>Ga0070683_100001093_pt1 | contig 20437 bp, 15 predicted proteins | sample KBSC713LmetaG_FD_64662 | JGI IMG/M metagenome (GOLD analysis project Ga0070683, IMG submission 64662) | Corn rhizosphere microbial communities from Kellogg Biological Station, Michigan, USA - KBS C7.1-3L metaG | ecosystem: Host-associated > Plants > Roots > Rhizosphere ... | reverse complement strand
GACCGGACGTCACACGATCTGGTTGCTCGACCTCGTCCGTCGCACGTCGTCCCGGCTGATAAGCGATCCGTTCGGCGCGCATCAACCAGCGTGGTCGCCGGATGGCCGTCGCATCGTGTTCTCCTCAAATCGTCTCGGCGGTCTGTCTCTGTTCATGATCCCAGCCGATGGCTCAGGTATCCCTGAACCAGTCCTGCCGGGAGAAAAGGCGTTCGCTTACATCGGTGACTGGTCCTCCAACGGAAACGTCCTCCTGTTTCAGATCGCTCGTGAGGGCGTCGAGGATCTCGCGACCATTGCGCTCGACACCGATCGTCGGCCGCAGCCATTCGTGAGTTCGCCTGCCATGGAGACGCAGGGACAGTTCTCGCCGGATGGAAAGTGGGTTGCCTACACGTCCGACGAGTCCGGTTCACCCGAAGTGTACGTTCGGCACTTCCCTGATACCGGCGTAAAGACGCAGATCTCGACGCATGGCGGCACCCAGGGCCGCTGGCGCCACAATGGAAAGGAACTGTTCTATCTGGGACTCGACGGCAAGCTTATGGCCGTCGACATCAAGAACTCTCTCTTGTTGGAGGCGGGAACTCCGCATGCACTGTTCGTCACCGGCATCACCGGCTCTTTTCTTGATCGCTTCAATCAGTACGTGGTCACGGGTGACGGCCAGCGCTTTCTGATCAACCGGAGCGCCGAGGACGAGAACTCCGCGCCGATCACCATCGTGATGAACTGGGATGCCGCGCGGCGGCAATAGGTGACAAAACGGCGTGAGCCATTAGGATCATTGCCGTGCATTCCCTGGGTCTCGGCTGCATGCGGCTCTCCACCGAGCCTGATCGCGACGACGCGCGGGCGACGGCGGTCATTCATGCGGCGCTCGATGCGGGCGTCAGGTTTTTCGACACTGCCAACGCCTACTGCTGGGATGAGACCGAGTGCGGACACAACGAGCGTCTGATCGCTCGAGCGCTCGCGGCCTCGCGCGGCAACCGATCGCGCGTGCGGGTCGCCACGAAAGGCGGCCTGACGCGGCCGGACGGACGCTGGATACCAGACGGCCGCGCCAGGCATCTGCGTGAAGCCTGCGAGCGCAGTCTCGAGGCGCTCGGCGTCGAACGTCTCGATCTTTACCAACTTCATGCAGTGGATCCGCGAACGCCGCTTGCCACGAGCGTGCGCGCGCTCCAGCAACTCAAGCGCGACGGACTCATCAGCGCGATAGGTTTGTGCAACGTCACGGTCGGCCAGATCGAAGAAGCCAGGAGAATTACCGAGGTCGATTCTGTCCAGGTGGAGTTGAGCGTCTGGCAGGATGACAACTTCTTGAGCGGTGTGGTCGCCCATTGCGTGGCGAACCGGATTCCACTCCTTGCGTATCGCCCGCTCGGTGGTCCGTCGCGACGACGTAAGACTGCCGCGGATCCATTACTCGCAGCAATCGCACGCCGGCATGACGCCACGCCGTTCGAGATCGCACTGGCGTGGTTGATGGACCTGCCGGAACTGATCGTGCCGCTGCCCGGTGCGACGCGCATCGAGACCGTGCAGTCTATCGCGCGCGCCCGCCTCATCACGCTTTCGGATGCGGACCGGGCGGAGCTCGATCAGCGATTTCCGTATGCCGCCGCGTGCCGACAATCGACGGGAGAACAGCGTCGAACCACACTGCGCCGAAATGATGGCGACATCGTGATGATCATGGGGCTGCCGGCCGCCGGAAAGAGCACGCTGGCACAGTCTCTCGTCGCGGAAGGCTACTACCGGTTGAACCGCGACGAAGCTGGTGGCACCCTGAAGAGCCTGCTGCCAGCGCTCGGTCGTGCGATCGAAACAGGCGCGACGCGGATCGTCCTCGACAACACCTACGCGTCCCGCAAAACACGCGCGGAGGTGATCCAGGCGGCAGCGAAACATGGACTGCCCGTCCGCTGTTTGTGGATTTCGACCAGCATCGAGGATGCACAGACCAATGCCGTCTGGCGGATCGTCAATCGCTACGGACGGCTTCCGTCCGACGAGCTCGAGCAACTCAGACGGTCGGATGTCGCGCTCTTCCTGCCAGGCGCCCAGTTCAAATATCGGCGCGAGCTCGAGCCGCCGGACGCGTCCGAAGGCTTCTCACAGATCGAGATCGTCCCGTTCGTACGCCGCCAGGATCCGGATTTCATCAATCGCGCGGTCATCGTTTCCTGCGACGAGGTCGACGATCTGATGCGGTTGGCTTCGAAGTTGCGCGAGTTTCGCGATGCCGGCTACAAACTGCTCGGCATCTCGTGGCAGCCGGAGATTGCCGAAGGAACACGGTCTGCGCACGAAGTCAAAACGATGTTCGCACGCGAGTGCGAACGTCTCGGTCTCAACGTGGAGGTCGAGTGCTGTCCACACGCCGCCGGTCCACCGCAATGCTGGTGTCGAAAGCCCCTTCCGGGCCTTGGCGTTCTATTCGTCAAGCGCCACCGACTGGATCCTGGTCAGTGCATCTACGTCGGCACCGGCCCACACGACTCGGGATTCGCGCGTCGTCTCGGATTCACCTTTCGCGATGCCGGCGAGCTCGCAGTATTGGGTAACGGCGACAACACTGCCGTTTAGTCTCCTGGAGCCAAGCATTCCAATGAATCACGAGGATCTGTCGCGTCGCTCCTTCCTGAAAGGAACCGCCGCTCTCGCCGGACTCTCGCCGCTGACGACGCTGCTCTCCCCCACAGGGCGTGCCCAAACCGCCAGCCCACTCGTCGCGTATGTAGGTACGTTCAGTGCGCCTCTGCGCGACACCTTGCCGACACAGGTCGATCTTCCTCCGGGAAATGGCCGCGGCATTCATGTGTTCGAGGTCAATCGAACAAGTGGCGCCATGGCGCCCAGCAACGTCGTCGAGATCGGCACCAGCCCGAACTGTCTGGTCGTAAACGCGGCCGGAACTCGACTCTACTCGGCGAATGAGACCGACCAGGTTGGAGACGACAAGCAGGGCACCGCCAGCGCCTTTGCCATCAGTCGGACCGACGGCAAGCTACAGCTTCTCAACACCGTGCGAACCGGGGGCGCCGGCCCCACCTACGTCAGTGTTCATCCGCGCGGACGCCACCTGCTCGTTGCCAACTACTTCGGTGGTTCGGTGGCAGTGCTCCCGATACTTCCCGACGGGCGGCTTGGCGAGGCTTCAGACGTGAAGGTCGATGCCGGCACGATTGGTCCACGCCGGGCGACCAACGCGCCACCCGGGAGCTTCGCGGTGAGCGGACACGATCGCACCCATGCACACATGATTCAGGCCGATCGATCTGGACGGTTCGTGCTGCATGTGGATCTGGGGCTGGACACGATCTTCATCTGGCGATTCGACGAGCAGCGCGGCACGCTGACTCCGAACGATCCACCATCGGTTTCGCTCCCGGCCGGCGACGGACCGCGCCATTTCGATTTCCATCCCAACGGCCGCTGGCTCTACTCGATTCAGGAGGAAGCTTCCACGATCGCGGTGTTCGACTACGATCCTGGAACGGGACGCCTGGCGGTCCGGCAGACGATCTCGACGCTGCCTCCCGGTTCCGTGGGAAGTAACTTCTGTTCCGAGATTCTCGTGTCAGCGGACGGGCGCTACGTGTACGCCGGAAACCGCCTGCACGACAGCATCGCGATCTTCTCTGTCGCCTCCGACGGACGGCTGACGTTTATTAGCGAAGAATGGACGCGCGGCGATTATCCTCGCAGCTTCAGTTTCGATCCGACAGGACGGTTCCTGTACTGCTGCAACCAGCGAGCCGACGTCGTCACCGTCTTCCGGGTCGATCGCGCGAGCGGCCGTCTTTCGTTTACCGGTCAGTCCGCTCCGGTCGGCAACCCCTCGAGTATTGCTTTCGTGGATCTCGCACGGACCTGATTCGGATCCACCGCTGGCTCGGCGGCCAATGCGAATTTGACGACGAAGACGCTGCCGTCAGGGTGAATCGGGCGTAAGATCTTCGAGCCAGGATTGGCATGCCGCCCTAAAGATCGAGGGGCGCCTCGGAGCGCCTCCATTCAACCGGACGCCATGGCCGATCATCTCAGCACCTTCGCTTCGCCGCGAATGGCAAGCTGCGTGCGCAACCTGAACGGTCATTGGCAAGGTGCGAGGGCTCGGCGGCCTATAAACGGCCATCACGGAGGCGATTCATGAAAGCTGGTACGTGGTACAAGGTGGCAATCGCCGTCCTGTGCGGCGCCGCGCTCAGCGCGCAGGAGAAGATGCCGTCGGCGGACGCGGTGCTGCGCGAGCTAAAGGCCGGCAATGACCATCACGTCGCGAAGCGCTACCAGCATCCACACCAGAGCGCCGGACGGCAGCGCGAACTGGCCGACGGGCAGAGCCCTCACGCGATCGTGCTGAGCTGCGCCGACTCACGCGTCGCCCCGGAAATCATTCTCGACCAGGGACTCGGGGATTTGTTTGACGTGCGCGTGGCGGGCAACGTCGCCAGCGACACCGAGCTCGCGAGCATCGAGTACGCCGCCGAGCACCTGCACACGCCAGTGCTCGTCGTGATGGGGCACCAAAAGTGCGGGGCGGTGACCGCTGCTGCCGCTGCCGGCGAGGCCGCAGGACACTTGCCGTCGCTGCTCGCGCTGATCCGTCCTGCCGTCGAATCGGCGAAGGGACGGCCAGGCGACCTGATCGATAACGCGGTGCACATCAACGTCGAGAACGTCGTCCACCAAGTGCGCGAGTCCAAACCGGTGTTGAGCGAGCTCGTCGAGCACGGGACGCTGACGGTTGTCGGAGCGGTCTACTCGCTTGATACCGGAAAGGTCGAGTGGCTGCCGCAGGTTCCTGCCTCGACCGTGCCGAAGGATCCCGTCAGCGAGATGTGTCCGTACGTCCCCGTTGCTCACGAGCAACAGCCATAGCGACCGCACGCCGCCGATCAAAAGCTGCCGCCTCCTCACTCGCGCTCGCGTCTCGATAGAGTACTATCGACCGCTGGCGTGTCCCACCGGGACGCTGGCTTGTTCCCAACTCGACAGATCTGCTTGACATGATTCGTTTCGCCCGAGCGGCATTGCTGTTCGCCCTGTTGACTGTCGTGATGACCTGGCCACAGGCCGCTCGTCTGACGACCGATGCCTCGGAGCACTACGACGTATTCTTCAACATGTGGCGCCTCGGCTCCTTCGCGCACGCTCTCGCCACGTCGCCAACCCACCTCCTCGACGGAAACATCTTCTATCCGGAATCCCGCACGCTGACGTATTCGGATGCGATGGTGGTGGAGTCAGTCACTGCTGCGCCGTTGTTATGGGCGGGCGTGCCGCCGGTTCTCGTTCACAACCTCATGCTGCTTGGCGGCATTGTCCTATCGGCGGCGGGAATCTTCGTGCTTGCGGCGAAGCTGACCGGCAGCCAGACAGCTGGGATAACCGCAGGTATTGTGTTCGCGTTCGTGCCGTACCGGTTCGACCATTACATGCATCTGGAGCTGCAATGGACGGTGTGGATTCCGTGGGCGTTCTGGGCCCTGCACAAACTGTTTGAAACCGGAGCGATGCGTGACGCGATGCTCCTGGGGCTCTTTATCACGCTCCAGTTCATGTCGAGCATCTACTACGGTCTCTTTCTCGCGGTGCTGATCGCGGTATGCGCGTTGTTCCTGCTATGTGGAACTCATCGCGGTGTACTTCGAACCCGCATGGCTGGCCTGATCGTCGCTGCCGGAACCGCCGCGATCCTGATCGTCCCGTACGCGATTCCGTATCTCGCGTCACGTCGCACGCTCGGCCCGCGGCCGGAGGTGCAGGTGGTGATGTTCAGCGCGCGTCCATCGAGCTATCGCGCCGCAACCACGACGAATTATCTATATGGCGATCGATCGGCTCGCCTCGGGCGGCCGGAGCGGCGACTCTTCCCCGGGGTTCTTCCATTGTTGTTGGCGGTCGTCGGCCTGCTCCTCTACTCCCCGACCAACCAGGCACTCATGTATCTCATCGGGCTGACGATGGCGTTCGAGATGTCGCTCGGCCTGCAGGGATACACGTTCAGCCTTCTTTATCAGCACGTCCCGGCGTTCGACGGCCTACGGGCACCCGCTCGGGCTGGGATTTTCGTCGCTTTCTTCCTTGCCGTGCTCGCGGCCTATGGCCATGCGGCACTGGGGCGGGCGCTTGGCACACGCGTGCAGCGCGTCTTGATGGTCGTCTTCCCTGCCGTGCTCCTTCTGGAGTACTGGGTTGCGCCCTTGGCTCTCATCGCGTACACCACGGCCCCACCTCCGCTCTATCGGTGGCTCAAGACGCAGCCGCCAGGCGTCGTGGCGGAACTTCCCATGCCCCAGCCGGAAGGGGTTCCGGCTCATGAACCGCGTTTCGCGTACATGTCGACGTTTCACCACATGCCGCTCATCAACGGCTACAGCGGCTACTACCCGGAGTCCTACGTCAACCGGCTCGATCGTCTGCGTGGGATGCCAGACGACGCCGCGCTGCAGGCGCTTGTCGCAGACAACGTCCGTTACGTGATCATTCACAAGGGGCTGTATCGGCCGGGCACTGCCGAGGAAGTCTACTGGGCACTCAAGCGGCATTCCCGATTTCGCGAAGTCGGTCATTTCGACGATGGGTTGAGCGGCGCCGACGTGTTCGCAGCGCGCTGATCGATCATGCCGTCAGGCGAAGGCGAACTTCCGGCTAAAGCCGGCGGCCGCAGGAGCGAGTAAGGAGATCGGCTGCAGCCGCGGGGTTGGCATAGCGCAGTCGGTAACTAAGGATCCGCGCTCGGTGCATCGTCTCCTGCTTCATCTACGTGTCACGAGACGGGACAGCAAAGTGTGCGGATCGCTCAACGATCGCATCCCTGGCCCTCCATCAATCGCGCCTCTCGCGAAATCCCGTGGCCCCAGAGTTCATAGCATCGCTGATTTTGGAACGTGTTCTCCACCCTTGGGGCTTCAGCCTTTAGGCGGAAGCTGAAAACTTCCCGCTACAGCCGGAAGCCACGGAAAGAACGCCGCGCTAGAATCTACTCGCCATGAGACTCCGATCGATCCTCCTGTTGTGCCTCCTCGCCTCTGGTTGCGCGCGACCCTCGGCGCAACAACCCTATGATGTTCTGATCACAGGCGGCTCAGTACTGAACGGCGAGGGCACTCCTGCCGTGCGGGCCGACGTCGGAATCCGGGACGGGCGCATCGCGACTATCGGCGATCTGAGCGCCGCGGCCGCGACACGTCGGATCGATGCGTCCGGCCTGACCGTCGCGCCCGGCTTCATCGACATGCACAACCACTCGGACTACACGATCCTCGTCGAACCCAAAGCCGAGAGCATGATTCGGCAGGGCGTGACGACGATGGTGCTGGGTGAGTCTCGGTCGGCCGGACCGATCAAAGCCGGAGCCGACGAGGCGCGAGCCCGCGCCGACGGCGTGACCGTCGACTGGACGACGCTCGGCGGCTACTTTGCCAAGCTCGAACACAACCACATGTCGACGAACATCGCCTCGTACGTCGGCGAGGAACAGGTGTGGACCTACGTAAAGGGCTACGGCCAATCGGCGGCGACCTCTCAAGAACTCGATGGGATGAAGCGGCTAATCGCGGAAGCGATGCGAGACGGAGCAATGGGCCTCTCGACGGCCCTCCTGGAGCCGCCTTCGAGCATCGCGACGACAGCCAACCTGATCGAACTCGCCAAGACGGCTAAACAGTACGGCGGGATCTACTCCTCCCACATCCGTGACGAGGGCGAAGGCGTCTTTCGCGCGATCGATGAGGCAATCCAGGTGGGCAAAGGCGCAAGCATTCGCGTCGACATCCTCCACATGAAGATCGCGCACAAGAAGTTATGGGGGCGTGCGAACGAGATCATCGCGATGGTGCAGAAAGCGCGGGATGAGGGTTACGACATCCGGGCCAACGTCTACCCCTACACTGCCGGGCAGAACAACCTTTCATCGATCGTGCCCCCGTGGGCACACGACGGCGGCCGAGAGAAGATGCTGGAGCGGCTCAAGGATCCGGCGGCGCGGAAACGGATGCGTGAGGAAGTGATGAACGGCCTGCCGAACTGGTACAACCATTACCTGGCCACCGGCGACGGGTGGGCCGGAATGCTCCTCGTGTCATTGAAGAACGAGCGCAACAAGCCGTTCCAGGGCAAACGCATGAGCGAGCTGATTGCGGCGCGCGGCGGACATCCGGCAGACGTGCTGTTCGACGTGCTGCTCGAGGAAGGCGGCAGCGTGCCGACCGTCTTCTTTCATCACTCGGAGCCGGACATGCAGCTGATCCTGAAGCAGCCATGGACGTCGATCGGCTCCGACGGCAGCGCGGTAAGCCCAGACGGCCCCACCGGACGCACGCATCCGCACCCGCGCTACTACGGGACGTTCCCGCGGGTGCTCGGCCGCTACGTCCGTGAGCTCAAGGTGATCACGCTGCCGGAAGCGGTGAAGAAGATGACGAGCATGAACGCTGACAAGATTGGCCTCACTGACCGAGGGCGGCTGAAGGAAGGCTTCGCCGCCGACGTGACGGTATTCGATCAGGATCGCGTCATCGATCGCGCGACGTTCGAGCAGCCGCACCAGTTCCCCGTGGGAATCAAGTACGTCATCGTCAACGGCGTCGTCACCGTCGACAACGAGCAGCATACGGGTGCGCTCGCGGGAAAAGTTCTTTACGGGCCCGGCAAGCGACGGCCAGGCCGCTCCGACTAGTACGGCCTGACCGCTTCGCGCGCGAATCTGTGTCGATTCAGCTCTTCGAAGTCGCGACCTTTCCCCGCATGCAGCCGCCCTCTTGGATGGCGAAACGCGGGGAGGCGATGTCTCCGGTCACCGACCCGGTCGATCTAATCTCGACCTTCTCGCCGGCGACGACGTTGCCGGTCACGCCGCCCATGATGACGACCCGCTTGGCTGAGATTTCCGCCTTGATGTCGGCATCGGGACCGATCGTGAGCGTGAATTCCGGAAGCTTGACGCTCCCTTCCATGCGGCCGTACAGCGTCAGGTCCTCGGACCCGCTGAGCTCTCCTTTGATCATCACGGACTTTCCAAGATTCATGACGAGCTTGTCGGCAGCATCGCGAGTGATCGGCGCAGGCGGCGGCCCTTGACGGGGCGCGGCCGCTGCATCCGCTTCATCTCGTTTCAACATGGATCGTCTCCCAGATCGCAGGGGCTTCTGATGTGAGAGACACGATACCCGAAATCGGACGGAGCGGCGCAACAAAACTGACGAAGGTGTCGCACCGCGACGGGAGGAGCTCTATTACTCGTGCCGGTCGAGCGCGGAGTGTCTTTGCGTGTCGCGCATGGCGATCGAAACAACGAGCGCGATCGCGATGACGAAGGTCAGATAGTACGAAAACCACACCTCGCGACCGATCGACTTGAACCACAAGGCAATCGATTCGGCCGGCCCACCGAATATCGATGTCGTGATCGCGTACGGCAGACCGACTCCGGTGGCTCGAACCCTGGTTGGAAAGAGTTCTGCCTTCACCAGGGCATTCACCGACGTATAACCGGCCACAATCACCCAGGCCGCGGCAATCAAGACGAAGGCTGCGCCGGCACTGCTTGCGGCTTGCAGCGAACGAAGCAGCGGAATCGTAAACACGGTTCCCATGAGACCGAACCAGATCAACAGTGGCTTTCGACCGATCCGGTCCGAGAGCGCCCCGTAGATTGGCTGGAGGCAGGCTGCGAAGACGAGCGAGCCCGCGCTGACCATCGTGGTCTGGCTGTCGCTCAGTCCGACCGACAGCTTTAGGAATTTCTGCATGTAGGTCGTGTAGGTATAGAACGCCGTCGTACCCCCTGCCGTGAGCCCGACGACGATCAGGACCTCCCGGGGATAATTGAAGAGAGCCCGAAAAGAACTCTCGCCCCTCTCCGGCGCCCTCGCCTCAATGAACGCGTCGGTCTCATGGAGGCCGCTCCGCATCACGACCGCAATGATGGCGAGGAGCGCTCCGATCGCAAAGGGAATCCGCCAGCCCCACGCGCGCATTTGTGCCGGCGTCAGAAAGAACTGCTGCAGCACCAACAGCACGAGGATTGCACAGAGCTGACCGCCGATGAGCGTCACGTAGTGAAAGCTCACATAGAAGCCGCGGTGCCTGTCGTCGGCGACTTCGGTCAAGTACGTGGCGCTGGCGCCGTACTCTCCGCCGAGACTCAGGCCCTGGACGATGCGCGCCAGGCCGAGCAAGACGGGTGCGGCGGCACCGATCGAAGCGTAGGTTGGCGTGACCGCGATCACCAGCGATCCCGTGCACATCAGCAGCACCGAGAGCATGAGCGCCTTTCGGCGGCCGTGGTGATCGGCGAGGTGTCCGAACAGCCATCCGCCGATCGGCCGCATGATGAAGCCGATCGCAAAGACGACCGCGGCGTTCAGCTGCTGGAGGACCGGGTCAGTGCCGGGAAAGAAGGCATTGGCAAAATAGAGGGCAAAAGCGGTGTACGCGTAAAAGTCATACCACTCGACCAGGTTTCCAATGGAGCCGATGAAGATGGCCTTCAATCGGCGGCGGACGTCGGTGAGGTGGAGGGAGTCGCTACCCGCAGCCGCATGGGTCATTCGCGCGCATTATATTGAGTTGCGAAGTACTTCGGCGCTGCGAGGACGGCTGAGCGGCCCTATTGCTTCGTGAGGGTGAACTGGTCACTCGTCGGTGCTTGTACGCCAAGAAGCTCGCACGACGTAAAGAAGACGTCGAGTTGACCAGAGATTGACGTGCCCGCGGCGGCTCCGGTCCCGTGGCCGGACACCAAACAGTCTGGCGCGGATGCAATGTTGCCGGCGTTCGACGCATAACTCAGCGACAGCTGCATGCCGGCCAAAGTCCCCGAGAGAGTGCCCGTAAAGGTCAGGTCGCTGACTGCGGGCGACGTCGTGAGAGTCGCGGGTCCGGAAATGGCGTTCCCGGTTTGAGTGGCCGACCATGTCACGCGCAGCGCCCTTCCACCACCGGAACCGGAGCCCACGGCGCCGGACCATGTTCCGGAAAGATCAGCCGGCGAGGCGGAGGGCGACATCGCCGAACCGCCGCAACCCGAAGCCGTCGTCATCAATGCGCCGACCAAAACGGCGGCCCTGATCCGATTGACCATGTTTGCCTTTGGACTCCTAGATAGGTCACAAACGACCAAAATCTTTCAAGACTACCTGTCCCGTCCGACCGGCCATTGCGGCGCGGCACGGGTCCACATCGTCTCCTCAGGGTCGATAGCCAGAACGACTGCCGTTCGATCGTCGTCCCAACCCTCAACCGGCAGTGATGATCAGGGCCGGCCCGCATAAACCGCACTTCCCGCAGAGCTATCAATCATCGGCCTTGTGGCAACCCGGCGACCCGGGGCACGACCGACACAAACACCCGTACTCGGGGACGCAAAACACCAGCAAACCGGCGTCGGAACGTCGGCACTTCGTTTGCGACATCTACTACTCGAAATCGCTGTGGAGGCGTCGCGAGGAGTCCGCGTGAACCTATTTCAGGAGACTGAAGGTATGCGGTCGTCGACGCTAGTCTTGATTCTTGCTCTTACGTGCGCCGGGGTTGCCTCGGCGCAGCAGACCACTGGAACAGTTACCGGTCGAGCCGTGGACGCGCAGAACCTTGCCGTGCCCGGCGCCACCGTCATCCTCACCGGCCCGCAAGGCTCCAAGACCACCACGACTGATGGCCAGGGACGCTTCTCATTTCCTTACGTCACGCCTGGCGCTTACACGGTTCGCGTCGAGCTGACTGGGTTCAACGCCGTCGAACGGAAGGATATCAACGTCAGTCTCGGCCAGACCGTAGACCTGCCCCTGACAATGACCGTTGGCGCGTTGACCGAAACCGTTGATGTAACCGCCACGTCCCCCCTGATCGATCGAACGTCCACAGTGACGGGCGCTGTACTTTCAAGCGACATGCTCACCCGCATCCCCGTCGGCCGACGCGTGAGCGACACGTTGTACCTTGCTCCGGGCGTCAGCAGCGGCGGCACCGTTGGACAAGCGAACCCGTCGATGTCCGGCGGGTCCGGTCTGGACAATCAGTACGTCATCGACGGCGTCAACGTCACCAACTCTGGGTACGGAGCGCTCGGTTCGTACTCAATCGTCTTCGGCTCGCTCGGCAACGCCACGCCGTTCGATTTCATCAAAGACGTCCAGGTGAAGACCGGTGGCTATGAAGCCGAATTCGGCCAAGCGACCGGCGGCGTCGTCAACGTCATCACCAAGAGCGGCAGCAACGCGTTCAAGGGATCCGGCTTCTACTATGATCGACCGAGCGGCCTCGAAGGAACCTGGACTCAGGTGCAGACACCAAACGGCACGGTCCAGACGACGGGGTCTCGCAGTTACGACGGCGGCGCAGAGGGAGGCGGGCCCATTCTGAAGGACCGCGTGTTCTTCTTCGGCGCATTCGATCCCTCGCGCGACGTGCGAACGTTTCAGGCGCCCGCTGCCTTTCCGCTCCTGAGTCTCGGCGATCTCGACCGCACGAGAGACAGTTTTACCTACGCAACGAAGGCAACCGTGCAGATCAAGAACGGCCAGCAGATCGATGCGTCCTTCTTCGGTGATCCATCGAACGGGCTCAACGGTCCGCAACGCGCCAGCGCGTTGCTCAACCAGACGACCGCTGGATTCAGCGCGCTCGACTACGGCGGCCACAATCAGACGGTCCGCTACAGCGGCACCGTTCGAGCGAACCTGCTGCTCGAAGGCTATTTCGCACACGCGTTGAACAACCTCACCGAGACGCCCTCGGTCGACGCGTGGGAGGTGAACGACCGAACGGTGACCCCCAACGTGACCACCGGCGGGATCGGAGGCTACGAAGCCAATCGAAGTGATAGTTGGCAGTATGCGGCGAAAGCCACGAGCTATCTCGGCCAACACGAGCTCAGATACGGGTTCGAGTACGATCATGCGACGTGGGACCAGACGAACAACATCACCGGCCCGACCTTCACGGCGCCAAACGGCGAACAGACGGCAACCGGTGCAATCATGAATGTGATTTCTGATCCGACCTTCGGCGAGATCTTTCGGGTCATCCGCGCACGCTTCACAACCGGCCCGTCTACGACGCAAAGCTATCAGTCGTTCTTCGTCCAGGACACGTGGCGGATCGGAGACCGGCTGACCGTCAATCCCGGTTTGCGCTACGAGCAGCAGACACTGAATGGAACGGTGATCTCTGATTTCTCGCTGAAGAACAACTGGGCGCCGCGCATCGGCGCCATTTACGCGCCCGATACCAAGACGAAGGTGTACGGCAACTGGGGCCGGTTCTATGCACGGATGCCGAACGATCTGGCGGCGCGCTCGCTCTCGCCCGAAGTGACGGTGACCCGCGGCGACTTCTTCGACGCGAACCTGACGCAACCGGTTCCCGAGGGTGTTCTCGCCGGCGGACAGACCACCCATCTCGTCCTCTCTGGCGCCACCTCGGGCGACACGATTGATCCCAACTCGAAGATGTCTTACAACGACGAATTCGTCGTCGGGTTCGACCGTGAAGTGCTGCCCCACACCAGCGTCGGGGTGAACTACATCCACCGCAACACCGGGCGCGTGCTCGAGGATGTGGCCAACTGCCCGTCGGCTGCTTACTTCGAGGATTCGACTTCCGGCATCTGCAACAGCGTCGCCTACATCCTGACGAATCCGAGCAGCGCAACCCCGATCAATCCCGACGTCATAGCCGCGGATCCGCGCTTTGCTGACGTCAGCTTCGCCGATCCGAAGCACGTCTACGACGCCGTGCAGTTCTCGTGGAATACGCGGTTCACGAACAACTGGTCGATGCTGGCGTCCTATCAATGGTCGCGGCTCCGTGGGAACTTCGAAGGTTTCTACCGCGATGACAACGGCCAGTCGGATCCGGGAATCTCGTCGTTGTACGACTTCCCGCAAAACGACCCGACATACACGTCAATCGGCGTCCCGCAATTTGGCTTCGAGGGAGACATTCGGTTCCTTGGCGATCCAAACGGGATTCTTCCGCTCGATCGTCCACAGCAGTTCAAAGTCTTCGGTCAGTACCTGTGGGGCAATCTCAACCTGGGTCTCGGCCTGTTTGCCGGATCGGGGGCGCCGCTGACGCCGCTGACGACCAGCCCGGTGTACGGGAACGGCGGCGAAATTCCGGATGCGGCTCGCGGCAGCGGTATTCAAACGGTCGACGGGTTCAAAACTCGGACGCCGTTCCAGCGCCAGGTCGATTTTCAGGCCGCCTACGATTGGAAACTCGGCGGCGAACGACGCGTGACGCTGCTCGCCGACGTCTTCAATCTGTTCGATCAACAGATCGTACAGGGCTACGACAACTTTACGTCGCTGACATTCGGCGGCGGTCCAAATCCGAACTTCGGCCAGCCCACGTCGCAGATCCTGGCCGGTCCGCAGATTCAGACACCGAGGCAAATCAGAATCGGCGCACGGTTCTCATTCTGAGGCCGCGGCCCGAGCGGGAGCGCGTTGGGGTCGGCCCGACGCGTGGTAGAGAAGCTGGCAAGGGAGAAGGGAACAACGGGGGCTTTCCCTTCTCTCTTGACGGTGCCTACGATGCGATGAGGCCAAGCCTGATGGCCTGCTGAACCAGCTCCGCATTCGTCTTGACGCCCAGCAGATCCATGATTCGGTACTTGTGAAATTCAACCGTTCGGGGGCTGATGTCGAGGATGGCCGCCACTTCCTTCATCGACTTGCCCTCAGCGAGAAGCTGCAGCACTTCCCGCTCGCGGCCGCTCAACTCGCGGGTAACGACCGACCCACCCGCAACCAGCGTTTCGTCAACCATCGCCTTCGCAATCGCGGGAGAGACGTACGACCTGCCTCCCAGGGCCTCGCAAATGGCGGTGGTCAGTTCGGAAGCGGCGGAATCCTTCAGCAGATAGCCGGACGCGTGACGGCGAAAGGCCTCTACCGCGAAACGCGGTTCGCGATTCTGCGTCAGGATGATCACTTTGATGTCGGGTTGCACGCTCTTGAGTTGCTCGCCGGCATCCAGGCCATTGAGCAGTGGCATGCCGATGTCGACCACGGCGACGTCCGGTTTCAGCTCGCTCGCCGCCTTGAGAAGCGCTCGACCGTCTGACACGGTTCCCACTACCTCGAAGTGAGACTGGAGGAGGTGCTCCAGCGCCTGCGCGATGAGCAGGTGATCGTCGGCCAGCAGGACTCTCGCGCGGGTCATGGAGTGCCGACCTGGCGGGAGACTGAACCTGGCGGCGCGGCAGCATCAACGGGCTCCAGAGGCACCCGTGTCTCCAGGCTTCCCACCGGCACGAGCACGTCGATTCGCGTTCCGCGTGCCAGTGCCGAGTCGACATGAACCGTTCCCCCCAAGGCCCGGAGACGCTCGCGCATGCTCACGAACCCCAACCCTTCCTTGCGCTCCAGATTGGCGTTGGCGATCTCAAACCCGTGGCCCTGATCTTCGATTGTGAGGTGGATGCCGTCGGTCGCCCCCGTCAGGGCCACGCGCGCTGTCTTCGCTCCGCTATGCTTCGCGATATTCGCGAGGCTCTCCTCGGTTACACGAAAGAGCCCCAGCGCCACCTCTGACGGGAGCGTTTCGGGAATCCCTGCATGGGACAGTTCGATGTCGATCGCATGCCGGGCTGAGAACTCGGTGACGAGCCGCTTCAACGCGGCGACGAGCCCCAGATAGTCGAGCGTCGACGAATGCAGCCTATGGGAAAGCCCGTGAATGTCGTCGGTGATCTCGGCGGCGTTCTTTCTGAGCTCCTCCAGCGTCGTCGCCACTGAAGCCGGCGTCGCCGGGTCGACCCGCAGCTGATCCATCCGGATGGTGAGCACGCCGAGCATCTGGCTGATGTGATCGTGCAGCTCACGCCCGATCCGGCTGCGTTCCTGCTCCTGCGCATGAATGAGACGGCCCGCCAGCTCCTCCAGCCCCTGTTCGGCCTGTTTACGTCTCGTGACGTTGAAGGTCACGCCGCGCAACCTGACCGTGTCATCGTTTTCGTCGACAACGTTGACCAGGTCTCGGACCCAGACGATGCGGCCATCCGAGGCAATCATCCGGTATTCGGAGTCACGGTTCTGCCTCGCGGCGGCGGTGGCAAGACGCCCATTGACTGCGCGGTCGCGATCCTCGGTGTGGATGTGGTCTTTCCAGAAGGCCGGATGCCGCAACCAGTCATCAACGGGATACCCGAGCATTCGCTGCGCCTGTCGGCTGACGAACGTGAACTCCAGCGTGCGAGCGTCAGCCTCCCACACGATCCCCTCGATGGAATTCACGAGATCGGTAAACCGCTGCTGTGCCGCGATCGCCTCGCCGTGAGCACGGGTGAGATCCGACGTTCGTTGCTGAACCTTCGCGTCCAGTTCGTCACGGATCTGCTGCAGCGATCGTTCAGCGCGTCGCCGCCTGGCACTCACGCTGGTGAACAGACCGGCAGTGGCGGTGAACACCGCGAGACGGGGGATATGAACGAAATCAAACCTGAGCGTGTGAAAGGGCGCCGTGAAAAAGAAGTCCAGCGCGAGGGTTGCGAATGCGGACACCAACATTGCCGGCCAGAACCCGCCAAACCAGGCAACGAGCACGACCGACACCAGCAAGACGACCGACGGATCCAGCACCGGCTGCAGCCAATCGGCGAGATAAACCGCAAGTCCGACACCGAGACAGGCGCCGACGTACCTCGCCGTCGTCACCCACATCGGATATTGGGGGTGCCGGCTGAGCGTCTCGAGACTCAACAAGCTGTCCATGCTCCTATTGTCCCCGGTAGATTTCCGAATGAGACCTCGGAGTACTCCCAGTATCGCGCAACCTCCGGTTCAGCAATGATCGCATCAAGGAGAGTCGACAGAGCCAGCGGAGGGCACCCATGGGCCGCGCTCGAATTCTCATGGCCGACGATCACCTGATGGTGCTCGAAGCCTTCAAATCGCTTCTCGAGCCTGATTTCGACGTGGTCGGAATGGTGACGGACGGACGGGCATTGCTCGAGGAATGCTCGCGAGTCCACCCCGACGTGATCCTGGTCGACGTCGCCATGCCGCTTCTCAACGGCCTCGACGCCGGACGCAAGCTCAGGGCGGCAGATCGGTCGGTGAAGCTGATCTATTTGACGATGAATCCGGATCCTGATATCGCCGGAGAGGCGCTTCGGCTCGGAGCGTCGGGCTACGTGCTGAAGACCTCGGCGGTTCAGGAGCTGACACAGGCGATTGACGAGGCGATCCGAGGACGGTCGTACATCACGCCGCTGATCACACGCGACGTCGTCGGCTCGCTGATCCGGCAGCGCACTCCTGGACAGTCGCTGACCGGCCGGCAGCGCGAGGTCCTGCAACTCCTCGCCGAGGGCAAGTCGATGAAAGAAGTGGCAGCGATCCTCGATGTGACGCCGCGTACGGTCGCGTTTCACAAATATCGAATGATGGAACAACTCCGCGTCAAAACCAGCGCGGAGCTGGTCACGTTCGCGGTGAAAGCAGGAGTCGTCGCGTAGGCAGGCGAGCATTGGCGGCGCGATCATGGTCTTTGCGCCGACGCCGGATAACAGGACATAGTCCAGAGAACGCCCATGACTGGCAGACCGCGCGTGCTCGTTGCCGACGACCATCAGGTGATGCTGGAAACGTTGGTACGCCTGCTGTCGCACGACTTCGACGTGGTCGCGACGGCCAGCGATGGCCTCGCCGTCCTGACACAAGCCGAGGACCTGGCGCCAGACCTGCTGGTGCTCGATATCGCCATGCCGGGACTCAACGGGATCGCCACCGCTGCGCGCCTCAAGTCCCTCGGCTCAACCGCGAGGGTCGTCTTCGTCACCAACATGCGCGGCCGCGACTTCGTCGACAGATCACTCGCCCTGGGCCCCGTCGGTTTCGTCGTCAAGGATCGCCTCGTCGCCGACTTGTTTCCCGCGATCCGCAGCGTTCTGTCGGGCGAGCCGTTCGTATCGCCCTTGAATCACTGATTTACTCAGGCGCTGTGGCTGATCTCGTCGATCGCGCGCACAACCTTCCGGCCACTCTCCTCGCTGAAATACAACACGACGAGACCACCCTTCTTGAGCACGTGTCCTGACGTCGTGAGCACCTCCTCGACTCCCCGCGCAGTGTTGATCGTGCAGTACTCACCGAGTTGAAAAAGCTGCTTGGTACCGTCAACCGACGTCACGAGCAACGTCTTCGCGGTGCGATCAAAAGTTACAACCGTGCCGATCGCCAGATCGAAGGCAGCGCCACCGGTCAGCACGACAGACCTCGCCATCTTGTCGTCTGTGTAGCGTACGACGACGTTCATGCCTTCCTCGCCGGCGAGCATCGCCGCGTTTTCCAATGGGCCGAGACCGTGAACGACAGTCGCATCATCGAAATGAAGGGACGCCTCGTCGCCGTCGCGCATCTTGACGATGATCGTCCTGGCCGAGGCATCGACCTTCTCGAGCGTTCCGTGCATTGCCGTCACCCGTGAAGGGGGGACTGAACGCGCGGCTCCGACGGCGGCGTCTCCGGTCGACTTGGTTGGGGCCGCGCCGCTCGTGGCACTCTGAGCGGGGCTCCGATTCGCGCTCGCCAGAAACGCGAACATCAGCACACAGGCGATGGATGGCATCCTCATGGGACCCTCCCGAGATCCATTGGGCCACGCGTGCCCGCGTCCATCTCCACTTCTCTCAACCGCAAAGCGGCTGCCAGATCGAGGATTGAGGGCCGGCTGATTTCGGCGGAAAAACGCCGACACTGTCGCGAACACCGCTGGTGGACGGGGCGAGATGGCGCGCGGCGGGCAACTCTGCGTCACGCTCCCCAACCACCCCCGAGCGCCCGGACGAGTTGGACCGCCGCGACAAACTGGCGCTCGGCGACCGCGAGCTCGCTGCGCTGGCTCGTCAGCAACGCGGTTTGCTGCGTTTCCACCTGGAGAAAGCTGACCGTGCCCGCCCGATACTGGTTCATTGAGATATCGAGCGAGCGCTGAGCCGCAGCCGTTGCGGCTCGCTGGCGTTCCGCTTCGTCTCGAAGCAACCGCTGGGCGGCGAGGTTGTCCTCGACGTCCTGGAACGCGCCAAGCACCGTCTGCCTGTAGACAGCGACGGTGGCGTCGTAGCTGGCCACCGCCTGCGCTTTGACCGCGTGGCGCGCGCCAGCATCGAAGATCGTCAATGCCAGCGCGGGTCCCACTGACCAGAATCGTACGGGCCACGACAGCCATTGCTCGAAATGCGTAGTTTGGAACCCTGCGCCGCCAGCCAGCGTAATCGCCGGGAAAAATGCGGCCGACGCGACGCCAATCTGAGCGTTCGCCGCGGCCACGCGACGTTCGGCCGCCCCGATGTCAGGTCGCCGCAACAGCAATCGCGAGGGGACGTCATCGGGAACGGCAGGCGGCTCGCCGTGAAGCGGATCGGCGGCGAGTGACAGATTCGCGGGCGGCTCGCCAATCAGCACGGCGATGGCATGTTCGAGCTGCGCTCTCTGCAGTCGCACGTCGATCGCCTGTGCCTGTGCAGACGCCAGTTGCGTATCCGCCTGCTCCACGTCGGCACGAGACACGATTCCCGCGTTGTACTGGTTGCTCGTCAACGTCGCCGCGCGCTGGTACGCGTCGATCGTTTGATCAAACAGTGCAAGCTCCGCATCGGCCAACCGCAACTCGAAGTAGTCGCCCGCCAGCTCCGCGCCGAGGCTGAGACGCGCGTTCTCGAGATCGCCGGCGGCGGCTTGCGCCGACGCGGTCCCGGAAGCAACCGTCTGTCGAATACGTCCCCAGAAATCTGGTTCCCACGAGACGTCCGCACCGACGGCGTAGTCGGTAACCGCTCCGCTCGAAGAGTCGACGCGCGATCCGGCAGCGGGATGGGTCCGGTTGACCGACGTCGTGGCAGTAACGATCGGAAAGTATTCCGCCCGTTGCTGACGGACGAGCGCCCGTGCTTCACGGAATCGGGCGCCGGCCTCGGCCAGCGCCGGATTGGCGGCAATCAACCGTCGTTCGAGGTCATCGAGCTGCGGATCGCGAAATGCCCGCCACCAGACGCCACGCGGTTGCTGATCGCCCGGCTGGGCTGGCTGCAGAAGACCCGCCGCAGCAGACGCCTGCTCCTTGTAGGCCGGTGGAACGGCCATCTGCGGTGATACATAACGCGGGCCGACAACGCATCCGACCGTCAGCGCCGCAACGGCGGCCATGATTGTCTCGCGCATCTATCCCTCCGCATTCGCAGTTGGCAGCCGCATCAGCGCCGTCCGCCGTCGCGTCAACCGCATGCGAAACCGATCCATCACGACGTACAGCGCCGGCGTCGTGTAGAGCGTCAGCAACTGACTCACGAGCAATCCGCCGATGATCGAAATACCGAGCGGACGCCGCAGCTCCGCGCCGGTGCCGGTGTTGAGCGCCATCGGCAGCGCCCCCAGCATCGCCGCCATCGTCGTCATCAGAATCGGCCGCA
>Ga0070683_100001091_pt1 | contig 20439 bp, 16 predicted proteins | sample KBSC713LmetaG_FD_64662 | JGI IMG/M metagenome (GOLD analysis project Ga0070683, IMG submission 64662) | Corn rhizosphere microbial communities from Kellogg Biological Station, Michigan, USA - KBS C7.1-3L metaG | ecosystem: Host-associated > Plants > Roots > Rhizosphere ... | reverse complement strand
CAACCGCCAGCTCTCACTGAAAGCAGGAATCATCGAACACGCGACCCGGTCACATCCCCACCCCTCCCCGTCCCAGACCGGTTCGCGCGCGGCCAGGCCTCCCCCAAGGCCTGGCCGCACCCTTTTTGGGGCAGGGCTATCGCATGTGACCTTCGAGAGCTGCTCGCGACGGAATCAGATAGGGAACGAAGTGGAATCGGATCGCGAACATCTGTCTCGTTCTCTGTCTGGTTTTCCGAATTTTTGGCCACATGCGATAGCCCTGCTTTTTGGGGGGGGGTGGAATCGACGGGATTTGCGGCCGGACCGGGTGTTAACGACCGAATTCCGTTGGACGACCGTAGCTTTTCGGCCTTGCCAGCCTCGTTTTTGTCGGATTCATTGCGAGATACTTAAGGGGTCGCGTCGGCAGCAAGCCGCGCATCGAAGGCCCTAATTCTCCTCGCGTAAGCCCGCTTCGCGTTTGCCTTGAGACGAGCCACCAACCTTGGCGGCATTCGCAACACCTTTAGACCTTGCAAAGCTGATGACCCAACTGACCCGGGACGCCCGTCCTCAAAACCCGATCACCCGCATCGGGCGCCAGCCGATTGCCCTGACGGCGGCAGCCCTTCTCATCGTTCTGGCCGGCAGCGCGTCGATCGCGCTCTGGCGTGTCTATACCGGAAAGTCGCCCGAGACCTATCGGGCAGTCGCTGCCCGTCAATTGCAGGTGCGCGCCGCGCAGGCTTCCGAGCAGCTGGTCGAAAAGACCAAGGGACTGGAGCAGACCCAGCAGGAATCGATCGACCAGTTGCAGTTGGTGCAGGATCAGCTCACAACGATGCGCCGCCTGCTCGCCGCGCAGCAGGCCGACACCAAGCGGCTATCCGAGCAGGTCTCGGGCCTGACAGAGGCGATCGAGGGCCTGCGGCAGTCCTACGCCAGCGCCCAGCCGAGCGACCCCTCGCCGGCACCGTCGACCCGCAACCGGTCGGTCCGGATGCGCGCCCACCACACCGTCAGAACCGCGCAAAAGCGGGCGAAATCGAGTGGTTAGGCCGGATTCGGCGCCACACTGCCGCCGTTGGCCTGCCAATTTCTTGCACGGTTTGTGAACTGCCTCACATTTGCCGCGGCGAATCCGGGGCATTCTATGGTTCACCGGAAGGCGCGAGCCGATTTCAATTTCCGGGGCTGGCAAGGTCGTTGACGGCATACTGCGTCGACGGCCTTGTTTTTTATCCCCCCTTTGTTGTCTGGCGATGTCGGCGCGCGGCGGTCGCCCCAGCGCCCGACCTGTTGTCGGCGCAATCTAGCAGCCACGGCAGATACTCTTGAGCTTGCGGTCAAGAAGCTCGTCCTCAGCCTGGACCGCGGCATCGGTGTTCGGCGACGAAGACGGCGTCGCGTCGCCCGAGCCCGGTGCCGTCGAACGTGTGCGGATACCCTTGTTCCGGTGGTCCAACGATGGTCCTGACGATTGGGCGATACACCTGCTGTGAGTGCGCCGCGGCGGCGCGCTGGTGTGGCTTCGCGCCAGTGCAGCGCATGGCGCGGTCAGCAGGACGGCCGCGGCCATCAGGCCCATTCCTGACATTCTGGTCATCGGCATAACTCCCTCTATGATCCAACCACGCCGTGCGGGATCGAGTTCCCGGTACCGAACGGAAGGAGACGGCCATGCGCAAATTGATCGCCTTCGACGACGACACTGCGGCCAAGCTCGCGCAACTGGCGCGCGACCGGATGGCAACGTTCCAGGAACTGGCGGACGAGGCCTTCGCCGATCTCCTGAAGAAGCACGGCATTCCGATCGACCTGAAGGACGCGTTGCGCAAGAGCGCGCGCGAGGTCGGCGCGACCGCCAAGGTGATCCCGCTGTCGAAGCGAAAGAAGCGGCGCGAGAGCTAGCGCATGATCCGGAAAAGTGTGAAGCGGCTTTTCGAAAAAATCATGCGCAATCTCATCGCGCTTTAGGCCGCAGACTTAAAAGTCACGACTGCTGATATTCGCTGATTGCGCCCAGAATCGACCGCCACGTACCACTCTCGTGGCGACACCTGGCAATGCCGGCGATGGGAAATGACGCGGCTCAGCCAGTTTCAAGAAGCTCCCCGAGACGACAGACCAGTTGTTACAGGTCCTGGCAGAGTAACCGCCCGTCCCCCGCCTCGGCCAGCCTCTTAAGAAAGGCACTTCACATACACGACGTAAGCCGGCCTTCCCGTTATCAGTCCAAAAATTTCGGTGTTGAACTTGGCTTCGCCAACGATGCGGTTCCTGGAACAGAATGGTCTGACGATTTGCTTTGCCAAAAGAATGCGGTCACCCCGCACTTCCGGATTGTAGCGGTAGTCGTAGGTGTTCTGGACGTGAATGACGTAATCATAAGGCCGCCCCGGTGGCGCCGCCTCGATCGTAGACGCGCCGCGCGGCTGACCGGACGCAGACCAGGGCAGCGCGGCAATCGCAACGATCAGCAGTGTTCTCGTCCGCTCAAGCACGACGGCCTCTCTGGACATCGAGTTGCTGCGAGCATATCACGCGCGAAGCGATAGGCGCGATGTCCGCGTTCGCGCGGAGCACAACCCACTGCATCGAGCCTTTCCAAGCCCAACGTGAGTCTTGCCCAATGGTGCGGAACATGATCGGAAAGGCCTGCGTGCTTGTCATTCTGAGCAGCCTGTGGACCACGCCGAGCTTTGCACAAGCCGCCGTGGGCGGACCGAAGAAGAACCAGAACTACATCGGCGGGCCTATCGCTGCGAAAAATCCGATCATACCGCCGCGGCGGGGCGAAGTGGTGAGAGCCCAATCGCCGGCACAAAGACCGCCAAAACACTGATTGATCCGAGCCGCAGACTCGCGACTCTCGTCCTTCGTTGGTCGTTGCTGGCAGTGCATGGTTCGTTCCCAGCAAAGTTTCGCTGCTCATCATCTTTTCGATGCCGTGTCACTTTGACGCCTTCTCGATGATCTGAGCGATTGCAGAGACCAACGCCGCAAGACCCGCCGCAGCCGCTACGCGTGATTGCATGGCGAGTACAGAGACGAAGCTCTCTCCGCCAGAATGCGCGGCGAGCGCCAGATGAAGGGCCACACGAAGCGCAAGCCCGCTTGCGATGAAGGCGGAAACAAAGGCCGTCCAGAAAGCAAGACTTCTGTTCATCGTGCCGCTCAAACAAATTGCCGCTCCAGGCACGAATTTGAGTTTGCGATGTTGCCGCATCGCCTAGATGGACCAAGTCTTCAACGGGTTTGCGCCGATCGACCCTGGGAGCTCCGCCCAATTTCCAGCTGCTGTTGCCTGTGGTGATGAGCCATGATGTGAGCAATGTACTCGCACTGCGGCCAACGACAAAGCATTTGACGCAAGGTGCGATGATGACCACGCGATCATATACGCTTCGCGTAAGTCCTACGTAAGCTTCACCGCGCCTTTGTAAGCTTCGTGCAAGCTACGCCATGCATTGTTGCGAATACGATCAGCACAAGCTTGCTTGCGATCAAACCGGCCATTAAGAGCGGTTGGAAGTCGAAGGCTCGCCTTGCCGAGGTGCCGGCCTGTGTTCGATTTGCTTTTCCCGTTCTGCGTCGATGTGGCGATGACGGCGGCAACGATATTCGGCGCGAGTGATCCGAGCGCGGGTACAGAGCTTCGCATGAACCTCTTCCGAAATTTCCGACTGGCAAAGACCATCCTTGCAGCGTTGTGCACGATCGCCGTCATAGCGCTGATCTGTACAAGAGTCTTTCTACCTGCTGGCTCTTCGGAAACGACATCCGACGCGCCATCGCCTGCTGCGGGCTACGCGCAATCCGACCACGCGGATGAGGCCGTCGATCTGTCCGAAAAGCAGTCGGCCTCGATCAAGGTTGGTCCGGTCGAGAAGCGCGACTTTGAAGTGTTCAAGACGTCGGTAGGCACCATCGACTTCAACGAGAACATGCTGGTCCAGGTTTTCTCTCAATATCCGGGCAAGATCCTGAAGGCCTTCTACAACGTGGGCGATGACGTCAAAAAGGGAGACGTCCTGTTCACGATCGATAGTCCCGATCTCCTGCAGGCCGAATCCACGCTGCTGGCGGCCGCCGGCGTGCTGGAGCTGCAAAAGAAGGTCCTCGCACGCGCGTCGGGCTTGTTGAAGCAGGGCGGCAGCGCCCAGAAGGATGTCGATCAGGCGACGTCGGACCAGCAGACGGCAGAGGGCAATTTCAAAGCCGCCAGGGATGCGGTGCGCATCTTCGGCAAGACCGATGCGGAAATCGACCAGATTCTGGCCAGCCGCAGGATCGATTCGACGCTCATCGTGACAAGCCCGATCTCAGGACGAGTGGTAGCTCGAAACGCTGCACCGGGATTTCTGACGCAGCCCGGCAGCGCGCCGGCGCCGTTCTCGATCGCGGACATTTCGACGCTGTGGATGATCGCGAATGTGATTGAGACCGATGCGCCGGCCTATAGGGTCGGCCAGCCCGTCGACGTGACGGTACCGGCCTATCCCGACAAGGTGTTCAAAGGACACGTCACAGCGCTTGGTTCGATGATCGACCCGAACACGCGTCGTCAGTTGGTTCGCTCGGAGGTCGAGGACCCTGATCATCTGCTGCGCTCGGGAATGTACGCGAGCTTCGTCATTCGCGTCGGCGCCCCGGTGAGCTCCGCGGCCGTGCCGGCGGATGGCGTGGTGCGGGAAGGAGATGGCACGATGACCGTGTGGGTGACCAAGGATAGCCGTCACTTCACCAAGCGCACTGTAAGCACGGGGCTGCGCGAGAATGGCTGGGTTCAGATTTTGGACGGCTTGCAGCCCGGCGAGCGCGTGGCCACGGAGGGCGCCGTATTCCTGAGCAACAAGCTGTTGTTGGGCGACGCGGGCTGACGGCGATCGACACTCCGCTATCGGACGGAAATCAGGGCAGGTTCAGTTGATCAAGGCGCTACTCGAGTTCGGCTTAACACGGAGCGCGATTGTCGTTCTGGGCTTGTTGGTGTTTTGCGCCGCCGGGCTGGTCGCGTTCACCAAGCTGAATATTGAAGCCTATCCGAATCCGGCGCCCGTGATCCTCGAGATCACCGCACAGGCTCCCGGACTCTCCGCCGAGGAGATGGAAAAGTATTATACGATCCCGATGGAAGTCGGCCTTTATCCGACGCCCGGCGTGGCCAACATCCGCTCGACATCCTTCTATGGTCTGTCCTTCGTGCGCGTCACCTTCGCCTACGGCATCGACTATTACTTTGCGCTTCAGCAGGCGTCGATCAGCCTCCAGCAGAACGTTACCCTGCCGGGGAATCTGGTGCCGACCATCCAGGCCTCGAGCCTGGTCGGCGAAGTCTATCGCTATCAGATCGTTGGTCCGCCGCATTTTGGGCTGACCAATCTGCGTACCCTGCAAGACTACGTCGTCACGCGCCGCCTGCTCACGATCCCGGGCGTTGCGCAAATCAACAGCTGGGGCGGCACCACCAAACAGTTCAACGTCGATGCCGATCTCGAAAGGCTCGAAGCTTACAACATCACCATTCCCCAGCTCATCTCGGCCATCGGCAACGCCAACATCAATGTCGGCGGCCGCGAGATTTCGATCGGGCAGCAGTCGGTCAACATCCGCGGCATCGGCCTGATCGACAGCGGCGGGGCCGACGACGTCACCAACGGCTACCACGTCCAGGACATCGAAAACATCGTCCTGACGCAGTCGGGCGGCCTGCCCCTCCGGATCAAGGATGTCGCCAAGGTCTCGGTCGGTTACGTACCAAGGCTCGGTATCGCGGGCCGGGACCACGACGACGACGTGGTCGCGGCGATCGTGGTGATGCGGCGGACCGAGCACACCAACGCGATCATCCCGAAGGTGCAGGCCGCGGTTCAGAAACTCAATACCGACGGCAGCCTTCCGCCAGGCGTGAAGATCGTTCCCTTCTACGACCGCAGCTCGTTGGTGAACGTCACCACGCACACCGTCCTGCACAATCTGATCTTCGGCTGCCTGCTGGTCTTTCTGATCCAGTGGCTTTTCCTTGGTGAGCTGCGCAGCGCCCTCATCGTCAGCGCCAATATTCCGTTCGCGCTGTTCTTCGCCATCATCATCATGGTCCTGCGCGGAGAGGACGCCAACCTGCTATCGCTCGGCGCGGTCGACTTCGGCATCATTGTCGACTCCGCCGTGATCATGATGGAGAACATCTACCGCAATTTCCAGTCACCGGCGGAGCATCGGCGCGCACTCCTTCGGCAGCTTTCGGAAGGCTTCTGGGGTCCGGATCCCACATCGGCAACCGAACGCGATGATAGCAGCGGGCGATGGACGGAGCGGCTGCGCATCATCTTTGCGAGCGCACTGCAGGTCGACAAGGCGGTGTTTTTCACGGCCGCGATCACGGTGACCGCCTTCGTGCCGCTGTTCACGATGCAGGGGGTGGAGGGGCAGATTTTCGGGCCGATGGCGCGCACCTACGGCTATGCGCTGGCCGGCGCCTTGATCGCGACCTTTACCGTGACGCCGGTGTTGAGCGCCCTGTTGCTCCCCACCGAAATCCGGGAGGTCGAAACCTTCATCGTAAGGGGCCTGCGTGCAGCCTATACGCCGGTGCTGCGTTGGGCACTTGGACACCTCGGGTCCGCTGTGATCGGCGGCGTGCTTTTTCTCGTCTTGAGTTTTATGGCGGCATCCCAACTCGGCAGCGAGTTCCTGCCGGCGCTGGAAGAGGGAAACTTCTGGATTCGGGCAGCGCTGCCGCCGACGGTTTCGCTGGAGGCCGGCACGGAAGCCACGCGCAAGATGCGGGAAATCCTACTCCGGCATCCGGAGGTCATCACCGTGGTGTCACAGCATGGCCGGCCCGACAATGGCAGCGACGCTTCGCCGTTCTCCAATGTCGAACTGTTCGCGCCGCTCAAGCCGTTCGAGGACTGGCCCGCCAACCTGACCAAGGAAAAGCTCACCGAGCAATTGCAGAAGGAATTCGAACAGGAGTTACCCGGGATCGGCTTCAACTTCTCGCAATACATTCAGGACAATGTGGAAGAAGCCCTCTCCGGCGTGAAAGGGGCGAACTCCGTCAAGATCGTCGGGCCGAACCTGGAGGTGCTGGAAAAGCTTGCCAGCCAAGTGAGGGACGAGATGGCCAAGGTGGGCGGTGTCGAGGACCTCGGCATCTTCCACGTGCTGGGGCAACCGAACCTCAACATCAAGGTCGATCGCGAAAAGGCTGCGCGTTACGGGCTCAACACCGGCGACGTCAACACCGTGGTTCAGGCTGCGTTGAGCGGTACGGTCGCCAGCACCGTTCTGGAGGCCGATCGGCAATTCGGCGTGGCGGTAAGGCTCGATCCCAAGTACCGCAGCAGCATCGATGCCATCCGCAAGGTCAAGGTGGCCTACCAAACGCCCTCGGGCACCAACGCCTATATCCCGTTGAGCGAGGTTGCCGATATCAGCCTCGATACCGGGGCGTCCTTCATCTACCGCGAAACCAGTCAGCGCTACATCCCGATCAAGTTCAGCGTGCGTGGCCGCGACCTCGGTTCGACGGTGGCGGAAGCCCAGGAGCGCATCGCCAAGGCGATCAAGCTGCCGAACGGCTACCAGATTAGCTGGGCCGGCGAGTTCGAGGACCTGCAGGATGCCAAACAGCGCCTGATGGTCGTTGTTCCCATCACACTGCTGCTGATCCTGGTGCTGTTGTACGGACTCTTCAATACGCTGCGCGACAGCTTGCTGGCCCTTGCCGGCATCCCCTTTGCGATCGGAGGCGGCCTGATCGCTCTATACCTGGCCGGCCTTGCGTTCAGCGTTTCGGCGGCCATCGGCTTCATTTCGCTGTTCGGCGTCGCCGTGATGGACGGCATTCTCAACATCACCTATTTCCGCGAATTGCGTGCGCAGGGCATGGATGTTGCGGAAGCGGTGTTCCGCGGCGCCGAGCAGCGCATGCGTCCAATGCTGATGACGGCCCTTTCCGCGGGTGTCGGGCTGTTTCCCGCGGCGATTTCCCACGGCATTGGCAGCCAGGTGCAACGGCCGCTCGCGACCGTCGTGGTCGGCGGCATGTTCATCGGACCGCTATTGCTGCTGGTTGTTGCACCGGCGCTACGGCGGATCTTTCTCGCACGGGAAACCGCGGAAACCGCTGACGATGAGGATGCCGGCGATGCGGAACCGGCCTAGGATGGGGTCGGGGATTCCCGACAAGAAGTGCTTTGAATGGATCGACCTGATGCGAGGCACCGTCCATCGATCGCGGCGTGCCGTCTCCGGTCTGCCAGGGGGAGCGGTTGCCTGCGCGCTGGCCTTGGCCACGTCGGGTTGCGTCGGGCCGAATTTCGTGCCGCCGGCGGCGCCCGCAGTCGACGGTTATCTGCCCGGTAAGCTCGCTTCGCCCGGACCCAAACCAAGCGCGCCGAACGTTCCGGGCCAGCATTTCGTTACCGGAGAGGCCATCTCGGCACGCTGGTGGGCAGCCTTTCGTTCCCGGCCGCTCAATAATCTGATCCGGGACGCGGTCAATCACAGCCCCACCTTGCAATCGGCCGAGGCGGCCATCAAGGTTGCCCAGTACAACGCGGACGCGCAGCGCGGTCTATGGTCGCCGCAGGTGACCGGGAATTCCACCTCATCGCAGATCTTACAGTCCAATGCCGGCACCGTGTTCGGCGGCGATATCAGCGCCGTGCCGCAGACGCAATTTTCGCTGGTGACGCATCAGCTGACAGTGAGCTTTGTGCCGGATATCTGGGGTGGCAATTTCCGGGCAGTTGAAAACCTCGATGCCGTCACTGAACAGCAATTGTTCCAGCTTGAGGCGGCCTATCTCACGCTGACCAGTAACGTCGTGACTGCCGCGATCCAGGAAGCCTCGTTGCGCGGCCAGATCGAAGCGATCAAGCGTGTCATCGCGATCGAGCAACGTCTGCTCGATATCCTAAAGCGCCAATTCGATGCCGGTCAGGCGGCCAGGGCCGACGTGCTGGCGCAGGAGGCGGCGCTGGCCGCGGCCGAGTTGCTGCTGCCGCCCTTGGAAAAACAGCTTGCCCAGCAGCGCGATCTCCTGACAGCGCTCGCCGGACGGTTGTCATCCGATGAGGTCGCCCAGAAATTCGAGCTCGCCCGCATCAAGCTGCCGGCCAACCTGCCGATCAGCCTGCCGAGCAAGCTGGTGGACCAGCGCCCGGACGTTCGCGCCGCGGAAGCCGCGATGCATTCCGCCAGCGCGCTGGTCGGCGTTGCGATCGCCGCAAGGCTTCCGAACATCACGCTCTCGGCCAATGGCGGGACGAGCGCGTACAATTACGCCCAAAGCTTTGCGCCGGGGACCGGCTTTTACACGCTGGCCGCAAGCGTTACCGCGCCAATTTTCGATGGCTTTACGCTCTACAACAAGCAGAAGGCGGCCGAGGCTGCACTGGACCAGGCCGAAGCCCTGTACCGCACCTCCGTCATTACCGCGTTTCAGAATGTCGCTGACGCGCTGCGGGGGCTGCAGGCAGATGCCCGTGCCGTCCAAGCGGCCGTGCACGCGGAAGAGACCGCCAAGGCTAGCCTCGACATCGTCGAAAAACAGCTCAACGCTGGTCAGGTCAACCAGCTCGCCGTCCTCAACGCCCAACAGACCTATCTGACGGCCGTGGTGGCCCGTGCGCAAGCCGAAGCGACCCGACTTTCCGATACCGCAGCGCTATTCATGGCACTTGGTGGCGGCTGGCCGACGACCTGCACCTCTCCGGTCTGGCGCGAATGTGCGATGGGAGAGGCTGCTCCTGCTGCCCCCGAGCAGCCGCCGCCAGCCAAGCCTCTATGACGGATGACGGCCGGCGTGCGGATTGCCGCTGGGCTACCAGGCGACCACCGTGCAGAGAAGTGCCAGCGGCAGTAGAATGGGTCCGAGGTAGAGCCAGGTGCGATATCCACCGGGATCTTTGGGGAGGATGAAGAGGTGGACAAGCAGCCAGCTGCAAACGGCTACTCCAAGCGCAACCCGCACAACGTCGCTTGGCGTCTCCCAGATCGACCAGATGTGTTCAAGCTGAGGGCCGGCAACGCGCGCGGTGATGACGATCAAGATGGCGATAAAAACAGATCGAACCGCCAGACCTCCGAGCCAAACGGCTCTGGACACCTCTGCGTCCGCAGGCGCTCTCGTCTTCGCCGTATTCACCGGCAACTCACGTTGGCAAGTTTTGCGCGATTCGCGTCGAAGATAGTGGCGGTCATCCAGCAGAGCAAGAGCGTACCAGCTGAACGGTGACAGATCGCGACCGACTTGAGCCCGCCTCTCGAACGAAAGAAAGACGGCATGAAACGGATTAGCGCTGCGACAACGGCCCTACTGATCGCGACAGGCTCGGTTTGCGCCGCACAGCCCGACCACAGCAATGCCCGATCATGTCTCGTTGAGGTTGTTTATTCCCAGGAGCTGCCGATCGGACCGGCGTTTCACCACACGATCGAGACCACAGTCCTGGTGAGCGGGCGCAATTCGCCGCCATTCCAAACCACCGTTTACATCGTCTTGCCATGGCAAGCTCCGCCGCCGCGGCAGGGGCAGAAAGTCTGGACGCAATGCAGTCTGAACGCACTCTATCGTTCACTCGGAGTTTTCTGAACTCGAAGCCGCCATGATCGAGATCGCCTCCGCCGCCCCGGGCCAGTGCTAAGCTGATGCTGACCCGTCCCCTGGCGGAACGAAATGAAGCAGGGCGTGCTCGGCTGAGAGGCAGGGTGCCATAGCGCGCGAACGCATGGCTCGGCTGAACGTAAGGGCACTTTCGCGACCCTGCCATCTATGCATAAACTCGCGGCCAAAGATCAATAAATGACAGAGGGGGAGACCATGAGCGAGGTCGATGGCGCTACCCTGATCGCGAGGAGCCTCAAGCAACAAGGCATCGATCACCTGTTCGGGGTCGTCGGCTTTCCGGTCACCGCGATCGCTGTGGCGGCGCAGAAGGAAGGCGTTGCCTATCTCGGAATGCGCAACGAGCAGAGCGCCGCCTATGCGGCGGGGGCCTACGGCTATCTCACCGGCCGCCCCGGCGCCTGCCTGACCGTCACCGGCCCGGGCGTGGTGCACGGTCTTGCCGGCCTCGCCAATGCCCAGCAGAATTGCTGGCCCATGATCCTGATCGGCGGTGCCTCGGAAACCTATCGCGGCGGCATGGGCGCCTTTCAGGAAGAGCGGCAGGTGCTGGTCGCCTCGCCATTCTGCAAGTTCGCCCACAGCATCGAGAGCGTGCACCGCATCCCCTATTATGTCGAGATGGCAACCAGGAACGCGACCTATGGCCGCCCCGGCGCCACTTATCTCGACGTGCCCGACGACATCATCAGGGGCACATGCGAGCTTGAAAAAGTCGTCGAGGTCGAGCCTGTGGGCGAACCGCCGCGCATGGTGGCGCCGATGGAGAACGTCGAGGCGGCGCTGAGCCTGCTCGAACGGGCCGAGCGGCCGCTCGTTCTCCTCGGCAAGGGCATGGCGTGGTCGCGCGCCGAGGACGAGGTCCGCGCCTTCATCGAGCGCACGCAACTGCCATTCGTACGCTCGCCGATGGGCAAGGGCGTGATGCCGGACGACCATTCGCTGTCGGCAAGCGCAGCGCGCACGCTGGCGCTGCAACAGGCCGACGTCATCTTCCTGATGGGCGCGCGGTTGAACTGGATCTTTCATTTTGGCCTGCCGCCGCGCTTTGCGAAGGACGTCAAGGTCATCCAGCTCGACATCGCGCCCGAGGAGATCGGCCACAACAAGGCGACCGAGGTGGCGCTGGTCGGCGACGGCAAGGCCATCGTCCACCAGCTCAACAAGGCGCTCGACAATCGCCAATGGTTCCATGCGAAGGACTCGCCGTGGCGGCAGGCACTCGCGAAGAAGACCGCCGACAATGCCGCGACTATCCGGCCGCAGATCGATGACGATACTGCGCCGGCCGGCTACTATCGCGCGCTCCGCGACGTCGCCGCCTGGATGCCGCGGAACGCGATCCTGAGCGCAGAGGGTGCCGGCACCATGGATATCGGCCTGACGCAATTGCCGAGCTTCAATGCCCGGTCCTGCCTAAACGCCGGCACCTACGGCACGATGGGCGTGGGCCTCGGCCAGGCCATCGCCGCCTGCGTGGCGCATCCCGACCGGCCTGTCATCCACCTCTCCGGCGACTCGGCGATCGGCTTCTCCGGCATGGAGATGGAGACGCTGGTCCGCTACAGCCTCCCGGCCAAGATCGTCGTGCTGAACAATGGCGGCATCGGCGCCGGCATGCCGCAGATCCCGCAAGACCCGATGTTCAATCTGAAGCCCAACGCGCTGATCTATGGCGCGCGCTATGACCGGGTGATGGAGGCCTTCGGCGGCAAGGGTTTCCTGGTCGAGGACCCGAAGGGTCTGCGCGGTGCCCTCGACGAGGCGATGAAGTTCCGCGGCCCTGCGTTGGTCAATGTCGTCATCTCGCAGGGATCCGCCCGTAAGGCGCAGGAGTTCGCCTGGCATAGCTGATCGAGTGACACATCAAGGGGCCGCGGCGGTTGGCGGCGCGGCTCCATATTGGGAGGGTCGCCATGCAGGAACAGGTAGTGCATCCAGAAATCGCGACCGGGATCCAACCGGCGCTCAAGGGGATCAAGGTGCTCGACCTCACCCAGTTCGAGGCGGGGCCGTCTTGCACCGAGGCGCTGGCCTGGTTTGGAGCTGACGTGGTCAAGGTGGAGGAGCCCAATCGCGGCGAGCCGGGGCGCTGGGGATTTTCCGATCGCCCTGATGCCGATTCCCACTACTTCATCTACTACAACCTCAACAAGCGCAGCGTGACCTGCAATCTCAAGAGCGAGGGGGGCAAGGCGCTGCTGACGCGGATGATCGGCAAGGCCGACGTCCTGATCGAGAACATGGCGCCGGGTACGTTCGCACGCCTCGGCTTCGATTATCCGCGGCTCAGCGCCCTCAATCCGCGTTTGATCTTCGCCCAGGTCAAAGGTTTCGCGCCGGAGAGCGAGCACGCCAACTATCTCGCTTTCGACATGATCGCCCAGGCGATGGGCGGCACCATGGGCGTGAACGGCCATCCCGACCAGCCGCCGGTCCGGCCGGGCCCGACCATCGGCGATACCGGCACCGGCATGCTTTGCGCCATGGGCATCCTCGCCGCGCTCTACCAGCGCATGACGACCGGACGCGGCCAGCACATCCAGATCGCCATGCGCGACGCGATGCTGAATTATTGCCGCACGCCGATGAGCTACCAGGCCGCCCACAAGGAGCAGATGCCGCGTCGCGGCAACGGGGTGACCGGGACTGCGCCGGGCGGCCTCTACAAGTGCTCGCCAGGGGGACTCGACGATTGGTGCTACATCTTTGCCTCACGCGGCAACGAGGAGCATTGGCGCCGCCTGGTGAAGGCGATCGGCCGCGAGGACCTGCTCAACGATCCGCGCATGATCGATAGCGCCACCCGCGGCAAGAACCAGGAGGCCGTGGATGCGGCCATCACGGAATGGACCTCGAAGCGGACCAAGCAAGAGGTCACCCGGATCATCGCCGGCGCCGGCGTGCCCTGCGGCGCCGTCCTCACCACGCTGGAGCTCATGCACGACCCGGATCTACACAAGCGCGGGATGATGCAGACGATCGAGCATCCCCTGCGCGGGCCGGTCATCGTGCCGGGTTGGCCGCTACGGATGTCGGATACCAAGGTCCCGCTGAAATGCGCCCCGATCCTTGGCGGGGATTGCGAGGCAATCTATGGCGAGTGGCTCGGCTGCTCGGCGGACGAGGTCAGGGACATGCGGCAAAACAAGGTGATCTGAGGACCTGCGGCGCTATCCGATCCGTTTCAGGCCCTTTTTGTAGCGCGGACCGTTGTGCTGATAGTGTTCGGCGTCGACGGTCGAAACCTGATCGGGCGCGAGCGTGCGGATTACCTTCGCCGGCGAACCGAGGATCAGGGAGTTTTCCGGGAACTGCTTGCCTGACGTGACGACGGAGCCGGCGCCGACGATGCTACCCCGGCCGATCCTCGCGCCGTTCAACACGATCGCGCCCATGCCGATCAGCGCGCCGTCCTCGACCGTGCAGCCATGCAGGATGGCGTTGTGGCCGATGGTGCAGTTCTTTCCGATCGTGAGTGGAAAGCCGGCATCGGTGTGGCAGGTCGAGCCGTCCTGCACGTTCGAGCCCTCTCCGATCTCGATCCATTCATTGTCGCCGCGCAAGACTGCGCCGAACCAGACGCTGGCGCCTTGCTTCAATCGAACCTTGCCGATGATGGTCGCGGTGTCGGCGATGAAGTAATTGCCGTCAGCGGGAAGATCGGGCCCCTGCCCGTCGAGTTCGTAGATTGCCATCAAGGTCTCCTTATTGCGGGAGACCTTTTGGCACAGGCAAACCGCTTAGGCCAGTAGGCCCGCGGCGCGCAGCGTCATCAGGAAAAAGGTACCGGACATCAGGCTCCAGAAGCCCGCGATCACGGTCGCCATCATCACGAATTCGAAGCGGCGGCGTTCGACCTGGATGCCGCGCAGCGTGTTGCGCATGATGATGAAGGGCGCGGCGAACACCAGAAACGGCACCGCGGCGAAGCGATGCGGCGTCATGCCTTCCTGCAGGAGGCCGAAGCCCGCGGGCCGTTCGGCGAAGGCTTGATAGCCGCTGGCGAGCGCGCCCGCGAACGCAAAACCGATGCACAACGAGAACAGTGAATTCAACGCTTCGGGCGACATCGAAACTCCCACTCAACTCACCGCGCCGCCTCTCATCGCAAAATCGGCCGCCGGCCGCCACATCATCCTTAAGGAAAGGTTAATCGGCAAGGCCCGTCTTGCCGCCCGCGCATGGGTCGCCGCCTCCTGCCTTGCCGGAAAGCCCTTAAAGGAAGGCGGCGCCGCGTGGCATATTGCACAGCAATGATTCGCTCAGCCGTTCCTAAATCCCGCCCATGACGGTATTTTCGCTTCCTCGCCTCGGCGGCCGTGACGGGCTGCGCGCCGGCCATACGCTCTCGATTGCGGTGGCTGTTGTGCTGAGCGCCTGCGCGGTTGCGCTGGTAAGCTATCTGTTGTGGCCGACCTGGGGCACGGTCGGCTCCAACGGTCCCGAACGGCTGCCGGTCAGCATCGGTGGAACGCTGTTCAACGTGCCGCCGGCGGCGATCCGCATGAAGATCCAGCGCCACTCCGGGCCGCAGGAGCGCATCGATCTCAATTTCAGCTATCCCTCGCTGGAGCCGCCCGAAGCGCAAAAACATGTCAGCGCCGGCGAGGTGGTCGAGGAGATGACGCAGCCGATCGACCGCATCTTCCTGTCGATATCAGACCATCACGACTCGCTCGCGCCGGAGATGCGCGTGCGCTCGATCTATCCGCGCTATCTCGAACCTAGCTCCGCCCCGGGGCCGGATGGGCTGACATTGCGCGCCTTCCGCGACGGTTCACCCTATGGCGGCGAGGACCTGTACTTCGCCAACACGCCTGCTCTCACCGCGCGCTGCACACGCGACGCGAAAACTCCCGGCATGTGCCTGAGCGAGCGCCGCATCGACGGCGCCGATCTCACTTTCCGCTTTCCACGCAGTTGGCTTGCGCAATGGCAGCAGGTCGCGAGCGCGATGGACCGGCTGACGGCGCAGCTGCACGGCGGGAAGTGAAATAGTGTAGCCCGCATGAGCGTAGCGACATGCGGGTATCGCGGGTGATCCCGCATATCACTGCGCTCATGCGGGCTACGTCGGCTACAAGACAGCCTCGCCTACTCGACGAGATCGTCCTCGAGGATCGCCATCTGGAACTGGAACGAGCGATCGTCGTCCTCGTCATCGACGAAGAGCACGCCGATGAACTCCTCGCCGATATAGACCTCGGCGGAGTCATCCTTCTTCGGCCGCGGTACCACGCGGATCTTGGGATTGCCGAACACGCGCTTGAGATAGGCGTCGAGCTTCCTGACTTCTTGAACGTCCACGGCGGTCTCCAATGCGCTCTTTCCAATTTGGGGGTGGTTTTAGGACGAGACGGCGCCCACCGCTAGTGGCTCATCCCACACTTTAACAGGCTCTTAAATTGCTGCCATCGGCGCCCAGGAGCTGCGCACAAGCGCATGATTCCAATGTGATTTTAAAAATTCGGCCGCGGCCTCCACGAGAAGGAACCGCGGCCCAAATCGCACAGGATTTGAAGCTAGCCCGACCTTCAGAGGCCGATCGCCGAGATCATCTGATCCATGGTGCGCGACGGCTCGGCGCAGCCGGCCTCGCCGACGATCCTGGCGGGGACGCCAGCGACGGTGACATTGTGCGGTACCGGCTTCACCACGACTGAGCCTGCCGCAATGCGCGCGCAGTGGCCGATCTCGATATTGCCGAGGATTTTCGCGCCGGCTCCGATCATGACGCCGTGGCGGATCTTCGGGTGACGGTCCTCATTCTCCTTGCCGGTGCCGCCGAGTGTGACGCCGTGCAGGATAGAAACGTCGTCCTCGATGACGGCGGTCTCGCCGCAGACGAAACCGGTCGCGTGGTCGAGGAAGATGCCGCGGCCAATTCGCGCCGCCGGATTGATGTCGGTCTGGAACACCGCCGACGAGCGGCTCTGCAGGTAATAGGCGAAGTCCTTGCGGCCCTTCTGGTAGAGCCAGTGCGCCAGCCGGTGAGTCTGCAGGGCATGAAAGCCCTTGAAGTAGAGCAGCGGATCGATGAAGCGCGAGGTCGCGGGATCGCGGTCGTAGACCGCTACGAGATCAGCGCGAAAAACGTTGCCGATGTCGGGCTGGTCGCGCAGCGCCTCGTCATAGGTCTGGCGGATCAGATCGCCCGACATGGCGGAGTGATCGAGCCGGTCGGCGAGACGGTGCACCACCGAATCTTCCAGGCGGTCATGGTGCAGCACGGTCGAATAGATGAAGGTCGCGAGCTCGGGCTCGCGATGCACAATGTCTTCCGCCTCGGTGCGGATGCGCTCCCAGATCGGATCGAGCGCGGCGACTTTGCTCTGCGGATTGATCTGATGCATCGCCATGGGTCGCTCCCGCTTACATGCTTGCCGTCATCCTATAGCACGGCCGAAAGACAGTGTCCTGACGGCGCCGCGCGAAGGGTGAACGGGGTCTGGGAATGTCAGGTGGCAAGTAATTGCTGGAAATCAAGCTCTTCTCAGGCATCCATGAGCGCATTTCATGGCTTGCGTGAAAGAAAATCATTCATCGGCCCACCGCGCGATGGCCGCAATCCAGGGTCTGGTTAGCCGGAAGTGAACGGAAATCAAGCCGGCCATGGTCAACTAATGGAGCATTTCGGCGCCGCCGTGGTTCTGCGCATGGTGGTTCCACAACATGGACGAAAAAGACTTCAAGATCAGGGTTCTCAGCGCGCGGCCGGCCGATACCGTGTCGGTCTGGATCGTCGCCATTCTCATCCCCCTCTTCTTGATGGCACCGGCGCTGTGGAACGGCTATCCGCTGCTGCAGTGGGACACCGGCGGCTACCTGGCGCGCTGGTACGAAGGCTATCTGGTACCGAGCCGCTCTACCGTATTCGGGCTCTATCTGCATTTCGGCGAGGATTCGGACTTCTGGATCAACCTCGGCGTCCAGGCACTCGCCACGCTGTGGATACTGCAGCTGTCCTTGCGCGTGCTCAATCTCGCCCAGCCGTTCCGGCTGCTCGTGATCAGCCTCTCGCTGATCCTGACCACCGCGCTGCCCTGGCTTACGAGCCTGTTGCTTACCGACATCTTTGCCGGGCTTTCGGTGCTGTCGCTGTTCATCCTCATCGCGCATGGCGACAGGATCTCGGCGCTTGAGAAGTTTTCGCTGTTCCTGTTCACGGCGTTTTCGGCCGCAACCCACAGCGCCACGCTCGGCGTCCTGTTCGGGCTCTGCGTGCTTGCTCTCATGGCGCGGCCTTTCCTGCGCGAGGAGATCGCGTGGTCCGGCCTGATCCAGGGCGCTCTCTCGCTGGTCGCGGGAGCCGCGATGCTGCTCGCCGCCAACTACGCACTGTCGGGACAGCTCGCCTGGACGCCGGGCGGCGTCGGCGTTGCCTTCGGCCGCATGCTGCAGGATGGCATCGTCACGAAATATCTGAACGACCATTGCGGCAACGAGAAGCTGAAACTCTGTCCCTATCGCAACGAGCTGCCGCCGACCGCCGACGACTTCCTGTGGGGCGACAGCATGTTCAACACGCTCGGCCGCTTCCAGGGCCTCGGCGAGGAGATGGGCCACATCGTCACCCAGTCGCTGAAAGATTATCCGGCCTGGCAGGCGGAAGCCGCACTGAAGGCGACCGCGGATCAACTGCTGCATGTGGCGACCGGCGAAGGCACCATCGGCTGGTTGCCCCACACCTACGGCATCATCGAGCGATACATTCCTTCCCAGTCGAAATCGATGCGGGCGGCGCATCAGCAGCATTGGGACATCAACTTCGCCGCGGTGAACTGGATCCACGTTCCGGTGGCGCTGGGCTCGATGCTGGCGGTGTTTGCGATGTTTGCGCTTTCGCTGTGGCGCCGCAAGCTCGATGATCTCTCGCTGCTCGCGGCGACCGTCTCGTTCGCCCTGCTCGGCAATGCGCTGATCTGCGGTGTGATCTCGGGCCCGCACGATCGCTACGGCGCACGCATCGTCTGGATCGCGACCTTCACCGTGCTGCTCGCCGCCGCGCGATTCTTCGAAGACGATGACGAGCCGGAGGCGACTGAGGCCTCACTCTCGCCGTGAGAGGAAATCGGTAACGCCGCTCTTGTAGACCTTGTCGCCGACCGCGCGCATGTGGTCGCGTCCCGGAATATCCAGCACTTCGGAATCCGGAATGATGTCGCCGAGCGCGTGCGCGGAGCCCGCAACTTCGTCCGTGGTGCCGACCGCGATCAGCACCGGCACTGAAATGCCGGCGGCCTCCTCCTTCGTCATCAACCCGCGCGAGCCGCGCAGGCAAGCGGCGAGCGCGAGCCGGTCGGAGCGGGTCTGATCGGCAAAGGCGCGGAACGTCCGTCCCACGGGATCTCTGACATCCTCGAGCGAGGGCGCCTCCAGCGCCTGGGCCACGTTCTCTCCGGGGCCGCCGCCTTCGATCATGGCGAGCCCAATGCCGCCCAATATCGCCGAGCGCAGCCGTTCCGGCGCGTTCAGCCCAAGCCAGGCCGTCATCCGGCCTCCCAGCGAATAGCCCATGACGTCGGCCCGCGGGATTTCCAGATGATCCATCAGCGCGACCACATCGCCGGCCATGATCGGGATCGAATATTGGCCGGGATCGTAGAGCTTGGCCGACTCGCCATGGCCGCGATTGTCGAGCGCGATCACGCGTCGCCCATCCTTCCTCAGGTCCGAGACCCAGGTCGGATAGACCCAGTTCACGTTCTTGGTCGAGGCAAAGCCGTGCACCAGCACGATAGGATCGCCCTCGCCTTCGTCGAGATAGGCAATTTCGACATCGCCGTGATTGAAACTCGGCATCGGTTCATTCCGTGTTCTGGAGAGGGTGGGAATCAGGCTCGAAACCAGCCTTGAGTGGCGGCTGTCGCCAGCCCCGCATCAGCCTTTGCATCGGCTTTGGCAGCCGCAAGCTGTCTTCGCCGCCGGCGCGCTTTCTTGTGGTCGAGCCAGGTCTGGGTCGCCCGCTCGGTGGCGGACTTGATCGAGCACAAGATGCCGAACACGGCGAACAGCGCGCTGAACAGCCAAAGGGCGAGATCGAACGCGCCGCTTGCGAGCAAGAGCGCACCGCGGCCGAGAATCTTCAGGATGGCGCGGGTCTTTCCGCCCTCGGCCTCGGCGAGCCTCGCGGCGCGGGAGACGTCCTTCGGACCTTCCGCGATCTTCAGCGAATCGAGCGCGCCGCGCGTGCCGGTCTTCTCCGTGATGCGGCCAACATCCTTGCCCAGGCGGATCAGCCCGCCGGCCCTGTCGGCGCGGAACGCCGCCTTGATTGCGCTGACGCTGCTGACGGGGTGCAGCACCGAGCTCGAGGCGACGGCCTCTTCGAGCGCGGGCGCATCGACGACCTCGCGCGCCGAGCGGCCGGCCCACTCGGCGAGTCCCTCGCCCAGCCGGCCGACCCTGCGCGCATCCTTGACCAGGCTGAGACCGGCGCGCACCGGCGTCGCGCCACCGATCGAGACATAGGTCGCGGCCGTCACGGCAAGACCCGCGGTCGCAAGACCCAGCACCAGACGATCGGTCCGTTCACCCATCACCAGATGCTTGCTCTCGCGCACGACATCCCTGACGTCGCCGATCACGAAGAGATCGCCGGTCACCGTGCCGCTGAGGCTCGCGACATCGTCCGCATTGCCGGTGACAAGACCAACGGCAAAGCGCTTGGCGAAATGCGAGGTCGAATTTTCTTCGGCGACAGCGTCCGCGACCCTGTGCGTCATCTCATCGGACAGGAGAATATTTTTCTCGCGCGCCAGCTCGACAAAGCTGTTGGCAAGATCGGCATCGCCCTTGGCGAGGGCCTCGTC
>Ga0070683_100001089_pt1 | contig 20440 bp, 9 predicted proteins | sample KBSC713LmetaG_FD_64662 | JGI IMG/M metagenome (GOLD analysis project Ga0070683, IMG submission 64662) | Corn rhizosphere microbial communities from Kellogg Biological Station, Michigan, USA - KBS C7.1-3L metaG | ecosystem: Host-associated > Plants > Roots > Rhizosphere ... | reverse complement strand
AGCAGGTTCAGCTCTACGACTGCAACGGCCAAGCTAACCAGCAATTCCGGCTCGTCCCGATCGGCGGCGGCTCTACGCCAACGCCAACGCCAACGCCGTCGACGTCCCCAACCAGCGGGACATGCGCTCTTCCCTCGAGCTACCGCTGGACATCGACGGGCTCGCTGGCCAACCCGAAGTCGGGATGGGTCTCGCTCAAGGATTTCACCAACGTCGTCTACAACGGCCGGCATCTGGTCTATGCGACGACGCACGACACCGGATCGACGTGGGGCTCGATGAACTTCGGTCCTTTCACGAACTGGTCCGACATGGCTTCGGCCAGCCAGAACACGATGTCCTTCGCGACCGTCGCGCCGACGCTGTTCTACTTCGCCCCGAAGAGCACGTGGGTGCTCGCCTATCAATGGGGGGCGACCGCTTTCTCGTATCGGACGTCGAGCGATCCCACCAATGCGAACGGATGGTCATCGCAGCAGACGCTCTTCTCCGGAAGCATCTCCAACTCCAGCACCGGACCCATCGACCAAACACTCATCGGTGACAACACGAACATGTATTTGTTCTTCGCCGGGGACAACGGCAACATCTACCGGGCCAGCATGCCCATCGGCAACTTCCCGGGTAGTTTCGGCTCGTCGTCGACGGTCGTCATGAGCGACGCGACCAACAATCTGTTCGAGGGGGTGCAGGTCTACAAGGTCCAGGGCCAGAACCAGTACCTCATGCTCGTCGAGGCAATAGGGGCGAATGGGCGCTACTTCCGCTCGTTCACGGCCACCAGCCTGAGCGGTTCATGGACACCGCAGGCCGCAACCGAGAGCAACCCCTTTGCCGGCAAGGCCAACAGCGGTGCCACGTGGACCAACGACATCAGCCATGGCGATCTGGTTCGCAACAACCCCGATCAGACCATGACCGTCGATCCCTGCAACCTGCAACTTCTGTACCAGGGAAGGGCCACCAACTCCGGTGGCGACTACGGGCTCCTGCCTTACCGGCCGGGCCTGTTGACACTGAGTCGTTGACGTAGTCCAGACGCGAAGACCTTGTCGGGGTTCGATCACGTTCACCAGGATCCACTCCGGCGAGGTCTTCGGCGTCTGGGTCTGAAGATCCCATCGATCGCTGAGAGGCTAGACTCTGGCCATGGCCACCTCGAACGAAGATGGCGGGCATCCTCCACAGAGGAATGTGACGATCGCCGATATCGCTCGCATGGCCGGAGTGTCGGTGCCGACGGTTTCGAAGGTGGTCAACGGTCGGCTGGAGGTTGCGCCGGGGACGCGGGCCCACGTCGAGCAGGTGATCCACGAGCACGGCTACCGCAAGCCCAAGCGGGCCATCAAGCCCGCCTCTGCGCTCGAGCTGGTGTTTCACGAATTGGCCGGCATCTATCCCGTAGAGATTATCAACGGCGTCGAACGCGTGGCCCGTGAACACCATCTCGGGGTTCTCGTCTCCGAGTCGCAGGGCCACCAGACCCCCGGGCGCGAATGGACGGAGGATGTCCTCGCGCGCAGCCCGATCGGCGTGATCGCGGTGTTCTCGGACCTCAGCGTGAGGCAGCGGTCGCAACTGTCGGCCCGTGGGATTCCTCTTGTAGTGCTGGATCCGATCGGCGTGCCCGGCGACGACCTGGTCTCCGTGGGGTCGACCAACTGGCTCGGCGGCCTGTCCGTCACCCGGCACTTGCAGGACCTCGGACACCGGCGGATCGCGGTGATCACCGGCCCGTCGTGGGCGCTGTGCAGCCGAGCCCGGGTCGACGGATATCGCGCGGCGCTGGAAACCGCCGGGACACCTGTCGATCCCGCACTGATCCGGGAGGGAGCCTTCGAGATCGAGGACGGCGTGACCCATACCGCCGCGCTTCTCCGACTTGCCGATCCACCGACCGCGGTCTTTGCCCTCAACGATGGAATGGCGATCGGTGTGTACCGTGCGGCTGCGCTGGCCGGCCTTCGCATACCGGACGATCTGAGCGTCGTGGGATTTGACGACTACGCCCTTGATCAATGGCTGACCCCGCCGCTGACCACGGTCCATCAACCGCTGCGGGAAATGGGCGCAGCGGCCGCTCGGATGGTGTTGGACCTGGTGCAGGGCGCGACACCAGACCAGACGCGGCTGGAACTCGCGACGAAACTCGTGCTTCGCGCGAGCACGGCGCCGTGTCGCCCGCGATAGGGCGGGCTCGGCTTACTGCCTCCGACGGCGGCGCACAACGACCAACGACACGCCGCCACTGAGCAAGGCCAAGGTTGCCATCGCGACCGCCACGGCGATGACTGTGTCGCGGGTCTTGCCCCGATCGTCGGCGGCCTGCGGTGCGTAGCTGACGCTGGAGATCCCGTCGTAGGCGCCGCTTGGCGCGGTGCTCGAGACCGGAGTCGAGGCAGCGATCGGGCCGGCGCTCGGCGGCGGGCTGGCGGGGCGACTTGTCGGTGCCCGCGTGCGTGGTGCTGCGGTGTTTGTCGCCTTCGGGCAGTTCGCCGGTGGCTGCACCGGTGGGTTTCCAGTGACCGAAAAGCCGGCCTCCGGCCCCGTCGGCCAGTAGAAGTCGGTGTCCAGGCTCACTGCCGGTGACGGCACGACGAGGGTCACGTACACCACCATCGTGGCGCCGCCATCCAACACGTAGTACCGGACGTTGCCCTGATAGGTCTTGGGCGGCGTGGTGAACTTGAGCGTGCCCTGCGTCGAGCGCAGCACGTCGAAGCGTGCCTCACCAGCGAACGTGTTGTGGAGGTTCCAGTAGACGCTGGCGGTGCCGTCAGGATTGCAGGTGACCTGCTTGACGGTTGCCGAGACCTCGTCATCGGCCATCGCCGGCGTCGCTGGCAGGACAGTGCCGAGCGCGACCACCGTCGCGATCGCAGTCGTCGCCAGCGCGCCGCGGGCTGCTCGTCGGATGCTGTTCACACCAGATCTCCTGCAGACAGGCCGGATGACGCATACGGCAGCCCCCGGTCGGTGGTCGTCGCACCGGTCGGTCCGCAGGCGCCCGAGCCGGTCAAAGCGGCACCGGTGATGCCGCCAGGGATGCGCGAGGACGTCCATCTGCGATCCACGCGTGGTCTCCATACGTTGATGGCCGCCGATCGTGCGGCACGTTGATCATGGGGGGTGGTCCGCCGCCAGTCGCTCCGAAACTTTCGGCGCAGCACCGGAAGGACCGGAGCCTATGAATGTCTCGGTCGGCATGTCAAGGCCGGTGCTCACCCAAACCCGGGCAAGCCCGGGCCCTTCTGGAGAGAAACGGACCACCGTCCGGCCTCAGCCGCTCGAACGTCCGTTCTCCGTCTGACGGACCGTCCGTCAGACGGGAGAGCGAGGCAGAGGAGACGAGGATGCGGCTCACCAAGTCGTTCACGACGGTCTGGCAACGACCGCGCTCGACCCCGCACGCTTTTCCCGCCTGCTACGCCGGCTCGGTATCATTCGATGACCTACCAATGGCGGCACGTGGGATCCGTCGCTTCAGATGTGAACGTTGCGATGTGAGGTGACACGTTGAACCCGATTGGCATCACCGGTCACCAGAACATTCCAGCCCACGTGCTTGGTGGCATAGAGGCGCGGATTCGCGGCATCCTGCTGCGTAGTCGGGAACATGGGCTGGTTGGGATCGGGTCTCTGGCGCCCGGCGCGGACCAATTGTTCGCTCGGTGTGTGCTGGATCTGGACGGGTCGCTGGAGGTGGTGGTCCCGTGCAACGGGTATGAGACGTCGTTCGGCAGTACCGCCGAACGCCGTGGCTACGAAGCGATGCTTGCCGCGGCGACCTCGGTTTCGCGGCTGCCGTTTCCGGAGCCGTCGGAGGAGGCGTTCATGGCGGCTGGCATGGTCGTGGCCGATCGGTGCAAGCTGCTCATCGCGGTCTGGGATGGGCTGCCCGCGGAGGGATTGGGTGGCACTGGCGATGTGGTGCGTTATGCGAGAAGCGTCGGGCGCGAGATCAAGATCGTCTGGCCCGTGGGTACCCGAAGGGTGTGACCGGCCGAGTTAGATCCGGTGCTGCTCGGCGAGCATCCGGTAGTGCTTGCCCAGCGGGGTGAGTCTGCAGTTGCGGCTTTCCATCGCTGCGAAGTAGAGATGCGCGGTCCCCACCGGCTCGACCAGCTTTGCCGATCGCGCTCGCTGCAGCAAGGCGAAGTCCGTCTCGTGTTCGTGGTGGGCGGGCGGGGCGTCTGGCTCGTACGACGGGTCGAGCGGCAACTCGTAGTCTGCTGTCGGGAACAGCGCGGGCAGCCTTCGCAGGTCGTGCGGGGGCACCGACGGCACGCACCGGCGTAGATCGTGGACGCGGTCGATGTTCGCTTTGAGCGTCGGCCGCTGGTCCCACGGGCCGAAGCACTCGGACAGGTACGCGAACAAGCCGCTGATACTGACCTTGCCCAGCACGTCGGCCGCGCCGCCCGCGAGGGCGCCACAGAACATGGTCGAGAACAGCCCGCGCTGCCCTGTGGTTTCGGCCGCCGTCTGGTCGGCTCGGGATGCTGTCAAGATCGACACGCCGGGCCTCACCGCCGCCACGTCAGCGGCGAAGTGAGGCACGCCGCCCGCCGCGCCCGAGAAGCAGCAGTCCAGGATGATGACCACCTCGCGCAGCACGTTTGGGTCGGCGATCGCGCCCATGACCTCGGTCATGGTCATACCGGGGCTCTGAGCGGTGCCGTCAGTGGTGGCCAGCACCAAGTCGTTGTTGCGCTGGATGCCGTGGCCCGCGACATACAACAGGGCGATGTCCGCGCCCGGGGCGAAGAGCCGGTCGACGCCCGCTCGCAGTTGGTCGCGGGAAACGCCGGCCGTCGGATCGGCCAGGACCTGGCAGCTGAAGTTGGGCGACCCATCGTCGTGCCGGGTGAGCAGCTCGTTCACCGCATGCACATCGTTGACGCAGCCGGCGAGCGCGCGGAACTCGTCGTACTTGTCGATGCCGACCAGCAACGCCCGCTTCACCAGGGCACCTCCGTCGCTCCACGCGTATGGCGATGATCCACTCTCCGCCGGTTCAAGGTCGCGACGCATCGGACACCTCCCGCCGAACTCGGTCGGCTGACTCTGACGGACCGACGGCCGGGCGCCCAGCGCAGGGGCCTGCGGCCGGGCTGTCCGTCAGAACACCATGTCAGGCGCCGGTCGCTCGGAACGCCGCTCGATGCGAAGCGGGCACCTGATCGACGGGTCGTCGGACGGCACCGATTCCAATCGAGGAGTGTTTCGTGCGGCTTCCATGGAAGTACGCCACCTGGGCACTCGTGCTGGTTTTCCTGACCTTGGCCGTCAGCGTTCGTGACGGTGCTGCGTCGCCCGCGAAACCGGCGCCCGGCGGACTGGATTCATGGCGTCCCGATCTGGCTCTCGGCGGGAGCTGGGTCGCTGAGTCGACCGTCCACAACGAACCGCTTGTCGTGGATGACGTGCGCGCGTGCCAGGGCGACTCGCGTGCCTGGCGCAACGCGGACAGTGCGGACATGGTCACATTGAGTTGGTATTCCTGCACTTCCTCTGACTTGTCCGCGGTCACCACGCGGCTCGCCCATATCCACCAAGAGGACCCCGTCGAGTGGCGATCGGTCAGCAGTGCGCTGGGCGCCGGTACGGACATGACCCGGGGCACCCCGGCCGGCCACGAACGAGTCTGGATACAGAACACCTTCGTGGTGCTCGTCGAGGTCTCATGCGAGACATTGTCGGCGACCGCCTGCTTTGCCCGATCGGCGGTCGCCGCGCGCGATATCGCTGGACGCCTGCCGGACCGCCCAAAGCGCATCACCATCGACACGACCTGGCTGGTCCTGCCTTGGGCCCTGGCCGGGGTCATTTGGGCCGCCGTCCTGATAGGGGTACGGGTGCGGCGCGTGAACTCGACGTCGAACGCCCGCGTATACGGGGTCCCGATGTCGTCGACGCCACTGGATCGTCAGGCGCGCCGGCTCTATTGGAGGAGCCTGTGGCGGCGGATCGGCATCGGCATGGTCACTCCTCTGGGCTTGCTCGCTTTCGGGTGGACCGGGCAGGTGACTACCGACAACGTCGACCTCCGAAACGACCTCTCCTCGCTGTTCTGCTTTTCCGTCATCGCAGTTCCGGGTGCCGCGCTGATTCTGGCCACGCGGCACCCGCTGCTGTCGCGCAATTGGCTGTGGACATATCGGCAGGTACAGCTGAGCCGACGACGCCGCCTGTGCGTCGCGCTCGTCAGGATCCTCGCAGCTGCGCTGGTTTTCGCCGGGCTTACGGTGCTCATCGTCCCGGTGGGAAGTCCGTGGGAATTGGTCGGCCTCAGCCCGCCTATCCGTCTGGCACTGCTCATAGCGCCGTTCGCCGCCTTCGGCGGGGCCTCAGCGACCAGCATTCTCGCGCGGCACCTCAAGCGAAGAGGGGTATGGCAGGCGCTCGATGGCGATCCGAGCCGTACATTCATGCATTTGCGCACCGATTCGGAACCGTGGGGCTCCCTGCCGCCAACAGCGCTGACTCGGCGCGGCTTCTTCGAGGCATTTTCACAGCTGCTGGTGCCGTGGCCGGCTGACGCCTCCGAACCGCTCCTGCTCACGCTACTGGCCCGGTACGGACATCTTGTGTCGGTCCGTTCGGGTTCCCGCCCGGTCAGCGGATCCGAGCCGACCGTTGTTGCGCTGCCGTCTCCGGAATGGCGATCGGCGCTCGCCGAGCGAGTGCGGCGGGCGCGTGCGGTCGTCATCAACGGCCTGCCCGGTGAGATCACGCCGTACTATCGGGAGACACTTCGGTTGGTGGCCGATCCCGCACACGGACGCGTCGTGCTGATCTTCCCGCCAGTCACCCAAGCCGAACGAAACAAAGGGCTCGCCAACTTCAATGTGATGGCCGAGGGCCTGCCGCTTTTCGCCCCACTGATCCGGGGCGGCGCATCACCTCCGCCGAGCCTGCTGCTGCTTGTTCACATTCCCGGTCGGGGCTGGGCGTCCTGGCTGGCACGCCGGCGTACGAGCTGGGCGTATGCCGAAGCGACCGACCAAATGATGCAGCTCGCGGTCCGGGAATGGGACGTCCCGCAGGCATCCTCGGAGGAGACTCTCGAGAAGGCGCTGATCGGATCGGCGCCCCCGGAACCGGTAGCCGTTCTTGCGACGATGGCCGATCAGACGGTCGCCCGAGGCGTCGCGGACGGACTCAATTCGCTCGGCCAACCAGCGGTCGTGGTCCCGGTCGGGCAACCACCTTCGGGCTACAACGCGGTCGTGCTGTTGTCGCCGACCGCGGTGCGGGACCCAGATTGGCGGGCCGCCCTGGCTCAGTTTCAACATGTGCGGATCATCCCCGTCAAATGCGCGGACCTGACCACCGCCGATGTCGAGTCGTTGAGGTCCGTGCACCCGATTCTGGCGAGCCTCAACTGGGTCGACTGGAAAGGCCGAGGTCGGGTAGCCGCGCTCGCCGACCTCTTCACCGCCGTCAACTCCGAATCATCGCGGTACCGTGTCCACGGCGATCTGCTGGTGCAGGCGCAGACCTGGGCGAGCGGCGGCCGAAGGCCGGAACTCCTGCTGGCCGACCGCCAGCGGGTGCGCGCGGCCCAGGCGCACCTCGCCAACACGGCCCGGGACACCCTTGCCCGCCCGACACCGCTTATGCGCGAGTACGTGCAGGCCTCGGCAAGAGCGACCACGGCCCGGAGCACCATGGTCCTGCGCTGGTCGGCCGCGTTCACGGCAGTCGCCGTCCTGGCCGGCGTGCTCGCGGTAGGTGCCGTCTACATTGGGCGGACACGGGCGCTGGACAACCAGTTGAACGGCTTGGTGAGCACGGTGCCGGTCCTGAGCGCGGACCAGGCACCCTGGCTCGGGGTGCTGGCCGGTGCGGCCATCCTCGGAGGCGGCGCGACCGAGGCCCAGCTCGGCCGTCAGGAGCTACGGTGGGCACTCGGGCAGCCTTGGCCGCGAACGTTCCTCGGCGGCATGCATGACGCAGAGATCTTCGACGCTGCAAGTGTCGACGGCACCCAGGTGCTGACCGTGGACCTCAAGGGCACGCTCACCGCTTGGGCTACCGACACGGGCGCCGTGGCCTGGCGGCGCCAGCTCGGAACTTCCCTGGACCTGGTCGCCGTCGCGCCCGACCGCCGTGGTGCGGTGGCGACCGATGGAAATGTCCTGCACCTTGTTCGGTTCACGCCATGGAACCACGCGACGGTATCGCTAAGCTGCCCTGCGACCCACGTCGCTGTGGCGCCGGCGAGCGACACGGCGATCGTCGCCTGCGAGAACGGGCAGCTGCTCTCGGTCGGGCTCGCGGCCCCGCACCGCATACGCCGTGTCGGCACCTTCACGCACCTGTACGATCTCCGGACCCTCGCCGACGGCACGGTCCGGGTGCTGGGGTCCGCCGAACCTGACGCCGTCGAAGCGGTCGATGGCGAGTCGGGCCGTGCGCTCGGCCGCGTCGCGATCGAGCAACCCGAACTCGGCGCCGCCGCCGCGCTGAGCGCCGACGGTCAGACGCTGGCTGTCGTGGACAAAGACCATCGGCTGCGGTTCGGATCCTTCCGCGCTGGCCTCGCCGTCGGGGGGCTGCACATGCCAGACGAAATCGCGGACCTCGTCGTCCTTCCTGACGGACGGGTGGTATCCGCAACCCCGCAGTTCGGTGTTCGGATCTACGACACGACCACCGGACTTGTCACCGCCCGGATCCGGCAGAGCCAGCCGAACGCGACACGCCTACGGATATCCACGGACGGTCGGTGGATTATGTGCCTCGACGGACTCGGCGTGTACCTGTGGGACCTGGACGGGCTGATGCCAGCCCGGCCGCCCACGAGCAACCGGCACTCGGAGCAGGCGCCTACGCCGGGCGCGACGACCGTCAAGGTCGTCGCCACGACGCCGACGGGCTCGGTCTCCGTCCACTTGGCAAGCGGGTTGTCCGCTACGGTTCCAGCGGTCACCGGACGGGTCACCGTGACAGACGTCAAGCCAGATGGAGTAGCAGCGCTGGTCGGATCCGACCGCGGGGAGGTCGCCGAGATCGATCTCCGTACACAGGACGTCGTTGCTCGCTGGCAGGCGCCGGACGGATCCGCGATCACGGCCGCAACCTGGAGCGAACGGCCCGGATGGCTCATCGTTCACACGGCCGCCGACAACTGGTGGAGCCCGTGGTCATGTGACGGATGCGGGCTAGATGCGACAATCATCGACGTACTCAAGCACCGGCTGTGGTCGTGCTACCTGGAAAACAACGTGGCCAAGCTGAGTGCCGCCGTGCGCCGGCAGCTCGGCATCCGGCTTTGCCAACCCTCGCCCGCGGCGACGAGCGGCTGATCGATGGATCAGGTCTTCATCTCGTACGCCCGTCTCGATGGGCCAGTTGTCGTGCCGGCCGGCGCGGATTTGCGAGCCATGGGTGTGCGGGCCTGGCTCGATCAGCGTGACATTCCGGTGTCCGTGCCGTGGCTGGAAGAAGTGGTCAGCGCGATCGACGGCGCTGACGTCGTTGTGTTCTGCCGGTCCGCGCACTGGGACTCGTCATATGCCTGCCAGCTTGAGCGCGATCTGGCCATCGAACGGCATAAGTACATCGTGGAGATCCGGCTCGATGGCCCGATCCCGACAGCTCCGCGCCAGCTGGCGCACTTCATCGCGGATGCCTTCCACCGGCGCCCGCCCTTGGTACGTCAGCACTCGTTTCTCACCGAACGCAGTGCGATCTGGGACCGATCCGATCGCGCCAAAGGTTGGATGATCTCTGGTGCGACACTTCGCGTGGCGCAAGCGCTGCAACGGCGTGGCGACCCGCCGTTGACGGAGCTGGCGCACAACTTTCTACGCGCATGTGTCCGACAGCGGCGCCGGCGGCGCTGGACAGTGGCGGCGGCCATCGTCACCACACTGCTTCTCCTGTCAGCCTGCGGGTTGGCCTCCGTGGCGGAGACATATCACAAGCACCTGGTCTCGAACGCCAACTCCGTCCTGGCTGGCGTCGTCCCCGCCCAAGACGCGCTGGCAAAGGACATTTATCTTGCGTTGGCTGAGGACAGCCGCCGAATCCTTGCGGACGGGGAGACGTTCCTCAACCGTAAGCTTGTCGTCGACGCTCTGTCGGTGCCGGTTCCCGACATTGCCTACCACGTGTCCGGCGCCGACCTGGTCGGGTTCGGCGCCGCCCAGTCGGATTCCACGCCCGCGGTGCTGGACACGACGGGTGCCCGATGGGTGGGCCAAGCCGACGTCCAGGCAGGCGTACCGTTGCCGGCCGGAACGAAACTTCGGGCGATCGCCTCCTCGAACGACGGCCGGAACGTGGCGTTGCAGACATCCGCCGGGACCATACTCGACCTCGGCGGCCACCAGGTGACAACGCCGCCGGCGGACGCCGTGGCGGTGTCGGCGAACGGAAACGAGATCCTCTCTGTCGAGAACGGCCGGATCCTTATCCGCGACGGAACCGGGGCCGTGCAATACCGCAGTACGGCCCCTCCGGCGTGTTGCAGTGCGGCAGTGCTGGCCGGCCATACCCCGGTTCTCGCAGCGAAAAGCGGTGCGCTCTTCGCGACCCAGAGAAAGTCACCGACCAACGCCTGGACCGGCCACACCGGACAGGTCGTGGCCTTGGCCGCGAGCGGGGACGGCCGGCGCGTGGCGGTGGGATACGCACGCGAAGGCACAGTGCGGATCCTTGCCGTACCAGCGATGTCGCCCGACCTCGTGCTCGGCTCGGTCGGTGAACCCGGCGCGCTCGCGTTCAGTCCGGACAACCGGCTGCTGGCCGTTGGAAGCGGCCCGGACGTCGCCCTCTTCGATGTGAGCTCCGGCCAGCGCGTGACAACCCTCCGCGGTTCAGTTGGGGCAGTGCGGCAGATCACCTGGTCGACTCAGGCAAATCGCGTCTGGGCGCTCACCGCCGACGGTCACGTCGCCGGCTGGCGATGGCGTGCAGGGCGGTTGCTTGTCAACGATCCCGCACAGTGGTTCGTCGCTCTCGCCGGCCCCGACCAGCACGGCCGCGTGGCGGCAGTCAATCGCAACGGGTCCTTCTACCTCGTCGATACGTCTGCCCAGTCAGTATCAGCGGCACGGCACACCGGTCTGCCAACCGTGCTGTCCGCCGCCCTGACTCGCCAAACGGGCGTGCTCGCGGTCGGTAGCCCGAACACCGTGGCCCTGCTCGATTTGGATCACGACAGCCAGCGCCGGATGCCGTTGCCCGACTGCACGCCAACCGGACTCGCCTTCGCCGCGGACGGCAAGCGCCTCTACGTCGCCTGTGGCGGCGGTCAAGTCCGCGAATACAGCATCGCCGACGGATCCTTGATCCACAGCACCTCTGCAGCCGGGCTGGCGGCTTACTCGGTCGCGACTGACGATGCAGGCGACGTCATCGTGGGTGACGAGTTCGGCCACGTCGTTCAGGTTGGTAGGAACCTCGACCAGGCATCGGTGCTCCACGGCGACAACTGCGCTGGCGTCATACGCGCAGTTTCCCTCGACCCATCCGGAAAATGGCTGGAATCCGCTGGCGACGGAGCATCCCACGTCGGGTGCCTGTTCGAGGCCCACCACGGTGCTACCGGCTGGACCTGGAATGCCAACATCCAGCAAGCCGACATCGGCGAACAGGCCCGGGCGATCGCGATCGAGCCGGGCGGCGCGACCGCATTGATCGGGTTCAGCGACGGTACCGTCCGCTTCTGGCAGACCGGAAGCCTCGACGCGTCAGGCGTCTACCACGACTTCGGTGGCGAGGTCCGGGGTCTCGTTCCCAGCGCAGACGGATCGCAACTGGTCATCGCCACCCGGGACGGCATACTCGAGGTGGCCCCCGGTTGTCCATTGTGTAACTCGACCCGTGACCTGGCCGCGCTGGCGTCCCAGCGCCTCGACCGTGCACGGCAAATGGGGCTCACCCAACGCTGACCGGGGAACCTGGAACTGGGCGCACGCCCGTGTACCGGCCGTAGTGACGTCGGCGCGCTCGTCGGCTGCGGTCTTGGTGTCCTCTCCCAGCGCCAAGGCGTGCCCGGCCGCGGGACTGCACCGGACCCGGCGGCCCGATGATAGACTTCCTTCGATCACATGCCGGAGGTCGCCATGCGTATCGGCCGTCTTGTTGTCGTCGTAGGGCTCCTGGTCGGCGTCCTCCCGCCACTGTCCGCCCAGGCAGCTGCGGGTCCACCACAGGTTGTGCCGGCCCTGCAGCAGTGGACGGCCGGCACCGGCACGTATACCTTCACCGGTACGAGCCGGGTGGTGACCGATACGGCCTATGCAAGTCAGCTCGCCACGACCGCGGCGGTGTTCACCGGTGACCTGCGTGCGCAGGTCGGCCGAGCCGTCAGCTCCGTGGTTGGGTCGGCGTCCGCCGTGCAGGCAGGCGACGTCTTCCTTACGCTCGGGTCGACCGACGCCGGGCTGGGCACCGAGGGCTACCGGCTCACCATCGGCGCCTCGATCACGATCCAGGCGGCCGCGGACGCGGGCGCCTTCAACGGCACCCGGACGGTGCTGCAGCTGCTGTCACACGGGCCGTCCGCGCCGGCCGGGACCGCTCGTGACTGGCCGGTTGCCAAGCAGCGCGGCCTGATGGTTGACAACGGCCGCAAGTACTACTCGTTGATCTTCCTGCGCAATCAGGTCCGCCAGCTGGCCTATTTGAAGCAGAACGTGCTGCACCTGCACCTCTCAGACGACCAGGGCTTCCGAGTGGAGAGCACCACCCATCCGGAGGTGGTCTCGGCCCAGCATTACACCAAGGCGCAGATGGCGGAGCTCGCGGCATTCGCCGCGCGCTACCACGTGACGATCGTGCCGGAGATCGACATGCCGTCGCACCTGAATGCCGTTCTGGCGGCCCACACCGACCTGCGTCTCGTCGGCGCCGATGGAACGGTCAACGCCGGAAAGCTGGACATCTCCAAGGCGGCGGCCCGGCAGCTGGCGACCGACTTGGTGAACGAGTACCTGCCGCTGTTCCCGGGCAACGTCTGGCACGTCGGCGCCGACGAGTACCTCAGCCAGGCGCAGTACGCGAACTACCCGCAGCTGGTCTCGTACGCGCAGGCAACCTACGGGGCGGGTGCCACCGGTCAAGACGCGTTCCTCGGCTTCGTGAACTCGATCGACAGCATCGTCCGCGCCGCCGGTAAGACCCTGCGGATGTGGAACGACGGCATCTTCGGCGCGCACAACGTCACGCTGCGCAGCGACATCCAGATCGACTACTGGTCGGCCAACGGCACCAGCCCAGCACAGTTCCTGGCGGCCGGTCATCAGGTCCTCAACTCCAACGACACCTACCTCTACTACGTGCTGGGCAAGAACTGGAAACCCAACCCGTCGACGATCTACACCAGCTTCACGGCCAGCCTGTTCCAGGACGGCAGCTCGGTCCCGGTGTCCGACCCGGGCTTCCTGGGCACTTCGCTGTCGATCTGGTGTGACGTCCCGAGCGGGGAGACCGAGGCAGAGGTGGCCGCGCACATCATGCCCTCGGAGCAGGCGCTCGCGCAGGTCACCTGGGGCTCGCCCAAGCCGGCGCCGGACTACACCGGCTTCCAGGTGCTTGCCGCGGCGGTTGGGCAGGCGCCCGGGCAGGACGGGCTGGCCCGGCCGACGCCAACGAGCAGCTTCGTCACCTACAGCACGTACTGGCCGTCCAACATGGTGGACGGCAACGCCGGAACGTTCTTCTGGGCCGGTCGGGCGGTCGCCGTCGGCGACACCGTCGGAGTCGACCTCGGCGTGGCGCGGCCGGTTACCGGCGTGCGGGTCGCGATGGCCAACACTGCCAGCCCGAACGACTACATGCATGCGGCGGTGCTGGAGTACTCGTCCGACGCGGTCAGTTGGTCCTCGCTGGGCACCTTTACCAACCAGGCAACCGTGCAGGCTACCCCGTCCGGCGGCGTCACCGCGCGCTATGTCCGCCTGCGCAGCACCTCAGCTCAGACGTATTGGTTGGTTGTCGACGAGTTCACCGTGACGGTCCGATCGGCCGCGACGGCGCAGACCAGCTTGACGGCGTACCAGACGTACGCGGCCAGCAACCTGGTCGACGGCGACACCACGACGTGGTTCTGGAGCAACGGTGCCCCACCGGTCGGCGGCTACGCCGGCGTCGACCTGGGCGCGGCTCGGACGATTGGGCCGGTGGACGTGTTGATGGCCAATGGCGCCAGCCCGAACGACTACCTCCACGCAGGCGTGCTGGAGTCCTCGACCGACGGCACGGCGTGGACACAGCTGGCCACATTCAGCGGCCACAACGAAATCACCGCAACTCCGGCGGTCGGCACTACGGCGCGATACGTCCGCATCCGCGGCACCGCCGCCCAGACTTACTGGCTCGTCGCCGACGAATTCGTGGTCAGCCCGGGCTGAAGGCCGGATGTTGATCCGTTCGTCCAGTGGCGATCGCGGTCGTCGCCCGCCGATGTCAACCTGCCTCACTCCACCCAGCAACATTCGGGCTTGCCGACTTTGAACCTGGCGATCGCTCGCACGCCTGTGCTGGGGGCATGTCGGGTTGGCGGCTCGGGCAGTGCGGCCATCTCGGGGGATGGGAGACAGCCTGCCGGTAGGGATGCCGGGTCTGCCCGAGCCGCCAACCCCCTGATGTTCCATGTGGGTCCGTCGCGCTCGACCGGAACGGGGTGGAACACCTGCGCCGAAAAGCGTCGAGCAGTTGAACCCTCCGAGCAACGGAGTGCGTAAACGCGGCAGGTGGACCGGGATGGAACACGACTGCGATACGACATACACATCGTGGTAGGAGGCAGTGATGGCGGCGACTCGGCGGAGCGTTCTCGCTCTCATGGGTGCAGGTGTGGTGGCCGCGGCCGTGGACGTGGGCGGGTTGCTGAGCCCGATGCTAGCCACCCCGGCGGTCGCCGATCCAGCTCCCGCGGTCAATGGAAGAGGCCTGTTCGGCGGTCTGACAACGCTGGACCGCACCGTGAAGCAGTCGATGCGCCAGGACACGCAACATTGGACCGACTATGTGAAGTTGGTGGCGGGTCCTGGTGAGGCGCACGGACTGCGCAGTGACCTCGCCCCGTACGAGGGGTTCACGCCGCTGGGTTGGTACGCCCAGCCCACCCGGGCGCTGGAGGCGTTCGCCCAGATGACGGACCTCCAGATCGTCGATGACAAGTCGCCGGCGCGGGTGGAGTGGACGGACCGGTGGGCCGATCTGGGCAGCACCATCAACCCGTCGACCGGCTCCGCATACCGCCCGCAGGAGATGCTCTCCACCCACATCGTGGAGTCGATGGTCCGTGCGATCCGGGACGTCGGGGTGGGGCCGATGACCGGTCTGCCGTTGAGCTTCACCATCATCACCGGCGACATGGTGGACAACGTTCAGCACAACGAGACCCGCTGGTACATCGACCTGCTCGACGGCGGCCACCAGATCATTGCCGAGTCGGGCCAGCCCGGACGGGAGCAGGAGGGTGTTTCCGGCAACTTCAACGGCCACGACCTGCACTACTGGTCGCCAGAGGGGGAGGCCAACCGCTACCGGTCCACGTACAACTTCCCGACCGTGGCGGGGTTGTTGGCAGCGGCCCGGCGGCCGTACATGTCCACCGGTCTGGCCATGCCGTGGTACGCCGCGATGGGCAACCACGATGGCGAAATTCAGGGCAATTACCCGGTGCACCCATCGTTCGCGCAGGGATTGCTCGGATCACTGGAAGACATCTCCGGTCTCGCGACGGCCGGGCAGAAGGCCTACACCGCCAGGATCACCAGTGGTGAGGTGACTTTTCCCGACCACGGAGGCACCGCACAGCTCAACCTGTTCATTCAGAATCTTCAGTTCATCTCGGTGACCGCCGACCACCAGCGGGAAATTCTCGACCACCATGCCTTCGCGGCGGAGCATTGGAACACCACGGGTACGCCCCCCGGGCACGGCTTCCAGGCCACTCCGGTCGTGGTGGCGGGAACCGACCCCCCGATCACTGAGAACTTTTACGACACCTTCTACGCGCGGGCGTCGGAGAACGCGCCGATCCTGTACGTCACGCTCGATACCGTCTGCTATGCCGGCCAGGCCAACGGCCGGATCGACGCCGCCCAGTTGGCGTGGCTGGAGCGTCAACTGGTACTGAACAGCTCGGCCTTCTACACGAACAACGGCGTCCTTGTCCGCCAATCCGGGGTGACGGACAAGTTGATCGTCCTTTTCGCCCACCACACCATCAAGGACATCAGCGCGACCGACCGTGGACTCAACATCATTGATCCGGGCGCGCCCGACTTCTACTTCGCCGCCGACCTGGAGAAGATGCTGCTGCGATTCCCCAACGTGATCCTGTACGTGTGCGGACACACCCACCAGAACGAGATCCACCTCCACCGGCGCGGGCCCACCACCGAACTGGGCAACCGGATACCGGGTACGGGCGGGTTCTGGGAAGTGGCTACCGCCTCCCACATCGACTGGCCGGTCCAGAGCCGGCTCTTCGAATTGGCATCGGGCCGGGACCAGATTTCCATCGTCACAACCGTTGTCGATCTCGCCGCACCCATCGACTTTCAGGGCGACCTGAGCAGTCCGGCGTCGCTGGCGTCACTGGCCCGGGAACTGGCCGCCAACGACCCGACCGAGCGCCCCGGCAACAGCAACACTGCCGCCAACCCAGACGGGCAGACCGGTCGCCGCGGCTTCTCCAGCGACCGCAACGTTCAACTGCTGGTGCCGGCGCCCTTCCCGCTGGTGTCCCCGGACGTATGGGGGTCGTCGGTCACCGCCGCGCGCAACAGCGCCGGCAACCTCGAGGTGTTCGGCACCAAATCCGACGACACGATGTGGTGGCTGCACGGCACGAGCCCTTCCTCCTGGGCAGACTGGGCACGGTTTCCGGTCGACGGCACGTTGCACGCCGTGGCCGCGGAGACCAACAAGGACGGCCAGGTGGAAGTGTTCGGCGCCGACACCGCGTCGTTCGGCCAGGTCTGGCACGCCGCGCAGATGTCCGGCGGAGCGTGGACCAACTGGCAGTCTCTGGGAGAGGTCAACGCCAGATCTATCGCCGCGGCCCGTTGGGGAGACGGGCACATGGAAGTCTTCATCACGACGCCCGGCGGCGACGTGTGGCACACCTGGCAGCAGTCGCCCGGCGGCGCCTGGGGACCCTGGTCGCACGGGTTCGCCAGCCCAGCGCCGTTCCCACTTCTGGGGCCGGACTACGGCCGCCCCGCGCGGTTCGTCCAGGTCGCCGCAGTGGCCGACGAGAATGGAAGCGTCCAGGTCTTCGCCGTGGACGATCAGGCCCTGCTGTGGCAGCGCAGCCCGACCGCCACGGGCTGGGCGGACTGGACCATGGTGGGGACAACCGGGGCAAGACTGATCAAGATCGCTGCGGCGCTGTACGACGACGGGCGGCTGGCGTTGTTCGGCGTGGACACCGACTGGCAGGTCTGGCGCGTGCACCAGAACATCAACCGGAACCTCGGGTGGGAAGGCTGGAGCGTCTTTGACGACGGTCGCACCCGGATGACCCAGGTGGCGGCGCGGAAGGACGGCACCGGCAAGATCCGGCTCTTCGGGGTGGACAACGCAGGTCAGCTCTGGCACCGCCAGCAGACTGCGTCGAACGCGGACGTCTGGACCGGATGGGTACCCTTCTCCACCGCGGGCGCCCTGCGTCCCGACGTCCCCGACGCGACCAACTCGGCAGGTACCCGGCAGCGCATCATCATGCCGGTCCTGACCGGCCTGCCACCCGACTTCGCCCAGAGCCTGATCCGCGCCTCAGGCCTCAACGTCGGTGCGGTCACCCAGGAAGTGAGCCTCACAACCGCGGGCCTGGTCTCCAGGCAGTCGGTGCCAGCCGGCAGTGTGGCCTCCGAGGGGGACACCGTGGACATCGCAGTCTCGCTGGGCGGGGTGCGGGTGCCCTCTCTGTACCTGAACACGCTGTCGGCCGCGACGGCCAAGTTGATAAGCGCTGGGCTGAAGCCGGCCCAGGATCCGGACACCTTCACGCTCCTGCCGGAGGAGGTCCAAAAGGTCAGGCGCCAAAGCAAGAGCGCCAACTCGGTGGTCGCCCCTAATACGACAGTGCATTTCTCGCTCGGGAAGTTCGACAACCGATGACCGTTGACGCACGCGTGGAGAGCGCGGTGGAGATGCTCGGGCCGACCCAGGCGCGGCTGGTCGCCGCGGTGCCATGGGAGGCACTCGAACCGAGCCTGCGAGAGGCGTGCCCGGCCGTGGACGGCCTCGGCGGGTTCCACGGCCGGCTGCCATTCCACCCGATCGATCAGCGAGACGGTGGGGTCGTGCTACCCCGAGCAGTCGAGGCAGCCCTGCTGCGGCTGATCGCGACGGTGGCCGGTGAGCACGCGCTCGACCAGTTGGGCCGCGTGGACGTGGAGATCATCGAATGCGCCGGTGGCGAACCGCTGCGGTTCGCCGCGGTGCTCGACATCCGGCCGTCCATCACCGTCCCGGACCCCTCGTCACTGCGGGTCCAGGTGGGCCCGTTGTCGGTCCCGGAGGACGAGGTGGAGGCGTACCTCGACGCGCTGCGGCAGCGCCTGGCCGAGTCGACGGAGGTGAACCCCGCGGACGCCGAAGTCGACATGGACGGGCATGACGTGCGCACCGCACTGACGGAGCGGCTGCGGCAGGCGAAGAACGCCCAGCGGTTGCGGGCCGCGCGAAACGAGGTGCTCATGAGGCTCACCGCCGCCGCTGCAGTCCCGGCGCCGGAGGGGCTTGTCCGCGACGAGGTCGAAAATCGTCGGCAGTGGATGCTTGCGGAACTGCAGCGCCTCGGCACGTCGCTGGCCGACCATCTAGCTGCCACCGGTACCACCGACGAGCAGGTCGAAGCCGACCTTCTCGCGGCCACGGCGCAGCGCGTACGCAGCCAACTCCTGCTCGATGCCGTGGCGGACGCCGAACGCCTGAGCGTGTCGGCCGCCGAGGTGAGCGAGGCCGTCGCCCACCTCGGCGGCCCGGCAACCGGCACGGATGTGCGCCGCGGCAAGGCACTTGCCGTGCTCATGCAGCGGGTGGTCCTGGTCGATCCGGCCGGCCGGCCGGTGACCGCCGCCGATTTGTCCACCTGACCGTCTCTCGATCGGGGGGCACACATTCAGTGGCGGCTCGGGTATGTGGGTATGTCCCTACAGGGGGATAGGGGACACGCAGGCCGGTAGTGAGGGGGAACCGGCCGCGCCGAACATACCCGAGCCGCCAACCCTTTGATGTTCCATCCCGTTCCACGCAATCGGGCAGGCCATGCCGCGGGGCGGAGGCCCCGTGGTACGGAAGGGCATGGATGGATGCACAGCTTGGCCCACAACTGAACCGTTCGGTGCTCCACTGCGTTGCATCTCAACGACGACCACACCCGGTTCCCGGTCGGCAGGTCCCGCTGCAAGGGGCTCAGCCTCAGCATGGTGCGCCGGGTAGGGGTGTACCGGCGGGTAAGCCTGCGACTTCTCCCGCCTGTCAGGTCCGCGCGGCAGTGGGGTTGATCTTGTACTTGGACAGCGCTCGACCGGGTACCCGTCCATTTTCCCGGTCATCGTCGCGTGCCGAAAGGTCGTTGCGCACAGGCGCCTTGCTCGCCGGCACTGAGGATCGCCGGTTTGATGACGAGCCGGTAGAGGTCCGGCATGAGGACGTCCTGGCCACACTGCGGACACTGACGCCACGGCTGCTGCCAGGGCGCCGGGTCTGGCCGGTCGACGCGGCTCTGAATGAGGGTTTGACCTATCAGGCCGCGGTGCTGGCGCTGGCGGACGAGGTCCGTGGCGCTCGGGGTCCGGTCGCCGCCGCACAGGCGTTGGCACTGGTTCACCACCGGTTGATGCGCCCCGGTCTGGGCGAGCTGCGGCACATTGTCGCCAAGCAGTTGCTTGCCGAGAGCGGCCGGACGCTGCGCCAGCGTGACACGCTGGTGGGCCTCATATGGCGCACCGTGGACTTCGTCCTGGACGGCGACGTGCGTGCCGGGCGGTGCCTGACCGAATTGCGGGAGGTGCTAGCGATCGAACACGATCGCGTTGTCGCATTCATGCTTCGCGCAATCGATGTGATGTTCGAGATCCGGGCTGGGCGGTTCGAGGATGCCGAGCGCGCCGCGAAGGAGTGCGCCGACGTCGGCGCCGAGACCGGAGGCGCCGATGCCGACGCGTGGTACGCATCGCACATGATCGCCATCCGGTGGTTTCAGGGGCGGATCGCGGAGTTGCTGCCGATCGTCCGCGCGACCGCGGCCCGCGCCGACTTGAGCCCGGCGGACTACTCGTACCGCTCGGCTGTGGCGGTGGCCGCCGCGGCAGCGGGCCGCCGCAAGGAGGCGGGTGCGGCGTTGGCGGTGTTGGGTGGGGGTGGCTTGTCCCGGGTGCCGGATTCGGGTAGCTGGCTGGTGACGATGTACGGGGTGGTGGAGGCGGCGTATCTGCTGGGTGAGAAGGGGCTGGCT
>Ga0070683_100001088_pt1 | contig 20441 bp, 25 predicted proteins | sample KBSC713LmetaG_FD_64662 | JGI IMG/M metagenome (GOLD analysis project Ga0070683, IMG submission 64662) | Corn rhizosphere microbial communities from Kellogg Biological Station, Michigan, USA - KBS C7.1-3L metaG | ecosystem: Host-associated > Plants > Roots > Rhizosphere ... | reverse complement strand
CTTGGCCTCACGGCGCCGGCGGCGTACGCGCTAGTCGGCGTTCTCCGGGTAGCGCTCGTTGACGAGCCGGTCGACTTCGGGGATCCCGTCTCGCAGGGCGGCGTTGATCTTCACGAACGGCTGCCACTCCTCCGGCACGACGGCGTCCGGGAAGATCGCCTCCACTGGGCACTCCGGCACGCAGGCGTCGCAGTCGATGCACTCCTCGGGGTCGATGACGAGGATCCGGTCGGCCTCGTGGATGCAGTCGACGGGGCAGACGTCGACGCAGGACTTGTCCTTGATGTCGATACAAGGCTCGGCGATGATGTATGTCACGACGCCAACCCTACCGAGCCGATCAGCCGGAAGGTGTCAGTTCCTCGACGAGCTCTCGCGCGCGCTCGACCAGCGCGGACTTGACGACGACCTGGTCGAAGCCGGCGGCGTGCGCCGCGCGCAGGCCGCCCGTGTCGGTGTGGTTCGTGTAGCCGAGGATCGGCACGTCGGCGTACGTGTCGGCGACCTCCACCGGGTCGACGCGCGCGATGTCGACGATCACCAGGTCGGGCTCGTCGGCGCTCTCGACCGTGATGAACCGGTGCTCGGGCAGCAGGGCCTCGAGCTTCCCCCGGAAGAAAAGATCGACCCCACAGAGCAGGATCGTGGACACCCGCGGAACCATACGGCTGATGCCTGACGCATACAAGGAGGGGCTCGAGCATCTGCGCGCCGGCCGCTGGTTCGAGGCGCACGAGGAGCTCGAGCTCGCGTGGCGCGCGGCGCCGCCCGAGGAGCGCGACTTCTACCAAGGGCTCGTCCACGTGGCGGTCGCCTGGTACCAGCACGGGCGCGGCCGGCCCATCGGGACGGAACGGCAGTTGCGGAAGGCCCTGCGGCGGCTCGAGTCGTTCGAGCCGCAGCACCGCGGCGTCGACGTCGCAGCGCTGCGCCGCCAGCTCGCGCAGCTGGTGGAGACGCTCGACCTACGGGGACGTCAGCCCGACGGCGTCTAGCGTCCGGTTCAGCGCCACGTGCAGCCACCAGTCCTTGTGGAAGAAGAGGAGCAGGCCCAGCGCGACGAGGATCATGCCGCTCGCCAGCTCGAGGATGCGATAGCGATCGCGCGCCCAGCGGAACGCGCCCATGGCGCGCGTGAACGCGACGCCTGCGGCGACGAAGGCGACGCCGAGCCCGAGCGCGTAGGCGGCGAGCAGCACGGCGCCCTTCAGCACCGTGCCCGTGTCGCTCGCGAGCACGAGGACCGCAGCGAGCACCGTCCCGATGCACGGCGCGGCGCACACGGCGAAGGCCCCGCCGAGCAGCGCCCCGGAGCCGCGGCGGCGCGCGCCTGCGAGCAGCCCCGGCGCGACGGCCCGCTCCGGAATCGGCAGCGCGCCGACGAACACGAGCCCGAGCACGACGAGCACGAAGCCGGCGATCTCGGCCTGGGCGGACGGCGTCACCACTCCGCCGATCGCCGCCGCGCCCGCGCCGAGCACGACGAAGACGATCGTGAAGCCGACGATGAAGGGGATGCTCGCGCGCACGACGCGCCGCTTCTCCGGGCCGCCGGGCTGCATGCCCGAGAGCGCTGACAGGTAGCCGGGGACGAGCGGCAGCACGCACGGGGTCACGACGGACAGGAAGCCGGCGGCGAACGCGACCGGGAGCTTGATCTCCATCAGTCGTACCGGGCGAGCAGCTCGTCGACGCGACGATCGAGCTCGGGATCGAGAGGAGGCTCGGGGGTGTCGGGTCCGCGGGAACGCGTCCAGCGCCAGACGCCGAGCGCGAGCAGCAGCGCCCCGAGCACGATTCCCCCGAGGGGGAGCCACCACGCGAGCAGGTCGAAGCCCTCGTGCGGCGGGGCGGCGAGGATGCCGGCGCCGAAGTTGGCGACGAGATCCGACTTGATCTGGTCGGCCGACTTGCACTGGGCGATCAGCACCCGGATCCGCTGCTCGATCCGCTGCGCCGCCGGTGCATCCGACTGGTCGAGCGTCGTGTGGCAGGTCGGGCACATGATCTGTCCTTCCAGAAAGGACAGCGACGTCTTCGGGTGCGCGCAGCCCGCGGCCGCGGGCGCGGCCAGCGCGAGCGCCGCCGCGACGACGGCGAGGATCCTCACGAGCCCAGCGCCGCCTCGATGCCGTCGTAGAACGAGCTCTTGTTGTCCTTCACCGTCAGCGTGCCGGCGATGTGCGTGAGCAGGTGCCCCTGCGCGTTGACGACGAACGTCTCCGGCACGCCCGTCAGCCCGTAGCGGTCGCCCACCATGCCGGAGCCGTCCTGCACGGTCGGGAACGTGATGTCGTGGGCGCGGAGGAACCGAACCCCGTCGGTCGTCACGTCGTGGTAATCGATGCCGACGAAGTTGACGCGCCCCCTGTACTGCTGCCACGCGCTCTCGAGCACCTTCGATTCCGCCTTGCAGGGCGCGCACCACGAGGCGAAGAAGTTGATCACCGCCGGCTTTCCGCGCAGCGAGGTGAGGGAGAGCGTCCCGTCGGTGCCGAGCCGCTTCAGCGCGAAGTTCGGCACCGGGCCGCCGACCTTGGCGGGGTGAGACTGGTGCGTGAGCTTCCAGACGAGGAGCCCGAAGAGGCCGGCGACGGCGACGAGCGCGGTCACCTGGACGACGCGCGTCATGTCGAGACGATGTACACGGGCGTGCCGACCTCCACGTGGTCGAACAGCCACTCGGCCTGTGGCACGAGCATGCGGATGCAGCCGTGCGAGAGCGAGTAGCCGATCGACGCCGGCTCGTCCGTCCCGTGGATGCCGACACCCGGCGAGCTGAGCCCCATCCAGCGCGTGCCGAGCGGGTTGTTCGGCCCGGGCGGGACCGGCTTCAGTCCCTTCGCCCACGTCGAGGCGGGCGGGTACCACCACGGGTTCTTCCACTTGACGACGATCTGGAAGCGGCCGAGCGGGGTCGGATAGATGTTCTGGCCGGTCGCGACCTGGAAGCGGCGCACGACCTTCATCCCGTTGTAGAGCGTCAGCCGGTTCGAGCTGCGCCTGATCACGATCACGGGCCCGATCGTCTTCGGGGTGACCTTCGGCGTCCGCAGCTTGGCCTTCAACGCGATCGTAGAGCGGGTCGCGTGCACGAGCTGGTCGACGACGCTCTTCACCGCCGTCTTGCGGTCGAGCGTGCGGCCGATCACGGGCTTGGTCACGAACGGCCTCTGCGACCGGAAGAGCAGCCGTGACGACACCGCTTTGCGGTCGAAGCGGTCGGCGAGCTTCGCGACGAACGCCTGCACGAGCTTGCGGTCGTAGCCGGCGCGCAGCGCGAGCGCGGTGCCGGGCGCCACGGTGAGAGCGCGCGCCACGGCGGTGTCGGCCGAGACGCGCAGGCCGAGCAGCGCCGGCGCGATGCTGATCGTCGTGGTCAGGTAGTGCAGGACGACCGGCCGCGCGAACGCCTCCTGGACGGCGGCGACCGCGTCCTCCGCGGGCAGGTCGCCGACTGCGACGCCCGCGATCGTGACGCCCGTCGGCACGACCTGGGCCGGCGTCGTCGTGGTCGTCGGCGTCGTCTCGGTCGACGTCGTCGTCGTCGTGGGCGGCGGCGTGTCGTCCGCGAGGACCGCGGCGGCGAACACGCCCGAGGCGGCCAACGCGACGAGCAGTAGGGCGAAGCGCTTCACGTGTCGGTCATACCCCCGGGGACGCTGCGTGGATCGTCCGTGATGATAGCGTCGACCCCCCGCTCCACCAGGACTCTCGCGGTCTTCGAGTCGTTCACCGTCCACGCGTGGACCGCGATGCCGGCGGCGTGGCAGGCGGCCACCACCGGTCGCGTGATCACGGTCGTCTTCAGGGTCGTGGCGCCCGCGCCCACCGCCTCCAGCCACGGCAGCAGGCGCAGAGGCAGGAGCGGCCGCAGCCACGCCGAGGCCGGGCGCCCCGGATACGTGTACGAACGCGGTAGCCAGGACGCGGCCTCGCGCAGCTCGGCGAGCGCCCGCATCGAGAACGAGCTCGCGAACGCGCGCTCCTCGAGGGCGGCTTCGCGGACGGCCCGGGCAATCTCCGCGGCTGCCCCGGTCAGCTTCACGTCGAGCTGCACGAGCAGACCGAGGTCGGCGGCGAGCCCGAGCGCCTCGCGGAGGCTCGGCGAGTCGGCCGGCACCGCCGGCCCGTGGGCGAGGACGAGCTCGCCGTCCGTACGGCGGAGCACGTCGATCTCGACGCCGTCGGCGCCCGCCTCCGCGGCGGCGCGCAGGCCGGCCAGCGAGTTCGGCGGCGCGAGCGCGGCCGAGCCGCGATGGCCGAGCACGAGCACGTGATCACCCCGGCGGAGCTCGATCACGCGCGGCGCCGGATCACGACGACGGCGAGGTCGTCGGCGAGCTCGCCGTCCGACCAGGCACGCGCGTCCGCGGCGACGCGGTCCGCGAGCTGCTGCGGCGGCAACCCCGCGTGCTCCTCGAGCAGCGCGTCGAGCCGCTCCGTCCCGTACAGCTCGCTCTCGCGGCGCGCCTCGATCACCCCGTCGGTGTAGAGCACGAGCGACGCGCCCGGCGGCAGCTCGACGCGCGCCTCCTCGTACTCCTGTGCAGAGTCGATCCCGAGGATCAGCCCGTGCGACTCGAGGCCCTGCACCGTCCCGTCGGCGTGCACGACGCGCGGTGCGGGGTGGCCCGCGTTCGCGCAGGCGACGGCGCCGTCGCGCCCGTCGACGGCGACGTACGTCATCGTGATGAACTTGCCGGGCGCGATCTCGTCGACGACGACGTCGTTCGCGCGCGCGAGGAAGTCGGCCGGCTCGGGATGCTCGCGCGCGAGCGACCGGAAGACGAACTTCGCCATCGCCATGTCGGCGGTCGCCTCGACGCCGTGCCCGGTGACGTCGCCGAGCACGACGGCGAGTCGCCCGTCGGGCAGCTCCAGGAAGTCGTAGACGTCGCCGCCGACGTCGACGCGCGCCGCAGACATGTACACCTCCCCCACCTCGAGCCCTTCGACGTCGGGATGCCCGCTCGGCAGCAGCGAGCGCTGCATCGTGTCGGCGAACTCCTTCTGCTGCTGGTAGAGACGGGCGTTGTCGATTGCGAGTGCCGCCTGCGCGGCGATGGTCGCGGCCGCCTCGAGCGTCTCGTCGGTGAGCGGCCGACCCGGCTTGAACGAGAGGATCGTCAGCGCCGCCATCACCTCCACGGGCATGCCGACCGGGACGACCGCTCCCGTCCACCCGCGCGCGAGGAACGGCTCGAGCAGCTCGTGGCCGCGCTCGATCCGGAACGGCTCCGCGCTGCGGAAGAGGCGCTGCACCTCGGCCGATCCGAACGGCTGCGCGCGGAAGAGGATCACGCGCGCCGGGTCGGCGAGCGTGGGGTCGGCGACGTGCAAGGAGCGCGGCGTCAGCAGCTCGCGGCGTCCGTCGGGGAGGGCGATCATCGCCGCGTCGAGGTCGAGCACCTCGACGACGGTCTGCGCGAGTGCGTCGAGCGTATCGTCGAGCGACAGTCCCTCCGCGAACGAGCGCGAGATCTCGTACAGCGCCCGCTGCCGGCGGGCCGCCGCCCGCTCGGACGCGAGGGCAGCCTCGCGCTGCCTACCCAGCTCGGTCGCCTGCTCGTGCAGCTGCGCGTTCTGGATCGCGACGGCGAGCTGGCCGGCGAGCGCCGACAGCAGCGACGCGTCGGCGACGTCGCCGTAGACTGCGAGCAGCCCGACGACGGAGTCGCGCACGAGCAGCGGCACGGCGAGCGCCGACTCGATCCCGGCTTCGCGCACGACGTCGCGGACGTCGCGGAGCCGCACGTCGCCCGGTGCGTCGTCGATGCGCAGGATCGCACGGCCCCGCGCGAGCGCGAGCTCGAGCAGGCGTTCGCCGAGCCGGGTGTGCGGGCCGGCGAGCCCACGCTCCGCGGCGGCGACCAGCCGGTCGTCGTCCGCGCGCAGGTACAGCGCGACGCACGAGACGCCGAGCAGCTGCGCGACGAGGTCGACGGCCGTCTCGAGCGTGTGCGCGAGCGAGAGCTCGGCCGTCGCCTCGCCGACCACGGCGAGCAGCGTGCGCGTGCGCTCGAGCTCGAGCTCGAGCTCCCGGGAGCGAGAGCTGACGCGCAGCGCCTGCGCGGCACGGACGCCGAAGGTCGTGAGGCGCGCGAGCTGCTCCGCGCCGGGCTCGCCGTCGGGACCGAAGAGGAGCTGCAGCAGTCCGACGGGCGGGTGCCCGAGCGGCAGGCCCACCGAGATCCCGCACCCACCGGGCAGCTCCGGAGAGCGCAGCGGCCGCACCGGGCCGGGCCCGGCGAGCGCGGCGTCGGCGAGCGCCCGCATGCCGTCCAGCCCGGAGCCCGCGTCGAGGCCGTACGTGCCGGCGATCCGCGCGCCCCCGCCGGCGTCCACCTCCCAGACGACGCCGATCGGCGCCCCGACGACGGTGGCCGCGACCCGCGCCACCTCGGCGGCCGTGTGGGTCGTGTCGAGCGCTGCGGCGAGGGCCTCGCCGGCGAGCTCGAGCGCGGGCCGCGCGAGCTCCGCCGCCGCGGCGGCCCCGCCCTCGAAGGCGCGCAGGACGAGCCGGGTGGCGCCGGCGACGACCTCGGCGACCTGCCGTCCCTCCTCGTCGAAGGGCTCGACGCGGTAGAGCTCGAGGGAGGCCGCACGCGTGCCGTGCACGGGGACGACGAGGAGCGCCCGCGCGGCCGCCCGTTCGGCCGCCCGGCGCACACAGGGCGGCACCTCGTCCGCCTCGGTCAGCGGCGAGCGGGGCAGCTCGGCGAGCGGGAGGAGCGTCCCCTCCAGCTCGGCGGCGAGCGCGGGAGCTCCTGCAACCGCGACCGCCTCGAGGCGCTCGTCGTCCGCCTGGACGCGGAGGACGACGAGGTCGGATCCGCTCGCGGCGCGGGCGGCGTCCGCGAGATCGTGCAACGCGGCCGCGGCCGACGTTCTCTCCCCGGCGCGGGCGAGCGCCCGGGCGAGCACCTCGACGCCGGCGTCGTGAGCGCGAACGGCCACCCGGCGGAAGTATGGCTGTCACAATTGGGAATGTGGCGGAGCCAAGAGAGGACGAGCTCGACGTCGATCCTTCGGCGATCGAGCTGCGCTACCGCTACCACCGCGCGCGGCGTCACGCCCGGGTGCGGGCGCGCGAGGAGAGCCGGCTCGCGCGCTACCGCTTCTGGATCGTGCTCGCGGTGCTCGCCGCGATCGCGATCGCGTTCCTCGTCGCCGCGTGGCACGAGATCCAGCGCCTGTTCGGGCTGTAGGCGCGACCTACTGCAGCGGCCGGTCGCGGTCGGCGTCGAGCAGCTGCTCCCAGATCGTCCCGCCGCACATCGGGCAGAGCGGCAGCTCGCGCTGGATGGAGACGCCGTAGCTGCACTCGCTGCACTGGTACCGCCCGATCGCCGGATCCCCGGTCGTGAAGAACTCCACGAAGTCGATCTGCTGCTCCTGCACCGCCGCGATGTTTTCCCCATACTTGGGCCGGTGCAAACTCCCGAGCCCCTGCCGCCTCCGCGGCGCGACGTCTACGAGCCGCGCCCGGTGAGCCGGCAGCCGGTGCCGGGCTACTGGGGCGAGCGCCTGGCCTGGATCGCCGGCCTCGTCCTCGCGATCTCGTCGTTCACCGACTGGTACTCCGGCAAGCAGGCCGACGGGCTGACGCTCTCCGTGACCGGCTGGCACACCGGCGCGCTCGGGGTGCTCGTCTTCTTCATCGGGCTCGCCGTCCTGATCCTCGAGGCGCTGCGCGAGGCCGGGATCGAGCTGCCCGCGAGCGTGCCGGAGAGCCTCGTGCTGATCGGGCTCGGCTCCCTCGCGACGATCTTCGTGCTGATCCGGCTGATCTCCATTCCCGACACGTTCTTCGACACGGCCGGCCGGGGGATCGGGATCTTCATCAGCCTCTTCGCCGCCATCGCCGTGATCGTCGCCGGTCTGCTCCGAGCAGCAGAAGAGCTGTAGCGACGCCCACGGCGATCCCGCCGGCGACGTCGAGCGGGAAGTGCACGCCGACGTAGAGCCGCGAGTACGCGATCGCCGCGGCGAGTACGAACCAGGCGGCCGCCGCGCGTGGCACGAGCGCCGTCAGCACCGTCGCCGCCGCGAACGCGGTCGCGGTGTGGCCGGACGGGAACGAGTGGCTGTGCGGAACCGTGACGAGCGGGTCGGGCTCGTCGGGGCGATTCTCCCCGACGGCGAGCTTGACGAGCCCGGCGAGCCCGTCCGCCGCGAGCACGGCGATCGCCACGAGCACGAACGCGCGGACGTCGCGCCGTAGCAGCGCCACGACGAGCGCGATCCCGAACCAGATCGCGCCGTGCGAGCCGAGCCGCGTCAGCCAGACGAAGACGTCGTCGAGCGGCGACCAGCGGTGCTCGACGACCCACCGCTCCGCGTGACGGTCCCAGCCGGTCAGGACGCGCTGCCTTAGACCGGCGCGATCGCCTTGGTCTGGTCGATCAGCTGCTGCAGGTCGAACGGCTTGCCGACGAAGGCCTGCGCGCCTTCCGCGTCCGCCTGCGTGCGGGCGGCTGCGTCGACCTGGCCGCTGAACATGACGACGGGGATCGCGCCGGCGCCGTAACGCTCCTGGACGCGGCGGAGCATCTCCCACCCGTCGATGTGGGGCATCATCACGTCGAGGAGCACAAGGTCGGGCTTCGCCTCCTCGATCGCGGTCATTCCCTCCTCGGCGCTGCCGGCCTCGCGGACGATGTACCCCTCGAACTCGAGGTTGACCCGCACGAGCTCGCGCACCTTCGCGTCGTCGTCGACGAGCAGGACGAGCGGGCCGGGCTTCGGCCGCCCGGCGGGCCCGGAGCGGTCGAGGAACGACTCCAGGTCCGAGCGCCGGTAGCGGCGGTGGCCGCCGGGCGTGTAGAAGGCCGGGACGCGCCCCTGGTCCGACCATTTTCGGATCGTGCTCTGGGCGACGCCGAGGAATCGCGCCGCCTGGCCCAGGGTGAGCCACTCGGTGTCGTCGCGGTGCGCCATGCACCGATTCTGACCAAAGTTGACGCTTATTACACCTAGGGAGTGAGCGTTTTCGTGTGTGTAACCGTGAAATCCGGCTTCGGGTTGTCGTGCAGCGCCTCGCCGACCGCGATGCCGACGACGAAGATGACCGCCGCCACGACGATCGCCGCCAGGAGCCTCATGCCAGGTAGTCGCTCGCGCCACGCTGGTACCCGTGGAACGCTGCCGCGAGCACGAGCGAGAGGTCGCGCGGCCAGCCCGGCGAGGGGGCGCGCTCCTGGACGGCCTCGCGCGCCCACCGCTCCGCGTCGCGGTATGCGCCCGCGAGCTCGGCGAGGGTGTAGGTCTGGCCGACCTGCTTGCGCAGCTCCTCCATGACGACCTCGATCTGGCCCAGCAGGGTCTCGTAGCGGCGCCGGTCGGAACGTTCCGTCTCGAGGCGGCGTTCGCCCTCCTCCCACTCCTGGCGCACGAGCGTCGTCCCGTCGGCGGACACGACGGCGGATGCTAGTGGAGGTCGGTGCAGCAGCGGTCGGGCCAGAGCGGCTCGACCTCGGCGAGGATGCGCTCGCCGAGCTCGTAGCCCGGCCGCGCGAGCGCGAACGCGGCGTGCGCGTGCAGACACTTGAGGCTGCCCGCGTCCGCGCGCTGCCCGCCGACACCGAGCTCGAGCGAGGCGCCGGCGTCCCGCCCGGTCTCCCCGGCCGCGAGCTCCTTGCGGATCCGCCTGCTCTCCTCGTCGGCGCGCGCTCGACTCGCACGTAACACACTGTTACTTGCGGCTTCGGTCGTCCACCGGTCGACGCCGCCTGCGGCTTCGAGCCGCGAGAGCTGGGCGACCAGGTGGCGGCACGTGACGTAGTACGTGGTCGGGAACGGCTCGCCCGTGGGGTCGTACGGGCTCTGCTCGGTCACCGCGGGGCGGCCGAAGGGGCAGCGGACGGCGACGCGCCGGAACGCGCGCGGCTCCCGGCCGATCTGGCGGGCGACGGTCTCGCGGTCAGCGTCCATGCGGCGCCAGGCTACGCCGCGTCCGCTCCCGCCAGCCGTGGATCCCCTTGACGATGAACAGGTGCTCACCCGCGCGGACGTAGCCGAGCGCGCGGGCTTCGCGCGCGAGCACGGAGAGCGACGTGGACTGGGTGAGCCGCCGCTCGAGCCGGGTCTTCTCCTGCTGGAGGGCCTGCACCGCCTGGGAGCGCTGTGCCTGCTCGTGCCGCGCGTCGACGTACGCCTTCAGCGGACGGTAGTAGAGGAGGCCGACGAGGACGAGCACGCCGACGGCGACCCAGCGCCGGACGACGGCAGAGCGAGCGGGACGACGCGCCACGTCGCGCTATTCGTCGCACGACGACCGGAGCCTGCTTGCCGGCAGGCTCCGTTACGCGATGTCGACCTTGATCACGTTCGTGGAGCCGGGGATGTTCACCGCGGTGCCCGCCGTGATCACCACGCGGTCGCCCGCCGCGATCAGCCCGGCCTCGCGGGCCGCGGAGACGGAGACGTCCCAGAGCTCCTCGACGTCCGGCGCCTCGGGGATGTGGACCGGCGTCACGCCCCACTCGAGCGCCATCTGCCGCTGCGCCCAGTCCACGTGCGTCAGCGCGACGATCGGCCGCCGCGGACGCAGCCGCGCCACCGCCGACGCGGTCGCGCCGCTGAATGTCGGCACGAGGATCGCCGCGGCGCGCAGCGCCTCGGCGACGTCGCATGCCGCGTTCGACATGGCACCGCCGATCGTCGGGTTCTGGTCCGCCGCCGGGATCTCGTGGCGGTAGTCCATGCTCGGCTCGACCGCGCGCGCGATCCGGTCCATGTAGCCGACCGCCTCGACCGGGTAGTCGCCGACCGCCGTCTCGCCGGAGAGCATCACCGCCGACGTCCCGTCGAGGATCGCGTTCGCGACGTCGCTCGCCTCCGCGCGGGTCGGCTCCGGCGACGAGATCATCGACTCGAGCATCTGCGTCGCCGTGATCACCGGCTTCCCGCGCTCGAGCGCCTTGTGGATGATCAGCTTCTGCAGCAGCGGGACGCTCGCCGCGCCGATCTCGACACCGAGGTCGCCGCGCGCCACCATCACCGCGTCCGTCTCGGTGAGCACGTCGTCGAGGCAGTCGATCGCCTCCGACTTCTCGATCTTGGCGATCACGTGCGCGTGGGAGCCCGCCTGCTCGATCAGCGAGCGGAGGTCGCGCACGTCGGCGGCCGCCCGCACGAAGGAGAGCGCCACGAAGTCGACGCCCAGCTCGAGCGCGAACTGCAGGTCGACCGAGTCCTTGCGCGTGATCGACGGGATCGGGATCGGGACCCCCGGCAGGTTCACGCCCTTGTGCGAGGTGATGCGCCCACCGACGACGACCTGGCAGCGCGCCCGCGCGCGCTCGACGTCCTCGACGCGCAACCGCACACGGCCGTCGTCGATCAGGACGTCGTGGCCCGGCTTCAGCACGTCGCCGATCACCGCGGGGGCGATCGGCAGCTCGCCGTCGCTGCACTGCTCCTCCGGGCACACGATCACGTGCTCGCCCCGCTCGAGCTGCACCGGCTCGTCGAGTGTGCCGATGCGCAGCTTCGGGCCCTGCAGGTCGGCGATCAGCGCGATCGGCTGCCCCGCCCCGGCCTCGCGGATGCGCCGCGCCCGCTCGGCGTGCTCCTCGTGCGTCCCGTGTGAGAGGTTGAGCCGCGCCGCGTTCATCCCTGCGGCGACGAGGGCGCGCAGGCGTTCGGGCGTCTCGGAGGACGGCCCGATCGTCGCGACGATCTTCGTGCGACGCTGTTCGAGCATGGAATCGAGAGTACCTGTGGTCATCGCGGTGGAAGGAACAAGCGACCGGACCGTCCTGGAGGCGATCGCGCGGCGCGCTGAACGCGACCTCGAGGCGGAGGGGATCGAGATCGTCCCGATCGGCGGTGCGCATGCGATCCGTCGCTTCGTCGCCGGCCTCGGATCCGACGCGCGCGTGCGCGGCCTCTGCGACGCGAACGAGGCGCACCTCTTCCGCCGTGTGCTCGACGACGTCTTCGTCTGCTCGCCCGATCTCGAGGGCGAGCTGATCCGCGCGCTCGGCGCCGAGCGCGTGCTCGAGCTCGTCGACCGCCGCTCGTTCCGCACGCTGCAGCTGCAACCGGCGCAGCGCAACCGCTCGCTCGAGGCGCAACTGCACCGTTGGATCCGTTCGATCAGCGACCGCAGTCCGCGCTACCTGCCACTGCTCGTCGAGGCGGCACTCGACCTCGACCGCGTCCCCGAGCCGCTGGAGCAGGTGCTGTGCACCTAGAGAACCACGCCTTCGTGCCCGCCCGCGGCGGGCTGCTCGCGGTCGACGGCGCGCTGCCGCGCCTCGACGACGACTGGACGATGGCCGGGGCGACGGGCCTGCCGCGCTTCCTCCGCGTGGCCGCGCACGTCGAGGTCGCGCCCGATCACGCGCTGCGGTTGCGCGTGTTCGAGCACGCCGACGCGGACGGAACGGCGCCCGCGCGGATCGCGGTGCCCGAGGCGCTGCGGCCGGCGTTCGAGCTGGCGCTGGCCGAGCTCGACGGCGCGCCGGTGCCGGAGCGGCGGCCTGCCTGGTCGCGCCCGGGCTGGCATAAGCAGGCGGAGGCCTGGGCGGGCATGCCGCTCGAGCAGATGCGGATCTGGCCGCTCTCGGCGGTGCTGCGCAACGGCGCAACGTGGTTCAAGGCGGTGTTCCCGCGCTTCCATCACGAGCCCGCGGTCACCGAGGCGCTCGGCCGGCCGCGCGTGCTGCGCGCGGACCACGAGCGGGGTTGGATGCTGCTGGAGCACGTGTCCGGCGAACCGGCGTCCGACCACCACCGGGCGCTGCGCTCGATCGCCGCCGTGCATCGGGCATGGGCGGACCGGGTCGACGAGGCGCTCGCGCTCGGCGCGCCCGACCGGCGGGCGCCGGCGGAGCTGCCGCACACGCTCGTGCACGGCGACTTCCACGCCGGCAACGTGCTCGGAACGACGATCCTCGACTGGTCGGACGCCGCGGTCGCGAACCCGCTGCACGACCTCAACCACTACCTCCTGCACCGCGACGACGCGCAACGCGACGAGCTGATCGCGACCTACGCGGAGGCGTGGCCGGACCTCGATGTCGCGGCAGCCGCAACGGCCTGCGAGGCGGAGACGTACGAGTACATCGCGGAGTCGTATGCGGGCATCACCGCCGCGCTCGCCGACGACGACCGCTGGTGGTTCGCCGACGAGGAGCCGCGCTGGCTCGGCTTCGCTACCGCCGTGCGCGCGGGAAGACGCCCCGACCTCGAGCCCTGAAAGCGAGGTAAGCCTTGCGGGCTTGCCGAGCGCACATCAGGGGATGCCTGCCGCAGGCACGCCCACCCGCACGACGAGCCTTACAGCGCGGAGCGTGCGGAGGACTGCGCTCCTCCGCACGCGGAGCACCTCTCCGCACTCGGATTGCGCAGCAATCCGAGTGCTAACGAGAGCGGGGGAAGACGCCCCAGCCCGGATACGTAGCGGCGGAGCCGAGCTCCTCCTCGATCCGCAGCAGCTGGTTGTACTTGGCGACGCGGTCGCTCCGGGCCGGTGCGCCGGTCTTGATCTGGCCGGTGCCGAGCGCGACCGCGAGGTCGGCGATCGTCGCGTCCTCCGTCTCGCCGGAGCGGTGCGACATGACGGCCGTGTAGCCGTTCGACTGCGCGAGGCGCACCGCCTCGATCGTCTCGCTGAGCGTCCCGATCTGGTTGACCTTGACGAGGATGGAGTTGCCGACGCGGCGCTCGATCCCCTGCCGCAGCCGGGCCGGGCTCGTCACGAACAGGTCGTCGCCGACGAGCTGTACGCGGTCGCCGAGCCGATCGGTGAGCGCCTTCCACGCGTCCCAGTCGTCCTCGGCGCACCCGTCCTCGATCGAGACGACGGGATACGCGTCGACGATCCCGCGCCAGAACTCCGGCAGCTCCTCCGAGCCGAGGTCGCGACCCTCGAAGCGATAGCGGCCGTTCTCGAACACTTCGCTCGTGGCCGGGTCGAGCGCGATCGCAACGGCGTCGCGCCGGCCCGCACGGTCGGCTGCCTCGAGGATCGCCTCGATCGCCGCCTCGCTCGACTCGAGGTCGGGCGCGAAGCCGCCCTCGTCGCCGACGCCCGTCGCGAGGCCGCGCTCCGAGAGCACCTGCTTCAGCGCGTGGTAGACCTCCGCGCCGATCTGCAGCCCCTCCGCGAACGACTCGGCGCCGACGGGAACGACCATGAACTCCTGCAGGTCGATCGAGTTCGCCGCGTGCGCGCCCCCGTTGATCACATTCATCATCGGCACCGGCAGCGTGGACGCGCCCGGGCCGCCGAGATGGCGGTAGAGCGGCTCGCCTGCCGCGTCGGCCGCCGCCTTCGCAACCGCGAGCGAGACGCCGAGGATCGCGTTCGCGCCGAGCCGGCCCTTGTTCGGCGACCCGTCCAGCTCGACGAGCGTGCGGTCGAGCAGCTGCTGATCCGACCCGTCGAGGTCGCGGATCGCGTCGGCGATCTCGCCGTTGACGTTCGCGACCGCCTGCGAGACGCCCTTGCCTCCCCACGCGGCAGCGCCGTCGCGGAGCTCGACTGCCTCGTGCACGCCCGTGGACGCGCCGGACGGAACCGCGGCGCGGCCGGAACCTCCCTCGATCTTCGCGTCGACCTCGACGGTCGGGTTGCCGCGCGAGTCGAGGATCTGTCGGGCGTGCACTGCGATCATCCGGCTGTCTCCTTGGCGAGGTCGAAGTAACGGTCCTGCTGCTCGAGCGGCAGCGACGACCAATCTTCGCCGTTCTCCCGCGCGAGCCGCTCCGCTGTTGTCACGCGGTCGCGAAAGCGGGCCGCCGCGCGGCGCAGCTCGAGCTCGGGATCGACGTCGAGCTTGCGCGAGACGTTCACCGCCGCGAAGAGCACGTCGCCGAGCTCGTCCGCGGAGAAGTCCTCCTTCAACTCGCGGATCTCGTCGTCGAGGTCGGCGACGGCGCCGTCCAGATCCGGGTACTCGAAGCCGACCGCCTTCGCGCGCTGCTGCACCTTGCGCGCGTAGAGCAGCGCCGGCAGCGTCTCGGGGACGTCGTGGAAGATCCCGACGCGGCCCTCCTGCTCGCGCTTGATCGTCTCCCAGTTCTCCTTCACGCGCTCGCCCGTGGTCGCCTCGACGTCGCCGAAGACGTGCGGGTGGCGGCGGACGAGCTTCTCGTGGATCAGCCGCGCGGCCTGCTCGAGGTCGCCCTTGCCGCGCTCCTGCAGAAGCAGCGCGAGGAAGTAGACCTGGAAGAGCAGGTCGCCGAGCTCGTCGAGCAGCTTCCCGTCGTCGCCGGCGAGCGCGGCGTCGGCGACCTCGTACGCCTCCTCGACCGTGTGCGGGACGATCGTGCGCTCGGTCTGCTCGCGGTCCCACGGGCAGTCGCGCCGCAGGCGCTCGGTGAGCGCCTGCAGCTCGACGAGGGCCTGCTCGAGACTACTTATCGGTCGACGTCGTGTCGGTCGCGGTGGATGCGGTCGTGGTCGCCGTCGGCTGGTAGCCGGCCTGGTAGCGGACGTCGTCCTTGAACTCCTTCTTGACGTCGGCGACCCACGTGTTCATCGCGTCCTGCTTCTTCGTGTTCTCGAGCTGCGACTTGATCGACGCCTTCACGTCCTTGAGCGGCGTCTGCTTGGCCGGCTTCACGTCGGAGAGCGGCTGGATGATGTGCCAGCCGTACTGCGTGTGCACCGGCTGGGATATCTCGTTCGTCTTCAGCGCGAATGCGGCCTTGTCGAACTGCGGGACCGTCTGGCCCTTCGACACGGTCAGCTTGCCGCCGTTCGCCGCCGAGCCCGGGTCCTTGGAGTACTTCTTCGCGAGCTTGGCGAAGTCGCCACCGCTCTTGAGCTGCTGCTCGATCTGATCGGCGAGCTTCTTGTTGTTCACGAGGATGTGACGCACGTCGCGACTCGAGGCCTGCTGGTAGTCGGACTTGTGGTCGTTGTAGTACTTCTGGATGTCCGCGTTGGTGACCTTCACGTCGGCGGTGACCTTCTTGTAGATCTTCTCGGACAGGATCTGCGCCTGCAGGTCCTGCTTCACCTGCGGCTCGGTCAGGCCCTGTGACTTCAGCTGCGCCTCGTACTTCTTCTGGTCGCCGCCGAAGTACTGCTTCTTGATGTCGCTCAGGCGCTTGTCGACGTCCTTGGTCGTGACGGTGACGCCGAGCCCCTGCGCCTTCTGCTCGAGCTCCGACTCCTGGACGAGGTACTGCAGGGCCTGGTCCTGCAGCGACTTGTACTGGGTCGTCCCGGGCTTCGGGAACGAGGTCTTGCGCGCCTTGTACGTGCGCTTCGCGCCGTCCAGGAGCGAGTTGAACTGCTGCTTGGTGATCGTGTCGTGGCCCACGACCGCGACGGCGTCGGCGGGGACGGCGTTCGTGCCACCGCCACAGCCGGCGACGAGCACGGCGACGAGGGCGAGCAGCAGGGCGACGAGCGAGAAGCGAAGTTTCATGAAGATCCCAAAGGTCGGAGGCGAGAGAACCGCCAGGGCTCAGGCCGCTTGGCGTGCGTCCAAGATAGCATCGACCAGCCGAATCGCCTGCGGAAATCCGTCCTGGCTCCTAAGAGTTACTTCACGATTTCCGACCGCGTACACGGCGGTGTGGATCCGGCTGCGGAGCTCCTTCAGCTCGCCCGAGCCGAGCACGAGCCGCCCGACGGTCGCCTTGCCGCCGCGGAAGACGAGGTAGTCGGCGCCGAGCCGCGCGAGCTTTATCTTCGCCTCCTGGATCGCGAATAGATGCTCGACGGGCTCCGGCAGCGGGCCGAACCTGTCCTCGAGCGATGCCTGCAGCTCGCGCAGCTCGTCCTCCGTCTCGGCGAGCGCGAGCCGGCGGTGGACGTCGATGCGGAGCGCCTCGGATCCGACGTACTGCTGCGGCACGTAGGCGTCGATCCGCGCATCCACGCGGACCGGGCGCACCGCGACGCGGCGCTGGCCCTGGAGCTCGGCGACCGCCTCGTTCAGCAGCTCGACGTAGAGCTCGAAACCCACGGCGGCGACGTGGCCCGACTGCTCCGCGCCGAGCAGCTCGCCGGCGCCGCGGATCTCCAGGTCGCGCATCGCGATCGCGAAGCCGGCGCCGAGCTCGGTGTGGTCGGCGAGCGTGGAGAGACGCGCCCGGGCCTCGGGCGTCAGCTCGTGCGCGTCGGGATAGAAGAGGTACGCGTAGGCGGTGGCGTCGCTGCGGCCGACGCGGCCGCGGATCTGGTAGAGCTGCGACAGGCCGAGCATGTCGGCGCGCTCGACGATCAGCGTGTTCGCCTGCGGGATGTCGAGCCCCGACTCGATGATCGTCGTCGAGACGAGCACGTCCGCGTCGCCACGCAGGAACGCGTGCATCTTCTCCTCGAGCTCCTTCTCGCGCATCTGCCCGTGCGCGACGAGGAACCGCAGGTCGGGACAGAGCTGCTGCAGCTTCGCCGCCGCCTCCTCGATCGTCTCGACGCGGTTGTGCAGGTAGAAGGACTGCCCGTTGCGCTCCGTCTCCCGCTCGAGCGCGAGCTTGACGAGCTCGTCGTCGTACTCGCCGACCGTCGTCCGAATCGGGCGACGACCCTCCGGGGGCGTCTCGATGATCGAGATGTCCCGCATCCCCGCGAGCGACATGTGCAGCGTCCGCGGGATCGGCGTCGCGCTCAGCGTGAGCACGTCGACCTCGAGCCGCAACGACTTGAGCAGCTCCTTCTGCGCGACGCCGAAGCGCTGCTCCTCGTCGAGGATGACGAGACCGAGCTCCTTGGGGATCACGTCGCGCGAGAGCACACGATGCGTCCCGATCAGCACCTCCACCTTGCCCGCCGCGAAGTCGGCGAGCACCTGCTTCACCTCGCGCGGCGGACGGAAGCGCGAGATCATCTCGACGCGCACCGGGAAGTCTCGGAAGCGCTCCCTGAACGTGTTCCAGTGCTGCTCGGCGAGGATCGTGGTCGGCGCAAGCATCAGGACCTGCTTGCCGTTCACGGCGACGGCGAAGGCGGCGCGGACCGCGACCTCCGTCTTGCCGAAGCCGACGTCGCCGCAGACGAGCCTGTCCATCGGCTGCGCGCTCTCCAGGTCCTCCTTCACCGCTTCGATCGCCTGCTCCTGGTCCGGCGTCTCGCGGTAGGCGAACGACGCCTCGAGCTTCTGCAGCATCTCGTCGTCGAGGTCGTATGCGATCCCCTCGCGCGTCTGCCGTTGCGCGTACAGCGCGATCAGCTCGCCGGCGAGCTCGTGCACCGACTCGCGCGCGCGTGACTTGAGCAGCTCCCACGCCTTGCCGCCGAGCTTCGAGAGCGCCGGGCCCTTCGCGTCCGCGCCGATGTAGCGCGAGACCTTGCCGAGCTGCTCGTGCGGGACGTAGACCTTGTCGTCTCCCCGGAAGCCGAGCAACAGGTAGTCGCGCGTGACGCCCGCGACCTCCTTCGTCTCGAAGCCGAGCAGCTTCGCGACGCCGTGGTCCTCGTGCACGACGTAGTCGCCCGTGCGCAGGTCGGCGAAGCTCTGCAGGGCGCGGCCGCCGATCCGCCGCTCGCGCGGCACGCGGCGCCGGAACACCTGGTGGTCCGGGAGCAGGACGAGGCCGAGGTCCCGCCAGACGAAGCCGCGACGCGCGGGCGCGATCGCGAAGAAGAGCGTGGGCTCGTTGCCGAGCGTCTCGCCCGGCTCGAGGATGCGCGCGGCGACGCGACGGAGCATCGCCTGGGTGCGCAGCGCCTCGCCGCGGTGCGGGAACGCGACCACGACACGCTGGCCGGCGCGCACGAGCTGTGCGAGCTCCGACTCCGCCTCGACCAGCCCGCGCGACGCGATCGCCGGCCGCTGCGCCTCGAACGCGTACGGCTGCGCCTGCGGGAACGGGTCGAGCTCGCTCGTGCCCTCTAGATCCGGGTGCTCGACGCCGTCCTCGTCCCAGATCTTCTCCACGTCGTCAGGCTGGAAGACGAAGTCCGGGACGTTCTCGACCAGCGGCACGAGGTCGTCCGGGACGGGCGGGGCCTCCCCTTCCTCCGCAAGTTGCACACTGTTACTTGGATCGAGCAGGTCGGCGCGGCGCTCGGCCGCGGGGAAGATCGTGCACTGCTCGACCGGGTGCAGCGCCCGCTGCGTGAACGGCGAGAAGGCGCGGATCGACTCCACCTCGTCGCCGAAGAACTCGACGCGCAGCGGCTCCCGACCGGTCGTCGGGAAGAGGTCGATCAGGCCGCCGCGCACGGCGAACTGGCCGCGGTCGTCGACGCGCTCGACGCGCGCGTAGCCGGCGAGCGCGAGCTCCTCGGCGAGCCCCTCCACGCCAGCGCCGCCGGAGGCGGCGCTGTCTTCCGGCCGGGCATCGGCGGCTTCGCCGCCGATGCTTCCAGCCACCCACTCGGCGCCGGCGCGGAGCTCGATCGGCTTGGGGCGCGCGTCGGGCGGCGGTGCGAGCTCGGCGAGGCCGCGCGCCGACGCGCAGATCAGGCCCCCGTTCGCGAGGACGTGCAGCGCGCGGGCGCGCTCGCCCACGAGGTGCGGCGGCGGCTCGAGGCCGGACGCCCACGAGACGCCGCGGCTGGGCAGCGTCCCGACGACGTCCTCGCCGAGGAACCAGGCGACCGCCTCGGCCGTGTCGCGCGCGTCCACGTCCTCCGGGACGAGGCAGACGAGCGGGCGCTCGAGCCGCTCGTGCAGCGAGGCGAGCACGATCGGCAGCGCCGCCTCGCTGACGCGGGCACGCTGCGGCAGGTCGGCGGCGAACCCGGCGAGCTTCTCGTGCTCGGCGAGCTCTGCGACGAAGGCGTGGAGTACGGGACGGTCCATGACGAACGCCGAAACCGCGCGGGTTTCGGGGGCGTTCATGGTACTCGCGGCGTGGGCTCGAGCTCGTGCTCCTCGGCGGCGAGCTCGTCCGGGTCGAGCGAGACCTGCTCGAGCCGCTCGGCGGCCTCGTCGAGCACGCCGAGCAGCGCGCGCTGCTCGTCCGGCGCCAGCTCGTCGTGCCGGGCCTGCAGCGTCTGGGCCGTGCCGCGGACGAGCGTCAGGGGGTTGGCGAGCCGGTGCCGCACGAGCTGCTGGTAGTCGCGCAGGGCGCGCTCGTACTCCTGGGCGCGCAACCGCGCCTCGTCGAGCGCGAGGCCGAGGCCGCTGACCGTCCGGCGCAGCCCGGCGGCGAGCAGGATCAGGACGACGACGAGCAGGGCGTCCGAGACGAGGTTCGCCGTCTCGTTCTCGTGGTTCGTGATCGCGAAGAAGAGGCGCTCGCCGCCGCGCAGGCCGAAGTACACCATCAGGACGCCGAGCCACGGGAACGCGCGGCCGAAGCGTCCGAGCTGCGGGAGCAGCGCGAGCGCGAGGCCGATGTCGAGCACCGCGACGACGAGGCTCAGTCCCTCGGACGAGCTCATGCCGTCAACCTACTCGGACGTCCACTCGAGCTCCGTCGGTTGTCCCGTGACGTCGGCGATGACGCGATAGTCCCGGTCGAACGCCCAGAGGACGACGTCGTGGTGCTGCTCCGCGACCGCCGCCACCAGAAAGTCG
>Ga0070683_100001087_pt1 | contig 20446 bp, 19 predicted proteins | sample KBSC713LmetaG_FD_64662 | JGI IMG/M metagenome (GOLD analysis project Ga0070683, IMG submission 64662) | Corn rhizosphere microbial communities from Kellogg Biological Station, Michigan, USA - KBS C7.1-3L metaG | ecosystem: Host-associated > Plants > Roots > Rhizosphere ... | reverse complement strand
CGCAGACCATCGAAGAAGACGCTACGGTAGTGCAGCGGCTCGACGCGGCGGGCGCGGTGCTCGTCGCCAAGCTTTCGCTCGGCGCGCTCGCCATGGGCGATGTCTGGTTCGGCGGCATGACGCGCAATCCCTGGAAGCCCGACCAGGGGTCGAGCGGCTCGTCCGCTGGGCCGGCAAGTGCGACATCGGCGGGCCTCGTGGGCTTCGGTGTGGGGAGCGAGACGCTGGGCTCCATCTCGTCGCCCAGTACGCGCTGCGGCGTCACCGGGTGCCGGCCGACCTTCGGTAGAGTACCGCGCACCGGCGCCATGGCGTTGTCGTGGAGCATGGACAAGCTCGGCCCCATTTGCCGGAGCGTGGAGGACTGCGCGCTCGTGCTGGATGCGATTCGCGGGCCCGACGGGAAGGATGGCACCGTACACGACGCGGCGTTCAACTGGGATGCGACGGTGAAGCCCTCGAGTCTCCGGGTGGGCTACCTCAAGAGCGCATTCGACCAGACCGAGCGCCATCGCACGAAGGCATTCGACGACGCGGCGCTGGAGGTGTTGCGCAAGCTCGGCGTCAATCTCATTCCGGTGGAGCTGCCGGAATTCCCGTACCGCGCGATGACGATCATTCTGCAGGCGGAAGCCGCGGCGGCGTTCGATGATCTCACGCGGTCGGGACGCGACCGCGAGATGGTGCAGCAGGATGCGAGCGCGTGGCCGAACACCTTTCGCGTGGCGCGCTTCATTCCGGCGGTGGACTACGTGAACGCGAACCGGGTGCGGACGCAGGCCATGGAGACCATGCGCACGCTGATGTCCGGTGTGGACGTGATCGTGACGCCAACGGGCGGGATCCAGCTCACGGTGACGAACCTCACCGGGCATCCAGCGGTGATCGTGCCCAACGGCTTCAATCCGGACGGCACGCCGGTGTCGCTCACGTTTCTCGGCGACCTCTTTGGCGAAGCGAAGATGCTGGCGCTGGCGTACGCGTATCAGCAGGCTACCGGCTTCCACCTCAAACACCCGGCGCTGTAAAGGGCAGCCCCAGGGGCAGCCCCTTTCCCTTCCCCCGAAAACAACGATGTCACACGCCACGATTCAGCTTGACACGCAGGATGGTCACTGTCCGACGCACATCTTCCGCCCCGGCGACGGCGATGGCCCGTGGCCGGGAGTGCTCTTCTACATGGATGGCATCGGCATCCGGCCGGCGCTCTTCGAGATGGGCGAACGCATGGCGCGCGCCGGCTACTACGTGATGCTGCCGGACCTGTTCTACCGGATCGGGCCCACGTCGTTCGACGCGAAGACGCTGTTCACCGATCCCGTGCAGCGCGAGTATTTCATGACGCGCGTGCGGCCCACGGCGAGCATCGCGAACATCATGCGTGACACCAGTGCCTTCCTCGCGTACCTGACCGAACAGCCCAACGTCCGCGCCGGAAAGATCGGCGTGACCGGATACTGCCTGGGCGGGCAGATGTCGTTTGCCGCCTCAGGCCACTTTCCCGATCAGGTGGCGGCCGCCGCGTCGTATCACCCGAGCGGCCTCGCCACCGATGCGCCCGACAGCCCGCATCTGCTGGCGCCGCGCATCACGGCGCGCGTCTACATCGGCGGCGCGAAGGAGGACAACGGGTTCGACGACGCGCAGAAGGCGCGGCTCGATCGGGCGCTCACGGATGCCGGCGTCGTGCACACCATCGAGACGTACAACGCGCGGCATGGCTGGGTGCCGCCGGACACGCCGGTGCACGATGCGGCGGAAGCGGAGCGGCACTGGGAAACGCTGTTCGCCCTGTTCCACGACACGCTCGGAGGAGCGCAGGTTGCGCACCATGCGTAGACAGACACGCATGACGGAATTCCGTACATCCCATCATTCACAGCCGTAACTCCCTTCAATTGGAACTGGCCATGCCCCGTTCGATGCTCCTCGGCTTCGCCCTGCTCCTGTTCGCCGCTCCCACCCTCGCCGTCGCACAGAGTACCGCGTCGTACGATGTGATCATCCGGCACGGCCACATCATCGACGGTACCGGTTCCCCGTGGTACGAGGGCGACGTGGGTGTGCGCGACGGTCGCATCGCCGCGATCGGTGACCTTGCGCACGCCAGCGCAAAGCAGACCATCGACGCGCACGAGATGGTGATCGCACCGGGCTTCATCGACATGCTGGGCCAATCCGAGCTCACCGTACTCGTGGATCCGCGGCTGCCGTCCAAGATCTTCCAGGGCATCACGACGGAGATCACCGGCGAGGGCGAGTCCGTGGCACCGCTCGACAGCGCGATGCTCGCCGAGGATGCGCCGACGTACAAACACTATGGCATCACGGCAGACTGGCGCACGCTCGGCGAATACTTCGCGCGACTCGAGAAGCAGGGCATCGGCATCAACCTTGGCACGTACGTGGGCGCAGCGTCGGTGCGCGAGATGGTGCTCGGCTACGGCGACCGCACACCCACGCCCGATGAGCTGCACCGCATGCAGGATCTCGTCGCGCAGGCCATGCGCGAAGGGGCACTCGGCGTATCCACCGCGCTGCAGTATCCGCCGGCGCCGTACGCGAAGACCGACGAATTGATGGCGCTCGCGGCCACGGCGTCGCAGTACGGCGGCATCTACGCCACGCACATGCGGAGCGAGGGCGAAACGGAGATGGCCGCGCTGGATGAGACGTTCCGCATCGCGCGCGAGGCGCACATCCCCGTCGAGATCTTTCACCTCAAGAGCGCGGGCAAGGCCAACTGGGGAAAGATGCCGCAGGTGGTTGCGCGCATCGACTCGGCGCGGCGCAACGGGCTCGACATCGCCGCGGATACGTACGCATACACCGCGTGGGAGAACGGCATGTCCGCCTTCGTGCCGCCATGGGCGCACGACGGCGGCACCGCGAAGCTCGTCGAGCGGCTCAAGCAACCCGCCATGCGCACACGCATCCGCAAGGACATGCTCACGCCATCCACCACGTGGGACAACGAGTGGCAGGAGATCCCCGGCCCGCATGCCGTGCTCATCACCGCCGTGGACAATCCCGCGCTGCTGTCCATTCAGGGGAAGCGTCTCAATGAGATCGCCGCGATGTGGCATGAGGACGCGATCAATACGCTCTTCGACATCCTCGTCAAGGACGACGCGCAGACGTCCGTCGCCGTATTCGGCATGGCCGAGCCGGATGTGAAGCTCGCGCTCAAGCAGCCGTGGGTGTCGGTGGACAACGACGCCTCCGGCACGTCGCCCGAAGGAATTCTGGGACAGGAGCATCCGCATCCGCGCGCCTATGCGACGTTCCCGCGCATCCTGCGCATGTACGTGCGCGAGGAGCATCTGCTCACGCTCCCCGATGCGATCCGGAAGTTCACCGCGCTGGCGGCACAGCGGGAGCATCTCACCGACCGCGGCGTGATCAAGCAGAGGATGTGGGCGGACCTCGTAGTGTTCGACCCTGATTCGGTCGCCGACAGGGCGACGTTCGAGAAGCCGAATCAGCTTTCGGTGGGCATGCAATGGGTGCTGGTGAACGGCGTACCGGTGATCGCGGACGGGAAGATGACCGGGGCGCGGCCGGGGAAGGTGCTGTACGGGCCCGGGCATGCGGCGGAGCGGCGGTAGAGGTCCCGGGTCGGATGCCTGAAAAGGCGATCCAGGAACGCTCGCGAGTCGGCTGTGACCCATCGCCTGACGGGTCGTCCTCGTACGGGGTACGAGTGTTCCCCATATCGCCGCGCGGCCACGTGGCCCCGCGGTAATGGCAAACCCGCCGAAAGACGGGGACGCAAAGCCACGAGGCTACCGCGCGTCGTGTGTGCACCGTGCGCCAGGCCAGTCGGGCCGCCGAACAGTCAGCCGCAGGAGGTCGTATGCGTTCGACCCGGGCAGGACTCATCGTCGGTACACTCACTACACTCGCGGCGCTCTCCCTTGCCGCCTGTGACACTCAAACCACCGCTCCGCCACTCAGCGCCGCGCGCCAACCGAGTCTTTCGGTGGCCACGACGGGCAACGGCGCGCCGAGCGGTGCGCACTACAATCTCAACATCATCGGTGTTCCCAAGGGACTCTCCACCAACTTCACCGGCGGCAATGGTGGCCGCATTTTCGTGAATCTGTTCGGCAATACGCAGATCGATCTCACCGAAGGCGACTACCAGGTGCTCGATGCGAATGGCACCGATGGGACGGCGGCGTTCCAGCTCCCGAATCCTGACGACGGCAGCGGCAATCTGGCGTACTCGGTGTGGGTGCGAGCCCTGGGCAAGCCGAATGGCAGCGCCACGATGACGAGTTGCTTCACGGAAATCTCAACCGGCACCACGTGGTGCAGCGCCGGCGATCTGAGCGTGAGTCTCAAACGTGTGGCGGGCGGGCAGAAGTTCGTGAACGTCAGCAAGGAGCTTCTGCAGGTATGCGCCAACGTGAGCACGGATCCCACGGTGACCACGCTGCAACTGGTCCCGCTATTCTCCGATCTTGGTACCGGATATTTCTGGGAATACGACAACACGGGTCTGAAGCTCGCGCAGATGCGCTTCTACCCGATCTCCACGACGCCTATTGGTGGTGATTGTACCAGGACGGCCAAGTAGTGCCGCTGGAGCACTAGCAGGACAGCAGTTTCGCGCATGCCGTGAAGGTAGGCGTCGCGACACGAGGGGGCGGCTCGGCGAGAGCCACCCCCTCGTGCGTCCTAGCCAGCGTCTACGCCATCTCCATCGTCCACTACGTCATCTGACTGATCGTCCGGCCCTCTTCCAACTCCGATCGTGTTGCCCAGCGGTGCGACGAGCATACGCGTCGCCACCGGAACGCTCACGGAGTATCGAAGAGGAGGCAGTCGCCATGCGGAACAGAACTCTGGGACTCATGATCATCATCACCGCCCTGACGAGTGTCCTGGCATCGTGCGACCTTATTGACATGACCGGTCCCGGGCAGCCGCAGGTGCCGGACTGCTCCGGCGTCTCCATCTCGGTCGTTGGCTATGGAGAATGGATCGGCGCGTTCAATGACACGCTGGCGGTCGGCGACAGCGTGTCACTTCTGGCTTTTTCGAGGCACGCGGTGCAACAGACGGACTATTTCGGCGGCACCTACTGGTCGTGCTCATCGAGCGACTCGCCGCTCACCCTGGGGATCGCGTGGTCGAGCGACAATGTACGTGTGGCGACGGTGACAGGCGGCACGGTGAGAGCCGTGCAGCCGGGCAGCACGGTGATTTCTGTGGTATGGAACGGTGGCGGATCCGCACAGACCGCAACGCTGCCACTCACCGTCATTGCCCGCGCGCCGTAGACGACGTCGCGCGGGGCATTGATCGTAGGGTGATTCGCAGCGCTCGGCAGCGCGGCCTACGCCTCGCCGTACAACTCCGCGAACAGCGCGCCCACGTCGAACTCCAGAACGCCCTGTCCGTGCACGGGCTCCCACTGCATTTGCTCCGTGATGACCTCGGGACCGGCGCTGTCGGGACGCCACCGTTCGATGAGTCGCGCGTTCGGGTCCACAATCCAGTATTCCGGAACGGCGCCGCGCTGGTAGCGGCGCCGCTTGAGCTGCCGGTCGTAGCGCGCCGTGCTCGGCGAGAGCACTTCGATCACCAGCAGCAGCGCGGCGACGTCACGCCAGTCGCGCACAACCCCGCCCGTCGCGGTGCGACAGACGAAGAGATCGGGCTGCAGCACCTCGTCCTCGCCCAGCGTGAGATCGGCGGGAGAGGGCAGCAATCGACCGACGGCATGATCGCGCAGCCATGGCTGGAGCCGCCTGATGAGCTCCATCAACACTTCCTGGTGCACACCGCGCGGCGCCGGCGTCACGACCAGCTCGCCCGAGACGAGCTCGTAGCGATTGCCGTCGTCCGGCAGTGCGCGCACGCGCTCCGCGGTCCAGCGTTCGGTGGCGTGAGGCATACCCATAAGAATCGGCTCGGCGCAAAGGGATGGCAAGCGGGTTTGCGCGTGCCCTACATGATCCGCTACGGCTTCCCTGTGAAGTCCGCCGTTCCCACGCGCACGATGGTGGGCGACCCGCGCCGCCGTGCCGCGCCCGCGGCGCCTGCCGCTCCGCTGTCAGCCGGCGTCACGGCCTCGGCCCAAATGCCGTACGCGTGCCCGGCGTACGCCGTCATCCACATGTAGTCGCCCAGGAACGCGTTCTGCCCGGTGAACGACTCGCCCGACCAGTCGTAGTTCACGAACGTCTGCGCATCATCGGTGGAGCGCGCGAGCGTCACGCGCGTGGCGCGATTCGTGGAGTCCGCGCGTCGGTCGTAGAACTGCACGTACACGGCGCCGGTGACCGCGTCCACGGCGAGCCACTGGAAGAACTGGTCCGCGCCGTCGTGCACGGGATCGTCGTCCACGCGACGCGGCGCCGACCAGGTGGCGCCGTGATCGGTGGAGCGTGAGAGGAACACATCGACGTCGCCGTTCCGGAAGTCGCTCCACGTCACGTACAGCGTGCCCTGTTTCGGGCTCACGCCGATCTGCGGAAAGCCCATGGCACGCGACACGCCCGGGATGCCCGTCGCCCCGCCGAAGTACGGTGCGCCCACATCGATGATCGAACGTGATGGCGCGAACGTTCTGCCCCCATCGCGCGAGGTGGTGAACGCGATGGTCAGTCCATCGTTCCATACGACGTACATCGCGCCGTCCGGACCCACGGTGCCGATCACGCCCACCACCGACCCGTTGTCGTCGCGCGGCATCCCCGCATGCGTGCTGATGCGGAGGGGCGCGGACCACGTTGCACCGTGGTCGGTGGAGCGCGAGAAGAGAATCACGGATTGATTCGTCTGCCACTCGATCCAGGCGATGTAGAGGTTGCCGCGATACGGGCTCCGGAGCTGCACGTCGGACCAGATGCGCGGCATGTCCTCCATCTGCGTGGCCGGCGCAGCCGCGGCGCGCGTGACCTTCACGGCGACGGGCTTCGCCTCCCAGGTCTTTCCGCCGTCGGGCGAGCGGCGCACGAAGATGCCGCTTGATCCCGCGTGATGCGCCCAGTACGATGCCGCGCCGAGTCTGTTGAAGGTGAGATAGGAGAGAACGGCCTGGCCGCGATCATCGTACGTGAGCGATACGTCGCCACCGCCGGGCCAGTCGCTGGGTTTCGTGCCATCGGCCACCGTGAAGCTGCGTCCCGAGTCCGTTGAGAACGCAACGATCGGTCCGCCATATGCGCCAACGACATGGGCCGGATCGTTCGGATCAACGGCGATCGTGGGCTCACTTGCCGGGTGCCCCGGCGGCGAGATGGTGACGACGTGCGCGCCCGGCGCCCGCGGCAGCGGCGTCTGTGCACCGATGGCGGAGGCGATTGCGCAGCAGAGCGAAAAAGGGAGGAGAAGGCGTATCGAGCGCGGTGACATGGTTGCTGTTTCGTGGCGGCGGGAGCAGGAAAGGGAGCACCGGAGCGCCGCTGCTCCGGCCGCCCCAGTGGTGCGAGTGCGCGGGTAGAGTATACGACTCGGGTGTCGCTCGCCAGCACGTTGCGCAGCCGGGCAGCATTAGCGCGCGCATGCTCACGGCTCATCTCTCACGCATGCTTACGGCTGGGCTCGCATGCTCGCCTTGACAGCTCATCCAATGCTCCCCATGGTAGCGATCGTTGCTGCAGGCCCACTCTCCATGCGGCCATGACCTGGTCGGCACGGCCGCAACCAAGCGAGGAGGTACACGGTGCCCGTCGCCACGCAGCTCCAACACACCGTCAGCGAAGCGTACCGCAGCGTCTTCGCTGACATTCTCTCCCAGGCAGTCAGCGGCGAGCTCATCGGCATGCAGAACTACGCCGCCATGGTCGAGCTCTACGATGACGTCGAGGAACAGATCGAGGCGGTGGAGCACGCCAATAACGAATGCGGTCACGCCATGGCCTTTCGTCAGGCCGCGCGTGACCTCGGCGTTGACGTCATTGAGAATCCCCGGGCACCGTACTGGCATCGCATTCGCGAAGCTTTCCTCAGGCAGGTGCGCAACGGCGATCGCATCGCGTGCCTGCTCATTCAGGAAATCATGCTCGAGGCGTTCGCCGTGTCGATGTACCACGCAGTGGCCGAGGTGGCGCACGGCGAGCTGGGGCGGACCTTCGACGCGATCGGCTCGGAGGAGGAAGGGCATCTCGAGCACGCGATCCAGGAGTTGCAGGACGCGCGGCGCGCCGATCCGGATGCTTTCGAGGCGAAGGCGCATCAGCTCCACGAGGAAGTGATGACCGTGCTGGCGGAGATGGTCGGGGCGGGTGACACGGCCGGGCCGTGCGAGTTGTGCCACGGCTTGTGCGTCAAGGAGTCGCTGCACCACGTCGGGCTCAGCACCCCCGTGCTTCGCGGGAAGGCGCTCGCCTTCTACCTGCAGACTCTCGATCGCATCGGCGTCCGCGGAGACCGGAGCCTCGAGTGGGTCGCCAATCTGCCGGCCTAGATTTCGCGCTCTTCGGACATCAGGAGAACTGGACGACGCTCTCCCGCATCGTGCACACGTTGCGCGATGCACGGCACCAGCCGCTGTCGCTCGACCTGGTGCAGGAGATCGTGCCGTGGATACCGCCAAGGGCACTGGCGCACATCACCGTCACGTCCATCCACGATGGACGTGAGCGGTGCGGAGCGTACATCGACACGTTCATCACGCCGGACGAGTTGGAGTCGCATGCGCTGAAGCGGATGGTGGCCAAGGTGCATGCGGCGATTGCATGTGCCGCGCGTGAGGGTGCGCGCATCGGAGCCCTCGGCGGCTTCACGTCTATCGTGCTGGAAGGGGCGAAACCCGGCGCGGCGAGTGTTCCAACGCCGGCCGGACTCGTCCTGACCACGGGCAACACGTTGACTGCCGCCTTCATCGTGAAGGGGATCGAGCGGGCCGCGTCACTGCGCGGTTCGACCCTCGAGCATGACGCCCTGCTCGTGATCGGCTCCACCGGAGATATTGGGTCGGCGTGCGCGCGGTACCTCGGTTCGCGGGTGCGGCGCCTGATGCTCGTCGCGCGCAATCGTGAGCGGCTGGAACGACAGGGCAGCGCGCTACGCGCAATGGGCATGGACGTCCGTATCGCTGTCGAGCCGCGCGCGCTGCTTCCCGAAGCCGATCTGGTAATCTGCGCGGCAAGCCTGCCCTCGCCATCGATCGACCTGACCTCGTGCCGGCCGCACGCGGTGGTGTGTGATGCGGGCTATCCAATGAACGCGTGCGCGTCGCCGCGCACCGGAGCACGCGCACGCGTGTTCCATGGCGGCATGGGGCGCGTGTTGGGCGGCTGGCGCAGCGACTCCGCGCTGCTCGACGTGTTCTATCACTTTCCGCTTTCCCACATCGCCCATGGATGCATGCTGGAGGGCATGCTGCTGGCGCTGGACGATCGGTACGAACCGTTTTCACAGGGCAGAGGCTGCATCACCCCCGGCCGCATCGATGAGATCTGGCGCATCGCGCTGCGTCATGGTTTCGCGCTCGCTCCGTTCTTTGACGAACAGGGGTTATGGCCCGACCCGCCCGAACGCGACCAGTCCAGCGTGACCGCCGGCGTCGTGATTGAGCAGGGCAGCACCGCCGTGGCACCCTCGACGATCGTATGATCTCCGTTCGCGAGGCAACGCCCGAGGATGGGCGTGCGCTGATCGACTTCCTGCGCATGACGCCGCTCAGCGCTGGCACCGAGTTCGTGCTCGACCGTTCACCGGATTTCTCCGCTCTGCTGCGTCTTCGCGGCACTTCACGCACCTTTCTCGCCGTGAGTCACGAGCGGCTCGCGGGCACGGTGACGGCCCTCTGGCACGATGCGCGCGACGGTCGCGGCCGGGTGCGCGTTGGCGAGGTCGTGGACCTGCGTGTTGCCGAGTGGGCGCGCGGAAGTCGCGCGGTCGCGCGGTTGCTCGGCGCCGCACGAGATGCGTTCGCCGAAGCAGGCGTCGATTGGGCGACGTGTGTGATCGGAGACCGTAATCATGCGGCCGCGTCGCTCGTGCGCGGTGCGGCCGGGTTTCCACGACTGGAGCCGCTGGCCCGGTTCGCCAGCGTGCACTTCGTGGTATGTCGCACGCTCGCATCGCCATTCTCGCGCCGGGCGGATCGTGTCATGGTGCGTCCGGCACGTGCGGCCGACACCGTGGATCTCGCGGCGCTGGCGGAGGAAACGAGTGCGCCGCGCCGATTCGCGCCTCTCCAGCCGCTCCGCTGGCTTGAGCCTTCGGCCGGCCACCGCGCCTGGATTGCCCGTGATATCGAAGAGTTGCCCGTTGGGGCGTTGGTCGTGTGGGACGGCTTCGACGTGCGCCGCATTTGCATCAAGCACTACCACGGCGGCGACCGTGTGCTTCGGATCGCGTCGGTGGTCGGCGCGCGCTACGGCCTTGCAACCGCCCTGCCGGCGGAGGGTGGTGCGCTGCGCATCTGGGCGTCGCGCTGGCTGGGAGTGCGCGACGGCAGAATGCATGTCGCGCGCGCGCTGGTGAAGGCGGCGCTCCGCGATGCACTGCTGGCGCGCGTCAATGTCGTGCAGGTGAATCTCGCGGCGGACGACGCGCTGGGGCGCGCGCTGCCGTGTCATCCGCACTCCACGTACTGGTCCACACTCCATGGATGTGAACTGGTGCATCGCCAACCGAGCCCGCCGATACTGGCGCATGGCCCGTATCACCTCGAGCTGGCGCTGGTGTGAGGCGATGCGAAATCCGGTGTCCACTCTGCGCGCTGTCTCGCCAGAGGACGGTGCCGCGGCCGCACCTCATCATGCGCTGCCGTACGGCGGACGGCTCATGTTCACGCAGTCCTGGGAGGATCCAGCGTGCGACGAGCGCGCGCTCGCGCCGGCGTCGGGCGAGGCGATGTTCGCCATCACGTCGGGCGGCGATAACGTACTCGGCTTCCTGTTGAGCAATCCCGCACGAATCATAGCCGTAGACCTGAACCCGTCGCAGATGCACCTGCTGGAACTCAAGATGGCCGCATTCCGGCATCTTGAGCATCCGGAGCTGCTGCACCTGCTTGGGGTGCGTGATCCACAACCGGCGCGCGCGCTCTACGCGCGACTTCGCGGCGACCTCAGCGTGCCGGCACGATCGTGGTGGGATGCGCACACAGCGTGGCTCGAAGCCGGCCTCCTCACTCGCGGCGGTTTTGAGCGCTACTTCGCGATGCTGCGACATGTGCTCGGCGTCTTGGTTGGCCGGCGCCGGATGGAGCGCCTGTTCACCCTCGAGGCAGCCGACCAGCACGAATTCTACGCGCGTGAATGGAATACGCTTCTGTGGCGAGGCTTCATCCGCATTGGTTGCAGCAGGCGCGTGCTCGGCAACCGCCTTGATCCATCCTGGTTTGCCCATGCAGATGGAGTGAGTTCCTTCGGGGAGCACTTCGCTGCGCTCGCGGCCCACGCGATTGGCGACATTCCGGCGCGCTCCAACTACTTTCTCGCTCAGATCTTTCTGGGCCGGTACCTCAACGAGCGCGAGGTCCCGGCGTACCTGCAGGCCGCGAATTTCAATCTGATTCGCGCGCGCATTGAACGTATCCAGCCAGTGACGGCTGACGTTGCGGACGCACTCGCCGCGCTGCCCGTCGCATCGATCGACACCTTCGCGCTGTCGAACGTGTTCGAGTACAGCCCCCCCGGACTGTTCGACCGCGGCAGACGGGAGGTGGCACGCGCGGCGCGGCCAGGAGCACGCGTGGTTCTCCGTAATCTTCTGGCGTCGCGCAGCATGGACGGCGACCCGGCGTTCGTTCTGGACCACGCGCTGGGACGAAGGCTCCAGTCTGCGGACCGTGCGTTCATCTATTCGCGAATCGAAGCCGCGCGCGTGCGTGGATCGTTCTGAGGAATTCCGTGATGCCGCCCACGACTCAGCTCGCCACCGCCGCGGCGTGGGCCTCCACGTTCCATCTCGCATCCGCGCCGCCGGATGTGATCGCACTCTCCAAGTGGCAGATCGCCAACATCCTCGCGGCGATACTGGCGGGCTCCCGCGCGGCATCCGGACAGAAGGTGCGCCGTGCGCTGCGCGGCACGCAGGGTCCAGGGCCATGCACGCTGATCCCGCACGGCGAGCGCGTGGCGCTGCTCGACGCCCTCTACGTCCACGCCGTGTACGCCAACACGCTGGAGCTGGACGACTTTCACTATCGTGGCCACCTCGGGCCCGCGGTCGTGGTCGTACCGCTCACGCTGGCCGAGGCGCTCGGACGGGATGGCGCCGCGGTGCTTCGCGCGCAGATCGTAGCCAACGAAGTGGCCGGACGACTGGGGTGGGCCATTACGGCAGAGATCAGGCACGGGCATCAACGCTCCTATCTGCTGCGACTCGCTGCCGCGACGGCCGCCGCAAGCCTGCTCGGGCTGGAGACGGAACAGTTCACGCACGCGCTGTGCATCGCCATGACGCAACCCGAGCTCGCCCTGCACCCGGGCGAGTTCTCGCCGGAAACGAAGGTGCTCTCTGCGGCCTCATCTGTCGTCGAGGGGACCCGCGCGGCATTGCTCGCCGCCGAAGGTGTTACGGCCGCGCGCGACATCCTGGAGCATCCCGCCGGATTCTACCGGCAGTTCACCATGCACCGACACGTGCCAACGCCGTTCGTGCAGTTCGGGGACGCCTGGTGCACGCACGCGCTCTGTTTCAAGCGCTACTCATCCTGCGCACTGGCCGCCGGCGCCATCGATGCCGTCCGCGAGCTGCAGGCGCACACTCCCATCGATGCCAGCGCGGTCTCTCGCATCGAGATCGCATCGTCCCTGCCATCGCTGATCCTGGAACAACTGGCTTACCCGCACGAGTCGCCGACCCTCACGCCGGTGAACGTCCAGTTCTCGATACGACGCTCGGTAGCGGCGGCGCTCATTCTGGGCGACCTGCGTGGCTACCACTTCCAGGCTGAGGAATTCGCCTCGTGGTCGCCCAAGGTGGACCGCCTGTCAGCGATGACGACGCTGGTGCACGACTGGCGCTACACGATGGAGCAGCTCAAGGGCATCGACGCGGGGCTCAACCACGGCGGTGGCCGCCGCTCGGCCGACATGTTCCAGCTGCATCGCACGTCCAGTGCATTTCGCGGCATGTTCGGCAGCGCCCGCGCCATTGGCGCGCGGGACATCGCCCGCATTCTCTCATTGCCGCGCGACGACCAGCGGTACTTCGCGCGCCGCTGGACGCGCAGCATCCGCTCGCACCTCCGGTGGCGCATGACGGGTGATCCGGGAGACGCTGCTCCGCTTGGCGATCTGCGTAAGTTGTCGTTCCGGCTGGGGAGCCGCGTTACCATGACACTCGCGAATGGACGCGTGGTGTCGGCCGAGCGCGTGTTGCCGACCGGGATGGCGAACGACCCCGATCGCGGTGTTGTAGTGCATGAGAAGCTGCTCGCCGAGGGCACACCCGTACTGGGTGCCGGCCGGTGCGAGACGCTCTGGAATTGCATCATGATGCTGGATCGCGCAGGTACGGTGACCGTGCCGGCGTGCGCGAGCATGGATACCCGGCGGTGACGTCGTACGGTAGCAGCTTGCTCCGCGCTCCTCATGGAGAGTGGTGGCGGCACGGCTCCCACCCCCCGTATCGTTGGCGCCCGCCATGCGCTCGTACTGGAGGCATCCCTCGTTCACGCAATGACTCAACGACTGGTCCGAACACTCAACCGGAAGCGCGCGCTGATGTACGTGCTCCGGCGCGCGCTCACGCCACACGGCTTCCTTCGCGTAAACGTGGATCCGCCGGGATTCACCTTTCGCCTGAGCGTGCAATCGGGGCTGGCGCGGCACCTCTACAAGTACGGCACGTACGAACCCGTGATCGGCAACTGGATGCTCGATCGGTTCCCCCGTGACAGCGGCGGGTTGTTCGTGGACATCGGCGCCAACTTCGGGTGGTATTCCTGCCTGTTTTCGCGATTCGCCGGCGCGGCCGGCCGCGTGATAGCCTTTGAGCCGGAGCCGCGGAATTTTCGTCTGCTGCAGGACAGCCTGTCCCGCAATGAGTGCCGCAACGTGACGGCGCTGCAGGAGGGGGTTGGAGCAGACGCGGGCGTGATGCAACTGCACCTGTACAAGCCGTCCAATCCTGGGCGCCACTCCCTGCTGGCAACGAGTGGCGGCGCCACGGTCGACGTGGCCATCGTCTCGCTGGACGACCGGCTCGCCGCACTGGGACTCGCGCACGAGCCCATCGCGCTGATGAAGATCGATGTGGAGGGCTTCGAGGACTCGGCGCTGCGGGGCGCGCGCGGGGCACTCGCGCGGTGTCGCTGCCTGGTGATGGAGTATTCTCCCGATCTCATGCGAGCCGCCGGCGTGAACCCCGCCGCGCTCATTCATCTGCTGGCCGGTACCGGGCTGCGCCCTTCGCTGTTTGAGCCTGGCGGAGCGCAGCCGGTGGCACTCGATGTGCTGCGCACACTGAACAGGCAGGTGGAGCTGCTGTGGGAGTGCGGCACGTAGATCCGGGAGACCGCACCCGCCATATCATTCGCAGTGGCATGGCGCGATGGGAAGGGCTGCGCCTTCGCAGTGTGCCGGCTGTTGTCAGACGGCGAAACTGGGTCGTCACCAGCAGCCCGGTCTCGACCCCGCAGGACTGGAAGGAAGGGCCTTGACGCTCCATCACGACGTACCCAAATTGGGGTCACACGTAACCGAAAAGGGTACAATCTCCAGATCTGATCCGACCCACGATCTCGTTGCCGAGGCGCTGTTTGGTTACACGAGACGGCGCGTACTCGCGTTGCTTCTGGGCCGACCTCAGGAGTCGTTTTACTTGCGTGAGATTGTGCGCCTCACGGAGGGCGGTGTGGGCGCCGTGCAGCGCGAGCTCGCTTTGCTCACCAACGCCGGTCTGATCCGGCGCGCCGTTCGGGGACGGCAGGTGTACTTCACGGCGAACAGCGATGCGCCAGTATACCCGGAGTTGCGCGGACTACTCGAGAAGACCGCCGGGCTCGCCGACGTCCTGCGTGGTGCACTGCGGCCACTCGCACGAAACGGCCGAATCGCCACTGCGTTCCTCTACGGGTCGGTCGCCTCGGGGACGCATCGATCTCGGAGCGATGTCGATCTGATGATTGTTGGCACTGTTTCGCAGTCGACGCTGGCGCCGCTCCTTCGTAAAGTCGAGGACAGACTTGGGCGCGAAGTGAATGCCACGGTGTACGAACCCACCGAATTCCGGGCGAAGCTGTCTCGAGGAGCGCATTTTATCCGCCGGGTGGTGGAGGGTCCGAAGATCATGCTGATTGGGGAGGCCGATGAGCTTGCGGGACTGGGAGGCTAATCACTGGCTCCTTCGACACGCGACGAGCCACGAGGAGATTCGCGATCTGCTTGCCGTGGTGGAACGCGATCTGATCGATGCGGGTGCGCGACACCTCAGCCCGGACTGGCAACTCGCCATCGCGTATAATGCGGCACTGCAGGTTGCAACCTTGGCGCTTGCGGCGGAGGGCTACCGTCCCTCACGCGATCGCGCGCATGAGCGCGCAATCCTGTCGCTTCGGTTCACGCTGGGCGCGGATACCGACATTGTGGAGATGATTGACAGAGTTCGACGCAAGCGGAACGTCATCAACTATGAGCGGGTCGGAACGACTTCGGAGTCTGAAGTCCGCGAAATGCGGGCGATCGCGGCCCAGCTGCACGATCGATTGATAACGTGGATGAAGCAGCGGCATCCCGAGTTGTTCAAAGGCTGAGCGAACATGTATGGTCAGACACGATGAGGCTTTGAATGGATTATCCACCTGGCTGGACCTGCGAGGTTGTCGTCGTGCGACTCGAGCGATACGTCGTACACACGCTTCCGCGCGCCGAGGCGCTCGCCATCGCGGAGCACATCGAGGCCTGCGCGGCGTGTGCGCAGCTCGTGGCGCTGCTGAGCGCGGCGGTGACCGCGTCGCGTGCCCGCGGCCGTGCCGGCGGGAGGTGACGTGACTGAGCTCATCGCCCCCGCGGGCAACGGCACCGGGCTGCGCATCGTTGCATTCGCGGGAAGCCTGCGGCGCGGGTCGTTCAACCGCGCGCTGCTGCATGCGGCGCGGGAACTCGCCCCCGATTCCCTGAGCATCGAGCCCGTCGAGATCGGCGCATTGCCATTCTACAATGCGGACGTCGAAGCCGACGGCGATCCGCCCGAGGTGGCGGCGTTCAAGGAATCGCTGCTCGAGTCCGACGGGCTGATCATCGCGACACCGGAGTACAACACCGGCGTTCCGGCGGTGCTCACCAACGCCATTGACTGGGGTTCGCGCCTGCCCGGCATCTCGGCGCTTGTCGCCAAGCCCGTGATGCTCATGGGTGCGTCACCGGGTCAGGTGGGCACCGCCCGCGCGCAACTCCACCTCCGCGCGCTCCTTGGCCACGTGCAGGCGCGCACGATGCCGCCGCCCGATCTGCTGGTGGCCGCGGCGCACGAGCGGTTCGATGCGGAGCTGCGCCTCACGCACGAACCCACGCGCGCGCTGTTGGCCACGCAGCTCGAGCGCTTCGCGCGGTGGATTCATCGCGAGGAAGCGGCGCTGCAGGCGGACCGGGCGCTCGAGTCCGCCGCGCCGCCCATCCGCTGATCACGCGCGCGCGTCAGTGCGCGGCGGCCAGGTACTCGTGGACGAACTTCACCGCCATCGAGCCCTCGCCCACTGCCGACGCCACGCGCTTCACCGAGTCGAGCCGCACGTCGCCCGCGGCGAACACGCCCGGCAGACTCGTCTCGAGCAGCCAGGGCGCGCGTGACAACGTCCACTGGGGTGACGCGGCTGCAGCGTGTCCGGTGCGGATGAATCCCTTCGCATCGGTGTCGATGTGCGGCGGCAGCCAGTGGGTGCACGGCACCGCGCCAATGAAGGTGAACACAGCCGGCGTCGCGACCGCGCGCGTTTCGCCCGTCCGGTTGTTCACGAGCTCGACGCGTTCGAGTCGTTCGTTCCCATCCATCGCGCGGATCTCGGTGTGATAAAGCACCTCGATGCCGTTCGCTTCCTCGATGCGCTCGGCGAGGTAGCTCGACATCGTTCTACGCAGGTCGCCGCCGCGCACGAGCAGAAGCACGTGGCGGGCGTGCTCCGAGAGGAACACGGCCGCCTGTCCCGCCGAGTTTCCCGCGCCGACCACCACGACCTCGGCGCCCTCGCACCCGCTCAGCTCCGTGGGCGTGGCGGCGTAGTACACGCCCAGCCCGTCGAACCGTTCGCGGCCAGCGGCGCCCAGCCGGCGATAGTTGGCGCCCGTGGCGATGAGCACACAGCGCGCCATGGCGCATTCGCCGCCGTCGATGTGCACCACCAGTCGCTCGTCCTCGCGCTCCAGCACGGTCACCCGCGAGGGCGTGGAGAACCGCGTGCCGAATTTCTGCGACTGCAGCGTGGCACGGCTCGTGAGATCGGCACCGGTGATTCCGGTGGGGAAGCCCAGGTAGTTCTCGATCTTCATGGATGCGCCCGCCTGTCCGCCGGGCGCCTGACTGTCGAGCACCAGCGTGTTCAGTCCTTCGGATGACCCGTACACGGCCGCCGCGAGACCGGCCGGCCCGGCGCCGATGATGACCAGATCGTACACCGCGTCGCCGAGCGGACGCTTGAGGCCCACCGCCTCGGCAACCTGGAGCAGGGACGGATTGCGCATGAGCGGCCGCCCCTCGCACACCACCGCCGGCAGGTCGTGTTCGCTGAGGCCGAAGTTGCGCAGCAGCTCGGCCGCGTCCGCATCCGTGTCCGTATCCATCCAGTGCACCGGAACCTGATTGCGGCTCAGGAACTCGCGCAGGTCGTACGCTTCCCTGGAGCGGGCCGACGCGATCACCTCGACGCCGCGGAAGCCCGACTCCATCAGCTTCTCGCGACGGGCGATGAAGGCTTGCAGGATCAGTTCGCCGATCGTGGGCCGCTCGGCGATGATCCGCCGGACGTCGGACGGCGCGATCTCGAGCGCCTCCACGTTGCCGCGCGCCAGGGCGCTCACCACGGCGTTGCGCCGCGTGAGGATGTCGATGTCGCCGGTGAATTCACCCGGTTCGTGGAGCCTGACGATGCGCGTTTCCTTGTCCGAGCGATCCACGATCTCCACCGTGCCGGCGAGCACCACGAAGAACGCGCCGCTGCACTGGCCCGCCTCGAACAGCGGCTCGCCGTCGTGGAAGTGGCGCAGCGTGGCGAGCGACTCGAGCGACGCGATCTGCTCGGCGGTCAGCCTGGGGAAGGCGACGGAACTGGCGGTATTCGTCTCGGTCATGGCGGTGAGCACTCCCGCTCGGTGTGGCGTGAAGGGAATGACAGACCGACCACCGCAATCTTTGCACCGGCACGGACGAGTGTCCCACGGGATGCGTGGGGTGCCCAGCGGTCACCCCCGCCTGAACATCGCGAGCTTCCGCGCGATGCGCGCGAAGAGCGCCGCCACGTTCAGCGTGAGTGGCCGCGAGGCGCCCGGCTGCCACACCAGCGTGTCGCGATGAAGCTCAGGCGTCATGCGTTCGCGGGTCCACCGCTCGATGACGCAGGCGTCGAGGTCCACGATCCAGTATTCGGCGACCGCCGCGTCGAGATAGAAATCGCGCTTTTCGACACGATCCGTGCGCGCCGTACCCGGGGACAGCACCTCGACGGCCAGCAGCAGGGCGCGGATGTCCGACCACCGCAGCTGCTCGCCGCGCGTTGTGGTGGTTGCCGGCACGACGAACAGATCGGGCTGCGCGATCGTCCCGGGGCGCAACTCGAGATCGGCGGGAGAAATGAGGGCGAGCCCGACCGGCTGCCGCTCGAGATACGCGCTCAACACAGCCAGCAGCTCGATCACGGCGATCTGGTGCGCCGAACCCGGGGCCGGCGTCACGAGCAGTTCTCCGGCGATGAGCTCGTAGCGCGGCCACGGACGGCTCTCCTGCATGAGCATGCGGACGTCGGCGGGCGTCCAGCGGCGGCGAATCGCGGGCATGACCATACATTGCTCGGCGAGCAGGGGGCTGGGCAAGAGTGCAGGACGCAGCATGCGACTGGTCCGCTGGTCGGGCGTCATCGTATATATGCCGGTATCATCGACGTTGCGCGCGCAGTGTTATGTCGCGCACGCTGGCGCCGGGCGAGCGCACGGCGCTCACGCTCGTGGACACGAAGGTGTATCCGAGCGGGATGGTAACCCTTCACTATTCGATACCATGAAGACGTACTACTGCAGACTCAATCCGCCGCGGGCGACGTTCCTGCAGGACATGAACGACGGCGAGCGGCAGCTCATGCAGCAGCACGGCGCGTACTGGCGCGGCTGCATGGATCGCGGGAAGGCAGTGGTGTTCGGCGTGGTTGCCGATCCGGCGGCGGCTTTTGGAATGGGGATCATCGAAGTGGCGGATGAGGAGGAGGCGAGGGCGCTGACGGCTGCGGATCCGGTGATCCGGTCGGGACAGGGGTTTCGGTATGACATGCACGTGATGCCGATGGGGGCAGTGCATCCGGAGAGGGCGAAGGGATAGCGCGCTTCGGTCCCGCGAGATGTCGGTCGTCAAAGATGCGAGTGAGCTTGTCCGCGCATGCTCGTTCGGCCCAGCGCCTCCGCTGGCAGCGGCGACAGTGAGTTGTCGATCAGGAGTCTCACCGGGCGGCGCTCACGGGCAACTCTCGCTCGCGGACAGCTTCCGCCGCGTACCGGAGAGCTTCCGTGACGTCGTCGCGCTCGAGATCCGGGAGATGAGGCAGTACGTCGTCGGCGCTCATCCCATCGGCCAGCATTCCCATGACGGTAGCAACGGGAATCCGGAAGGACGGCCCACCTCTCCGGCCGCGCTACTCCGCCCGCAGCGCGTCCATCGGGTCCACCCGCGTCGCCCGGCGCGCCGGGAAGTAGCTCGCCGCCAGGGCGACGATAAGCAGCACGAGCGCGGCTCCGGCGAGCACGGCGGGATCGCGCGGCGAGACGCCGTTGAGCAATGCCGCGATCGCCTTGCCGCCGGCGAGCGCGGCGACGATTCCGAGCACCACGCCAATCATCGTCGTGGTGAGGCCGCTCAGCATCACGCCGCGCATGAGCTGTTCGGGTTGCGCGCCAAGTGCCGCGCGGATGCCGAGGTCTCGCGTCTGCTGCATCACCGCGTACGCGAGGACGCCGTAGAGCCCGACGGCGGCGAGGAGCAGCGCCAGCAATCCGAATGCGCTGAACATGCTCGCGCCAAGTTTCCACGGCAGATATTGCGGATCCAGGATCTGGCGGAGTGGCTGGATGACGGGGAATGGCGTATCGGGATCGGCTGACTCCATCGCGCGACGGATCGCGGGGATCGCCGCGGCCGGATCGCCCGCGGTGCGGATTTCCATGAAGTCGACCGCGTGCGAGCGTCCCTTCGCACTGTCCGGCTGTAGCTGTAACGGAACGAACACCTGCTCCGACGGCTTCTGTGTCACCTTGAACAGCGGGGCATTTGCGACGACGCCGACCACGGTCACACAGGTCATGTTCGCGGGATCGTCGAGATGCACGCACGT
>Ga0070683_100001086_pt1 | contig 20447 bp, 16 predicted proteins | sample KBSC713LmetaG_FD_64662 | JGI IMG/M metagenome (GOLD analysis project Ga0070683, IMG submission 64662) | Corn rhizosphere microbial communities from Kellogg Biological Station, Michigan, USA - KBS C7.1-3L metaG | ecosystem: Host-associated > Plants > Roots > Rhizosphere ... | reverse complement strand
CAGGTTCCCCTTGCGGAGCTCGTCCGCGAGATGGTCGCACGAGCGCCACGCGAGCGCCATGATCGTCCACGTCGGGTTCTGGCACGACGCGTTCACGTGCGAGCTGCCGTCGACGACGAAGAGATTCTTCACGTCGTGCGACTGCTGGAACTGGTTCAGGACGGAGGTCTTGGGATCGTTGCCCATCCGCGACGTGCCGAGCTCGTGGATCGACCAGCCCGGCGTGAGCAGCTCGCGGTCGACGCCGATGATCTCGATCCCCGCCGCCTCGAACATCTCCTTGGCGGTGGTGGCCATGTCTTCGGCCATCTTCTTCTCGTTGTCGCCGAAGTTGTAGTCGAACTTGAGGACGGGGATCCCCCACGCGTCCTTCACGTTCGGATCGATGCTCACCGAGTTCTCGTAGCGCGGGAGCACCTCACCGAAGCCGCCCATGTTGATGAACGCGCCGGCGTAGTCGCGCACTTCCTTCTTGTACGCCTTGCCGAAGCCGGGGCGGTCGGTGCTGTCGGGGAACATGCTCTTTCCACCACCTCCCTCGAAGCCATAGCCACGGATGAAACCGGGCTGCTTGTCCTTGAGGTTGCGGAAGCGCGGGACGTAGAACCCGCCGGGGCGGCCGTCCTCGTTGCCGTGCTCCTTCCCGACGAGCTCCTTCACGAGTCCCGTCACGCCGGGGCCCATGAGGTGCTCGCAGAAGTTGTGGCCGACGTGGTTGCTCGAGTTGCCGATCCCGTTCGGGTGCTGCGGCGACTTCGAGAGGAGGAGCAGACGCGCCGACTCGAGCGTGCTCGCGGCGACGACGACCACCTTCGCCTTCGCCTCGAGCGCCTTGTGCGTCTGGCTGTCGATGAAGGCGACGCCGTTCGCCTTGCCCGTCTTCTTGTCGACGGTGATCTCGTACGCGGTGGAGTTGGTGCGGAGGGTGAGGTTCCCCGTGTCCATCGCGGGATAGATCAGTCCCGTCGGCGAATCGAAGGCGGCGTGGATGTCGCAGCCGCCGGGCCGGCGTCCGCACGCACCGCGGCCGAAGCACTTGCTGCGGTACTTGTTCTTCACCCCGTCGGTCGTGACGCCGGCGCGATACGGCGTCGCGACGCGCCCCATCGGGAGGAGCGCCTTGCGCAGCTTGATCTCGCTCTCGTTCATCTTGTGCGAGCGCTGGAACAGGCTGTCCGGCAGGTGCGGCAGCCCTTCCTTGTGCCCGGAGATGCCGAGGTAGGTGTCGACCTTGTCGTAGTACGGCTCGATGTCCGAGTACGAGATCGGCCAGTCCTCGCCGTAGCCGTCGTGTGTCTTCGCCTTGAAGTCGTAGTCGGAGAGGCGCAGCGCGAGGCGCCCCCAGATGTTCGTCTTCCCGCCGAGGACGCGCGCGCGCACCCAGGCGTAGTTGGTGCCGGTGTACGGGTTCTGCTTCTCGTCGACGAGGATGTCCTTCACGTAGTCCGAGCCACCCCATCCGCCGACGTACGACCAGACGTGCTTGTACGCGCTGTTCTTGGCGGCGTAGGGCGGCTTGCGGATGTTGTACTCGTTGAGCGAGAGGGCGTGCCACCCCGGCTCCGCGTCGCCGCGGCGGGGGTGGTCGTACGGCCACTGCATCGAGCGCAGCTCGGCTTCGACGTTGATCTTCTTGCCTGCCTCGAGGAGCAGGACCTTGAGGCCGTGCGACGTGAGCACGTGCGCGGCCATGCCACCCGCGGCCCCCGACCCGACGACGATGGCGTCGTAGGTCTCGGTGAGGTCGACTTCTTTGGGCTCGGGGGGCGGCGTGAGAACGATCGTCATGGTAGGGGACTCCCGGACGGTTGCGACCCGGCTAATAGAAGGCGCGGTACAGGGAGGCGCAATCGCGGATTTGATCCTGGCGTTCGATGGCTCGGCGAACGACGGAGCGCCGATTCTGAACGGTGATCTCGCGGAAAGAGCCGAATCCTTTCTTTGCCTTTTTAACGGCAGGGCCCCGGACACGGCCAGATGCACCGGAAGATGCCGGATCTGCTCCTCTCCGCGGCGAGCGGCTCGCACCGGCTCACACGCCAGATCGATCCACGACTTCAAAATTCCTTGATGGCGTGGAGGAGAGATCTCCGCCCCCCTGGAGCGGATCCGGCCGTGTCCGGTGCATCCGGGAAAATCCGCGTTCCTGCCGTTGCCGAGACAAGGAGGTACGTCGGACTACGTGCAGATCCCTCGACTCGCTGCGCTCGCTCGGGATGACGACCGGTCGGCGTTCGGCTCAGGTCGCCGCAATCGCTTCCTTCAGCATGGCCGCGCCGAACATCGCCTGGCCGATCGGGCTCCGGAGCGCGAGCTCGCCGGTGCGGAGGCGGGCGTAGAACTGGAGGAGGGTGGGAGTCTCGTCGAGGTGCCGTGGCACGACGGCTGTCAGCTCGCCGGCGAGGTAGAGGAACATCGCCCCGCAGAGGACCGCTCCGAGCCGGCGCAGGGCGCGGAAGGTGTCCGCCTGCTCGCGCGTGATCGCCGAGTCCTCCTGGCGCGCGAGGAGATCGAGCGCCACCGCGTCGTCGAGGCGGAGGAACATGGAGAGGACGGCGAGATCGTAGTACGGATGCGTGAGCCCGGACGCGTCCCAATCCACCAGCCAGACGCGCGCGCCGTCCCACAGCACGTTCGTCGGGTTCATGTCGTTGTGACTCGGGACACGTCGTGGATCGGCGTCGAGCCGCACGGCGGCGCGATCGATCAGTGCGGCGGCCGACGAGGCCCAGGCCGGAAAGCCCGGCTTGGCGATCTGATCGTCCCAGAGCATGCGCGCCATGGCGACCGGATCGGCCGGCGCGAAGGCGTTTGTCGGCAGGCGGTGCAGGCGCGCGAGCGTCTCGACGACGCTCGCGATGGCGCGCGGGCGGCCGGCCGGATCGGCGAGGGCGGCGGCAAGCTGTCCCGGGATCTTCGGCGAGACCGTCGCGCGCTCTCCTTCGTCCACCCACGCCAGCGGGGGCGCGATGCCCGCGTCGGCCACGGCGCGGAGCAGCGTGATCCGACGATGCCATTGCTCGCGACCCAGGTTGGCGAGGACGCGCACCACGAACTCCCCCGCGTCGGTCGCGACGTCGTATACCGCCGCGCCGGAGAGGCCGTGCGGGAACGACTGCACCGCGAGGACGTTGCCGAAGCGGTCGGCGGGGAGGAGGAGCGCGACGTCGTGGTCGGTCATGGCGTGGTGAGCCAGTAGCGTGGACCGTGCCGGTGCACCTCCGCGGCGACGCCGAACAGGGCGGACAGCCGCTCCGACGTCAGCACGTCCGACTTCGGCCCGTCGGCGAACACGCGGCCCTGCTTCAGCATCACGACGCGCTCGATCTCGGGGATGATCTCGCTGACGTGGTGCGTCACGAGCACCACGCCGACGCCGGCGCGGGCGAGCGTGGACATCGTGTCGAGCAGCGCGGCGTGCGCGGCGACGTCGAGTGCATTGCCGGGCTCGTCGAACAGCAGCGATTCCGGGTCGTGCACGAGCGCGCGGGCGATGAGCACGCGCTTCGCTTCGCCGGACGAGAGGTGCGACACCGGAACATCGGCGAGATGCGTCACGCCGAACCGCGCGAGCAGGGCATCGGCGCGCTCGCGTTGCGCCGCGTCCGGATCGTGGTGACGGAAGATCCGCGTGCTGCTGAAGAAGCCAGAAAGCACTACGTCTCGTCCGGTGGCATCCGTCGAGCAGGCGGCGAGCAGATCCGGCGTCACGATGCCGAGCCGCTCGCGGAGCTCGAAGACGTTCCACCGGTCGCGGCCGAGGATGCGCACCGAGCTCCCCTCGCGTGCGAGCGGATAGCACTCGCGCGTGATCGTCTTGATCAGCGTCGACTTGCCGCAGCCGTTGGGGCCGAGGATGCAGACGTGCTCGCCGACGTCGATCGAGAGGGAGACGTCGTCGAGCGCGGGTCGCCCCGCGCGATCGAGATCGCGAACGACCGTGACGTGCTCGAGCGCGATGAGCGGCGCGTCGCTCACTGGATCTGCTGCGGTACCGCGAGCACCGCATCGTACGCCGGCTTGGGGTGGCGCGCGCGGTCGAACAGGAGCGGATAGTTCGTGCGCCCCGGGATCGGGTAGCCGTTCTTCCACGACAGGCCGTCGTGCGCGCCCCAGAAGGTGACGCGATCGATCTTGTCGCGCTTGCGCCAGAAGATCCGGAACAGCTCCGCGTAGCGTGCGGTCAGCTGTCGCTGGACTGCCTCCGGCAGTCCCGCTCCATATGGATCGAAAAATTTCCTGAACTCCTCGTTCTGCCACTGCGGCTCCATGAACGACTGGCCGATGATCTGGCCTTCCTTCGTCAACGGCAGCACGTCGACGTCGAGCTCCGTGATCATCACCTTCACGCCGGCGGCGGCGAAGGAGTCGATCGCCGCCTCGATGTAGCGCGTCTCGGGGTAGTTCAGCCCCCAGTGTCCCTGCATGCCGACGCCGTCGATGCGGATGCCCTGCTGCTTGAGCATGCGCACGAGGCGCACGATGCCGTCGCGCTTCGCCGGCCGCCACGCGTTGAAGTCGTTGTAGTAGAGCTCCGTGTTCGGCGCGTACTGCGCGGCGTACCTGAACGCGAGCGAGACGAGGGTGTCGCCGTCGCCCACCCCTTTCACCCACGTCGTGGGCCGATACGCGCCGTCGTCGCCGATGACTTCGTTGACGACGTCCCACGCGTGGATGCGGCCCGCGTAGTGACCGGCCACGGCCTGGATGTGGCTGCGCAGTCGCTCGATCTGCTGCGCGGGCGTGTTGGGCTGTCCCGCCGAGTCGGTGAAGAACCAGGGCGGGGTCTGGTTGTGCCAGACGAGCGTGTGGCCGACGATGAACATCTTCTGTCGCTCGCCGAGGGCGACGAAGGCGTCGCCGGCGCGGAAGTCGTAGACACCGGGCTGTGGATTGACGAGCGCCGCCTTGAGGAAGTTGTCGGCCGTGATCGAGTTGAACTCGCGCACGACGAGCGCCCGTGTGGCGGTGTCGGTGCCGAGCGCCGTCGCGGCGTTGATCGCCACGCCGACCTTGAACGCGTCGCGGTACGCATCCTTCAACGAAGTCGCGGGTCGCGCCGCTTGCGCAGCGGCGGAGTGCGCGCAGGCGATGACGAGAAGAGCACCGGCAGCGACGGAGAATCGATGCATCCGTGAGTTGGTGAGGTTGGGATTCGAGTCGGGGTCAGATTCCTTGAAAAACGGTACGAGCTCGTACCGTTTTTCAAGGAATCTGACCCTCTTGAACACTCTTGAACGTTCAACGGGTCTGATCCGCTTGAAAAGAGCAATGCAGGTCAAGCGGGGGCGCGCTGGCGCCGGATAGATTCTGCGCCGATGAAGCCCGCGACGCACTCATACTACACGGACGCGGTCCGCCGCGTGATCGAGCACGTGGTCTCGCACCTCGGCGAGGCGCTGGCGCTCGAGCGGCTCGCCGAACAGGCGTGCCTGTCGCCCTTCCACTTCCACCGCGTCTTCCGCGGCATGGTGGGCGAGACGCCGCTGGAGCTCGTGCGACGACTGCGCCTCGAGCGCGCCGCGTGGCGACTGCTGCACTCCGACGCGCCCGTCACCGCGATCGCGTTCGAGGCGGGCTACGAGACGCACGAGGCGTTCACGCGCGCCTTCCGGGCGAGCTACGCCGATTCGCCGTCGGGGTTTCGAAAGCGCACGGGGATGCGCATCGAGCTCGCCGCGCCGAACGGCGTGCACTTCAGCGCCAATGGGCGCTCATCCCAATTCATTCCACGCGATTCGGGAGGGCGGAACATGCAGGTCGAGATCAGGGAGTACCCGGCGCTCCGCGTCGGCGCCGTGCGGCACGTCGGTCCCTACATGCAGATCAACCACGCCTTCGCCCGGCTCGGCGAGCTGGCGGCGCCGGCGCGGCTGTTCGAGCGGCCCGGTGCGCAGATGGTCGCGCTGTTCTACGACGATCCGGACACGACGCCGGCCGAGCAGCTCCGCGCCGACGCGGCGGTGGTCGTGGCGCCGGACGTGGCGCTGCCGAAGGGGCTGACGGAGCAGTGCATCGCCGCCGGGGAGTATGCATCGACGACGCACGTCGGCCCGTACGAGACGCTCGGCGACACGTGGGCCCGGTTCATGGGCGAGTGGCTGCCGTCGAGCGGACGCCGGATCGGCGATGGCGTGGCCTACGAGGTATACCACAACACGCCGATGGACACACCGAAGGAGCAGCTCAGGACGGAGCTCCGACTCCCGCTCGCCGACGCCTGACGGGGTCAGACACCTGGGGTCAGACACCGCTTTTCGCTGACGGCGCACCGCTCGCCGCGGTCCGCTCGCTGCTGGGCCGGCCTGATCACGCCAAGGGGTCAGACACCTGCGGTGTCTGACCCCAACCTCTGACCCCAATGTCTGACCCCAGCAATCGGCCGAACGCTCACCAGATACCCGGCACCAACCGCCACCGCACCTGGCGCGTGTAGTCGGCGTAGCCCGGGAGCCGAGCGCGCAGCATCCGCTCCTCGAGCACGATGCGGATGCAGAGAATGGCGGTCGGCAGGGCGACGGCGATCATCGCGGCGGCGGAGCCGAGCCAGGCGGCGACGCCCAGCATGACCGGAATCAACCCGGCGTACATCGGGTGCCGCACGATCCCGTACGGCCCCTCGCGCACGACGTACTGACCGCGCTCCTCCTGCAGGCGCACGACGGTCACGGCGAACGCGTTGGCGCGGAGCGCGTTGTGGACCAGCCCCGTGCCGACGATGAACGCGGCGAGACCCAGCGCTCGCGCCCAGGTAGGAAGCGGCGGCAGCAGATGGAATCGCCACATGTCCGCAGCGGCGAAGGCGATCATCGCCGCGTAGGTCGCCATGAAGGCGGCGAGCAGGATCCGGTCGCCGAGCGACTGTCCCGACTGCACCGGTCCCCTGGCGCGCTCGGCGAGCAGGTCGGCGCGCGACGCCGCGAGGAGACTCCGGCTGATCACGCGCAGGACGAACAGCACGCCGAGCAGCACCCAGGCGCGCGGCCACCGCCATGTCCCCGCGCCAAGGAACAGCAAGGCGGCGTAGAGCGCGACGTGGCCGACGAGCCCTATGACCTCCCGTGCGAGGGAGGAGCGGTCAGCCGCGGATGGCTTCGTGTTCCCCCGTCACCAGCCAGGCGGCCGCCGCCTCGCGCGTCTCGAACAACGCGAACTGGCCGCTCCTCCGTTCCTCGGCGACCATGTCGCCGAAGCGTGTGCTCGTGACGTGACGATCCTTCGGAGCCACCACGGCGAGTCGCACGCGGTAAGTCCGAAGCTTCTGCAGAATCTGACCGGCCTGTCCCGAGCTCACGTCGAAGAACTTACGCGGCAGATTGTCCGCGTGCAGCAGGGCCGCCCGTGAGCCGGCGGAGATGCAATCCTCGATCAGTCGGCCGACGTCGGCGGCGTCGGCGATGTATCGCACACCCGGCTCGCGCTCCAACAGCTTCATCTCGTTCGTGCGGTGGAGGAAGACTTCGGTCTGCGGCAGGAAAGGAGGCGCGGCGGCGCGCGTCGTCCCGATATGGATGTGATTGGCACATCCTGCGCCAGCGTTCGCTACTCTCGCCGACGAATCTGAAACGATGTCGGTTACTACGCCAGAGTCTGCTAGCTCTCGCGTTCGACGAACGGCCACCACGCGCGCGTGGCATCGGCGATGTGGCGGAGGGCGAGGCGAAGGCGCTCGTCGGGTGTGCCGCTGACGAGGTGCCAGGGCGTACGGCCGGTGCGCAGCACCTCGGCGAAGCGCGCGTTCATCCAGGCGCGCAGGTGCTCGCCGTCGCGCAGGCCGTCGTCCTCGAAGGGGACGCCGGCGTGATCGGTGAGCAGGTAGAGCGCACGCGGCGCCATGGCGTCGGCGATGCCCTCGACACGCGCGCTGCGAGCGCCGAGGTAACGCTCGTGCCAGATGGCGGTGGCCATCGCGTCCGTGTCGCAGAGCAGCACGGGTCCGCCCTGCCGCGCCGCCTCGTCCTCACGCCGATTCTGCTCGCGCGCGATCGCGACGAAGTCCTCCTCCGTCCAGACGGCGTCCTCGGGCCGAGCGGCGGGATTGTGCGCCCGCGCGACGGCGAGGAGGTTCACGCTGTACTCGCGCCCGTACTCGGGGACCCATTCCGTGCGCGCCCACGCGCCGCCGCGCGCGCGGAGCGCGTCGGACAGATCGCGGGCGAGCGTGGTCGTCCCCGTGGATTCGGCGCCGACGAGCGCGACGCGCAGCGCGAGACCGGCGCGCACGGGTGCGGGAAGCGCCGGCCAATGGGTGTCGAGATTCCGGCGGATGGCGGTCGCCGAGATCGGGTACAGCGCTCGGCCGCGATCCAGGCACACGTGCCGCGCGCCGAACCAGCGGGCGAGCGTCTCGCCGTACTCCTCCGAGCTGAAGACGACGTCGATCGGTCGTTCCGGCTCGTCGTGCGCGGCGGCATCGCCCGTGAGCGCGCGGCGCATGACGTCCACGTGGGCGCGCCAGATCGCGTCGTCGTCGTAGTCGACCGGGACGTCGTCGAGCGCGGCGACGACGCGCAGGCCGTGCGCGTCGGGGAAGCACTCGCGCAGCCAGCGCGCCCGCAGCTCCATCGGCAGCGGCTCGCTCGACGCGGCGAGCACGAGGACCGTCACCCGCCGCGAGAACGCCAGTGCGGTGCGCACGAGGTACTCGTGCCCGGCGTGCGGCGGGAAGAACTTGCCGACGATGAGCGCGTGGTCGAACGCGCGCCGGCTCATGCGGCGGCCACCTCGGGCTGGGGGACGACGTGCCGCCGCCAGCGGAGGAAGCCCTGCACGCAGAGCGCGAGGAAGACGACGTACAGCGCCGCGATGAGTGGGAGCCCGCGCGAGACGTACAGCGGGATCGAGATCAGATCGATCACGATCCACCAGGCCCAGTTCTCGAGCACGCGCCGGTTGAGCAGCCACTGCGCGACGATGCTGAGCGACGTGATGGCGGCGTCTATTGGGGGTGCAGATCCCTTGAGCAGACCGAGCACCCACCACAGCGGGAACCAGAGTGCGGCGGCGACGACGACGAGCATGGCGTGCTCGCCATGCCGGAGACGGAACACCGGGTCCGACTCGCGCACCGTGTGCCCCGCGCGCCACTGCAGCAGGCCGCGCAGGTTGAGCACGATGAACACCACCTGGAGCGACGCGTCGGCGAAGAGCCGCTGCTGCAGGAAGACGAGGCCGAGGATCGCCGCGTTGAGGATGCCGAAGTGGAAGTTCCAGACGTGGGCGCGCGCGGCGAGCCACACGTTGACGATCCCCGTCACGAACCCGGCGATGTCGCCCCACGACATCGGCATCCCGGCGACGACGTAGACCGGGTGCGTGAGCCACGCGAGCGCGGTGGTCCAGCGCGCGACGGCGCCACTCATGGGCGACTACTTCGACGCGGTGTACACGCGCACGTAGTCCACCAGCATCGTGGCGGGGAAGATGGCGAACGACTTCGGATCGCCGTCGAAGTTGCCGCCGACGGCGAGGTTCAGGATGATGAAGTACGGCTTGTCGAGGATCGACGTGCCGTAGCGCTGGATGTCGGAGCGGTACACCGCATAGTGCATGGTGCCGTCGACGTAGAAGCGCGCCGCCTGTGCATCCCATTCGACGGCGTACACATGATAGCCGTCGGCCAGGGTGCCCGGTCCGATCGTGTTGGCGTGGGCGAAGGGCGTGTTCCCCGAGTAGCCGGGCCCATGGATCGCGGAGCTCGACGTGTTGGGCTGGCTCCCCTTGTTCTCCATGATGTCGAGCTCACCCGACGCGGGCCATCCGGCGGTGGCGAAGTCGTTGCCGAGCATCCAGAAAGCGGGCCACAACCCCTGGCCCGCGGGAACCTTGATGCGCGCCTCCACGCGGCCGGGCGCCGCGCTCAACTTCCCGCGCGTCGTGATCTTGGCCGATGTGTACTGACATGGTCCGTAGTAGCAGCTCACGCTGAGCGCGGCGACGCGCGCGACGATGGCAAGGTGTCCCTGTCCGTCGAGCGACACGTTGTCCGTCGCGTTCGTGTAGAGCTCCTTCTCGTTGTTCCCCCAGCCGCAGATGCCGGCGGAGCAGCCGTCGCCGAGGTCGAAGCTCCACCTGGCCGGATCGACGGATGCACCGGCGGCGCCGTCGAAGTCGTCGCTCCAGACGAGGTTCCAGGTGATCGGCGCTGGCGTCGTCGTCGTGTCGGTGGGCGGCGGGGTCACCCCGCCGCCGCCGCCAGCACCGCCGCAGGCCGCGAGGCTGGGGAGGGCGACGAGGGCGATCGTCGCGAGCGCGACGCGGAGCGGGAAGCCGATGGAACGCAGGGCGACGTGGGCCGACGGGAGGTCACGTCGACCGGCAAGCGAACGGATGCAGGTCATCAGGTGCGAATCGAGCGGAGGGGCGCGGTCTCCGCAAGTCCGAGCTCACCGGCCAGCTGCGCGCGGCTCGACTCGGCGCGCGCGCCCGCGCTCGGGCCGCTGCAGGGCGAAGTGACGACTGTCCTCCGAAAGCTCATTCGATGCGAAATGAGCGCAGTGCCGCGGGGTCCGCAATTCCGAGCACGGCAGCGAGCTTCCCGCGGTTCGATTCGGCTTGCTCGTACCCCTGGGTCGGTCCCTGGAGCACGAGGCGACGACCGCCGGCGAGCTGGAGGACGAGCTTGTAAGACGAATCGCCTTCGTCGTCGTGATGCGCGACGATCTCGATGGCGTGCACTTCGTCGAGCTGGAAACGTGTGACGGTCGGCTTGCCGAAGCGCGTCCGCACGACGTGAACACCCTCGCCCGTTGCGTGGTCGAGCGTGGTCGTCGTGTCGCGTCGGCTCAAGACGAACAAGCCGCCGAACAAGAGCACGGGGACTCCGAGGAGGAAATGGGAGACACGGTCCCACTGCTCGACGCGATCCGACGGCGCACCCTGTAGCGCGCCCGTCAGTGCCATGAGCCCCATGCCGACGAAAATCAACCCGAAAATCGTCGACTCGTGCGACTTCGTGTCGAGCACGATGGTCCGCCGTTCGTCGCTCTGGATCCGGAAGCTCATGGTCTCAGAGCGACGATGCGGGTTACAGGGGGGTCACCCGCTTCTCGAGCGGCAAGGTCAGCGTGAACGTCGAGCCGACGCCCGGCTCGCTCGTCGCGCCGAGGTCTCCGCCCATGGCGCGCGCCATCTCGCGGCTGATCGGCATACCGAGCCCCGTGCCCTTGTGCTCGCGCGACAGCGAGTTGTCGAACTGCACGTACGGCTCGAACACGAGCGCCAGCTCCTCGGGCGACATGCCGAGCCCCGTGTCGCGGATCGTGATCGCGCCGAGGTCGGGCGCGAGGACGGAGGTGGAGATGGTGATGCACCCCTCGGCCGGCGTGAACTTGATCGCGTTCGACAGCACGTTGAGGAGGATCTGCACGAGCTTCTGCTTGTCGGCACGGAAGACGAGCTTCTGGTCGCACGCCGAGGTGTCGTACGTCATCCGCTTCGCCTTGCGCTGCGGCGCGGTGAGCGACTCGACGACGCCGAGCACCTCGTGCGCGTAGACCTCGGTGACCTGATAGGTCAGCTTCCCCGCCTCGATCTTGGCGTGCGTCAGCACCGCCTCGATGAGGCTCAGCAGATGGTCCTTGCTCTTGAGGATGCGGCGCAGGTAGTTGAGCTGCCCTTCCGTCGCCGGGTTGGGGATGCCGTCGAGCATGAGCTGCACGTAGCCGCCGATCGCGTTGAGCGGCGTGCGGAGCTCGTGGCTCATCATGGCGAGGAAGTCCGCCTTGGACCGATTCGCGTGACGCGCCTCGGCCGCGGCGACGTCCAGCGCGGCCTCGAGCCGCTTGTGCTCCTCGATGTCCGCCGTGCAGCCGAACCATTGCACGATGTTGCCGTCGATGTCGAGCATCGGCTCGGCGCGCACGAGATGCCAGCGATACTCGCCGTCGCGCGCGCGCAAACGGAACTCGACCTCGTAGCGGTCACCCGTCGCGAGCGAGGTCTGCCAGCGCTCGGTGGCGCGCGGCAGGTCGTCCGGGTGCACCATCGCCGCCCAGCGATCGCCGAGCAGCGCGCTCTGCGGCGTGCCGAAGTAGTCGGCGGTGCGGCGCGTGACGTAGTCGAGCATCCCGTCGGGCCTCGCGGTCCACACCTGCACCGGGATCGTCTCGGCCATCATGCGGAAGCGCGCCTCGCTCTCCTGCAGCGCGACGGCGAGGCGTTCGGCCGCATCGGTGCGCGCGCGGAGCTTGGTCGTCGCGCGGGCGCGCTTGATGACGTTCTTCGCGAGGAGGGTCGCCGTCTCGGTGAGCTGGATATCGCCCGTGGTCGGCTCCTTCGGCTCGTCGTAGTACATCGCGAAGGTGCCGAGCACGAGACCACCCGAGTCGATGATCGGCGTGGACCAGCAGGCGCGGAGGTGGAACGGCGCGACGAGATGGCGATACGGCTCCCAGAGCGGATCCGTCGCGATGTCGCGGACGATGACGCGCTCCTTCCTGAACGCCGCGGTGCCGCACGAGCCGGCGATCGGTCCGATGCACAGCCCGTCGATCAGCTTGCAGTACTCGATCGGGAGGTTCGGCGCGCCGCCGTGGCGGAGCGTGATGCCGTCGTCGTCGAGCAGGAGGACGGACCCACGCATGCCGGGCCCCGCCACGCGCTCGATCAGGGTGACGAGTGAGTCGAGCGCCTCGCGGAGCATGGCCCGCGACGCCGCTTCCGAATCGTCGGCCGCGGGATCGTCGCCGAGCTCGGCGAAGAAGCTGCCCGTCGCGCGCCGGGGCGCGGCGCGATCGGCGAACGGGACGGAGTGCTGTCCGGTGAGGGCGAGCGACGGGATGCCGGCGAGTCGCGCGGGATCGGTCGCGGAGCCGAGTCGTGCCTGGAGCTGTGATTCGCTCTGCATGGGGGGCCTCCCGGTTCGATCATAGGGGCGCGGGCGGGGAACGCAAGGACCGGTTGACGGTTCACGGTGACCAGTGATCGGTGCCGACCTCGGGAAGCTCCTGCGTCCCGAGGCCGGCTGATCACCGATCACCGTTCGTGGTTCACCGATTCACCCAGCACCGCCTCCACCTCCTCGGATGCCTCAGCCGTGTCCGGTCCGAGCTTCGCCCCTGCCTCGAGGAGCAGGCGGGCGACGGTGGCGTGATCGCGGCCGGTGGGGCCGAACCGGGAGCCATGGCAGCACCAGCCGAGCGGCGTCGCGCCGTGGTGGGCGTCCTTCATCGCCAACATCTCGGCGGCGTCGGGGTGGCGGAGGAGTGCCGCAACGGTCTCGGCCGACCCTTGCCAGGCCGCGCAGTGCAGGGCGGTCCCCGTGTCCTGCCCGGGGGTGCGCGGATCGAAGCCGAGGGCGAGCATGACGGCGACCGGTCCGGCCTCGCCGTTCCACGCCGCGTCGGTGATGGCGCGCCGATCGTCGGCGCCGAGTCGCGACATGAGTGACGGGTCATCGCGGAGCGCGGCGCGCGCGACCGCCTCGTCGCCCTGCCGGCAGGCGAGCATGAAGCGCTGGATCGGCGACGCGTACTCGAGCAGCAGCTCGAGGGTCTCGTACTGGTCGAACTGCGCGGCCGTGTCGAGCGGGGAGCGGCTGTCGCCGATCGTCCAGAGATAGATGTGCTGCGCGCTGGGCGGCTGTGCGGCGTAGCGCCCTTGCCCGGTGCGGAGATCGAGGAGGGTCGGGTCCGCGTCGATCAGCTCGCGCACGCGGTCGGTGAGGCCGAGCGCGGCGGCGAGGAAGATGTCGGCGGATGCGCCCCGCTCGACGAGGTAGCTCGCCAGCGCGTAGCGTCCCTCGCCGCGATGGCGCGCGAGCATCCACTCGGCGGGGGTGGCGCGATGGTCGACGTCGCGCGCGTCGATGTCGGCGCCGTGCTCGAGGAGCAGGTCGACGGCGGCGCGCGACTGCGCGAAGTGGAGCGGCGTCTGGCCGTCGCCGCCGCGCTCGTGCACGCGCGCGGGATCCTCCTCGATCATCCGCGCGAGGAGGTCGACGCGATCGAGATGCGCGGCGGCGCACGCATCGGGAACCGCGCCGGCGGCGAGCAGTCGGGTGGCGGCGTCGCCGGTGGCGATGTGCAGCGCGTGGAACGGTCCGGCCCACCACTCGCTCCGCCGATTCGGATCGGCGCCGAAGTCGAGGAGCATGTCGACCATCGCCGCGTCGTTCGCGCAGTGGACGATCGCGGGCGCGTTGAACGAGAAGAGCGGCGCGTCGATCATCTTCTGCAGCGCGGGCTGCTGCTGGAAGATCCGTCGCACGGCGTCGATGTCGCGCCGGTGGAAGGCGGCGACGATCCGCTCGTGCGGGGGGCGACGCTGCTCCTCCAGGGCGTCGATGTGAATCCGGAGCGCCGACCAATCGGCGAAGCCGTACTCGCGCGCGAGGACGAACTGCGCGTCGGCGAGCGCGATGCGCTGCTTGTCGGGGAGCACGGCGCGAATGCGCTCGCGTGCTTCGGGGTCGCCGGCGGCGAAGGCCTGCAGCAGCTCCTTCGCCTGCTTCTTCTGCTGCGCGAGGTTGGGGGTGCTCGGCAGAGTGCGACGGAACGGTGACGACATGAGACGCCTCCTTCGTTATGGCCGGCGTCCGCACGATCGGCCCGAAGAGGGCGTGGAATCGCAGATGGTGCTCTGGAGATGGGCGCAGCCCTTTCCGCGGACCGGAGGCGTTCTCGGACGCCGGTGTGGAAGGTAATGCGTGAGTGGGCGAGTAGGTGAGTGACGTTCGTCGTCGTGCCGAGCGAGCGTCGCGGGTGCCGTCATCCCGAGCGAGCGTCAGCGAGTCGAGGGATCTGCACTTCGCGCGCTGTGCGTTTGGCTCCTCGTACGGGCGGTCGCGAGCATCCACTGCGGCGGGGAGACCCGGCTGGCGCGGCCTGCGGCCGCGCAGCAGCCGTCGGACCCCGCCTTCGTGGACGCGCGCTCCCGCCGCACCGCTCCGTGAGCCACGCACGTCTGCTCGCGCGCACCGCGGTCAGCGCGCCCGGGACAGTGGGCGCCTGATCCCCCCTTATTGCGATCTAAAAACGTCGACCGTTACCGGTTCTCGGACGGGACGATTCCGTAGATGCGTCGGAGGGGCGTTGAAGCAGCGTGAGGGCAAAGGGTCAGATTCCCGAACATCGGCTGACCGCTGTCCGCTCGCCGCTGTCCGCTCGCCGCTGGGCTCAGCAGATGGCTGAGTGCTCTTGCTCCTTCATCACAACCATCGCCGTACCCTCCTCCGATATTCGTCGTACAGCTGCGGGAACGCGCGGGCCAGGTAGCGTTCCTCGCGCAGGATGACGACGCGGTCGATGATCGCGAGGACGGCGGGGAGGAGGAGGAGTGGCCACCAGCTGTCGAGCACGAGCGTGACCGCGATGTACAGGATGGCGAGGGAGAGGTACATCGGGTTGCGCGTGCGGCTGTAGATGCCCGTCGTGGCGAGCGCGGTGGCGGGGCGGTTCGGGATCAGCGTCGTGCGCTCGCGGCGGAAGACGCGCAACGCCGCGCCGAAGAGGAGCAGCCAGGCGATCCCGCAGACGAGGGCGAGGGCGAAGCGGAACAGCGACGGGCCGTTCGTGATCGGCAGCGGACGCAAGCGGTCGACCAGCCAGCCGAGCACGATGCCGGCGACGAAGATGAGCGGCGGCGGGTAGTGGATCCCCGGATTGGAGAGTGGCGCGTCGTCGGACATGGAAGAACCTTGCGGTGGCCGGCGGATCACCACAAGGTGAGCGAAACACGGACCAGCCATGACTTCTCTCTCCCGCCTCCTCGTCGCGACCACCCTCGTCGCATCGACGCTCGACGTACGTAACGCCGCGGCGCAGGACCATACGCACCTCGGGAGGGGCGGGAAGGAAGTGATCGGCACGGTCCACTTCCCGACGACGTGTGCGCCCTCCGTCGCGCCACGCATGGATCGCGCGATCGCGCTCCTGCACTCGTTCGAGTTCGGCGCGACGCTGAAGGCGCTCGACGGCGTGCTGGCGTCGGACTCCACCTGCGCGATGGCGTACTGGGGGATCGCGCTCGCACGATGGGGCAATCCGATGGCGGCGGGCAATCGTGCGCCGGCGCTCCTCGCGCAGGGAAGCACGGCCGCGAGCGCGGCGGTACGCCGTGCGTCGCACGCCTCGGCACGCGAGCGCGGGTACATCGGTGCGGTGAGCCTGCTGTACCACGACTACGAGCACACGGACCAACGCTCCCGCGTGGTCGCGTACGAGCGGGCGATGGCCAGGCTCGTCGCCGCGCAGCCCGCCGATACGGAAGCGAAGATCTTTCATGCGATCGCGCTGGTGGCGACCGCGCTGCCGGCGGACCAGACGTACGCGAAGCAGATCGAGGCGGGCCGGATCCTCGAGGCGCTCTGGGCGAAGCAGCCGAACCACCCCGGGCTCGCGCACTACATCATCCACGCCTACGACGTCCCCGCGCTCGCCCCGCGCGCGCGGCTCGCCGCGCAGCGCTACGCGACGATCGCGCCGTCCGCGGCGCACGCGCTGCACATGCCCTCGCACACCTTCACGCGCGTCGGCATGTGGCAGGCGTCGGCGGACGCGAACGCGCGCTCGATGCAGGTGGCGGCACGCACCGCGTCGATCGCCGAGATGCTGCACGCGGCGGACTATGCGATGTACGCCGACCTGCAGCTCGGACGGTGGCGCGAGGCGAAGGCGATCCTCGACAGTCTCCCTGCGCTCGCGTCACGCTTCGATCCCAATGCGGTCACCGGTGCGGCCCCGGGTTCGGCAGGCGTGTTCGCCCTCGCGGCGATCCCGGCGCGCTGGGCGCTCGAGCGGCGCGCGTGGGCCGAGGCGTCGGCGATCGTGCCGGCGTCGACCGCCGTGCCGTATGCCGATGCGATGTCCTGGTTCGCCCGCGCGCTCGGCGCGTCGCACACGGGGGACACGGCGCGCGCTCGCGCCGCGATCGGCACCCTGAACGCGATCCAGCAGCGCCTCGCGGCGGGCGCCGAGCCGTACTGGGCGGAGCAGGTCGCGATTCAGTCGCTCGGCGCGCAGGCATGGCTCGCACTCGCCGAGCATCGCGACAGCGAGGCACTCGCGACGATGCGCGACGCGGCGCGGCGCGAGGATGCGACGGAGAAGAGCGCCGTGACACCGGGCCCGCTCGCCCCAGCGCGCGAGCTGCTCGGCGACATGCTCGTCGCGCTGGGGCGGCCGGCGGAGGCGCGCACGGAGTATCGCGCGACGCTCACGCGCGAGCCCGGACGGCGCCACGCGACCCAGGCAGTGGCCGCGACCCACTAGCCTTCCCGCGGCCTCCGGCTCGGCGCACGGGCGGCAAGCCGCGCGTGACGGTCATCTGGTGACTATTGGCGTCCGGGATGCCATTCTTACGCCCGACCTCGCCACGCCCGCCGCGTCCCTCACCCGCCTTCATGCCTCGCACGATCAGGAATCTCCGCTGGTGGATCATCGGGCTGCTGATGCTCGGTGGCACGATCAACTACCTCACGCGCAGCACGCTCGGCGTCGCCGCGCCCACGCTGATCCAGGATCTCGGGATCACGACGAAGCAGTACTCGTGGATCGTCGCGACCTTCCAGGGCGCGTTGATGACGCAGCCGCTCGCCGGCTACGCGCTCGACGTCATCGGACTGAAGGTGGGATTCGCGCTGTTCGCGCTTGCCTGGTCGATCATCAGCATGGCGCACGCGCTGGCGACGAACTGGCAATCGTTCGCCGTGCTGCGCGGGATGCTCGGCCTGGCCGAGGGCTCGGCCAATCCCGCCGGGATGAAGGCCACTTCAGAATGGTTCCCTGCAAAGGAGAGGGGACTCGCCGGCGGGTTCTTCAACGTCGGCGCGTCGGTGGGCTCGATGCTCGCGCCCCCGCTCGTCGTGTGGGCGATCCTGCACTACGGTTGGCGATCGGCGTTCGTCATCACGGGGATGCTCGGCCTCGTCTGGGCCGCGTTCTGGTACTGGCTCTACGAGCCGCCCGACCGCCAGCCGCGACTCAGTGAGGAGGAGCGCGAGTACATCAAGGCCGGCCAGGAGGAACACCTCCGCCATGTGGAAGGAAAGCCGTCGGTCGGTCGCATCGCGCGGGCGCGCAATTTCTGGGGGATCGCCATCCCGCGCTTCCTCGCCGATCCGACCTGGGGGACGCTCACCTTCTGGGTGCCGCTCTATCTGAGCACCGCGCGCGGCTTCGACCTGAAGCAGATCGCGCTGTTCGCCTGGCTCCCCTTTCTCGCCGCGGACATCGGCTCGGTGTTCGGCGGTGTCGTGGCGATGGCGCTCCATCGGCGCGGCGTGAGCATCGTCGACGCGCGGCGATGGGCGTTCACCCTCGGCGCGCTGCTCATGACGCCCGTCGCGGCGGTCGGCTTCGTGCGCAGCCCGTACCTCGCGATCGCGCTGATCAGCCTCGCCGGCTTTGCACACCAGACGCTGTCGGTCACCGTGATCACGATGGCGTCGGACCTGTTCCGCCGGAGCGAGGTAGCGACGGTGGCGGGGATGGCCGGCTTCTTCGGCAACTTCGGGCTGCTCGTGTTCAATCTGCTCATCGGCGGACTGGTGGCGTCCGTCGGCTACACGCCCTTCTTCGTCGTCCTCGGCGTGCTCGATCTCCTCGGCGCGGTGGTGCTGTGGACCGTCGTGCGCGAGCCTGTGGCGCAACGCGCATGACCGTGCAGATCTCCAATCCGATCCTTCGCGGGTTCAACCCCGATCCGTCGATCGTTCGCGTCGGCGACGACTACTACATCGCGACGTCGACCTTCGAGTGGTATCCGGGGGTGCAGATCCACCACTCGCGCGATCTCGTGCACTGGCGGCTGCTCACGCGCCCGCTGCGCCGCGCGAGCCAGCTCGACATGCGCGGCGATCCCGACTCGTGCGGCATCTGGGCGCCCTGTCTCACGCACGCCGACGGCCGCTTCTGGCTGATCTACACCGACGTGAAGCGGTACGGCCGCGCGTCGGCGGGGGTCTCGGGCTCGTCGCTGCGTGACTTCCACAACTGCCTCGTCACCTGCGACACGATCGACGGCGAGTGGAGCGATCCGATCCCGCTCAACAGCAGCGGCTTCGATCCGTCGCTCTTCCACGACGACGACGGACGGAAGTACCTCGTGAACATGCTGTGGGATCACCGTCCCAACGTGCACCACTTCGGCGGGATCGTGCTCCAGGAGTATTCCGTCGCCGAGGGGCGGCTCGTCGGCGAGCGGGTGAACATCTTCGCCGGCACGTCGATCGGCTTCACCGAGGCGCCGCACCTCTACAAGCGCAACGGCTGGTACTATCTGATCACCGCCGAGGGCGGGACGTTCTGGGGGCATGCGGTGACGATGGCGCGCTCGCGGAAGATCACCGGGCCGTACGAGCTGCATCCCGACACGTACGTGCTGACGTCGCGGCATCGTCCCGACGCGCCGCTGCAGAAGGCGGGGCACGCCGATCTCGTCGAGACGCAGCGCGGCGAGACGTGGATCGCGTACCTCTGCGGCCGGCCGCTGCGCAATCGTGGCAAGTGCACGCTCGGCCGCGAGACGGCGATCCAGCCGATGGTGTGGGGCGACGACGACTGGCTGCACACGACCGACCGCCAGCGTATCCCACAACTGACGCCAACGGCGCCCGAGCTGCCGGCGCACGAGTTTCCAGCGTCGCCAGTGCGGGTCGACTTCGACGATGCGACGTTGCCGATCGAGTTCCAGTGGCTGCGGACGCCGTATCCCGAGGAGCTGTTCAGCCTCGACGCGCGCCCCGGGCATCTGCGGCTGTACGGCCGCGAGACGATGGGAAGCCTGTTCCGGCAATCGCTCGTCGCGCGGCGGCAGCAGTCGCACTGGTACAGTGCGTCGACGGTGCTGGAGTTCGAGCCGCGGCACTTCCAGCAGTCGGCGGGGCTCGTGTGCTACTACGGCGCCCCGAAGTTCCACTACCTGTTCGTCTCGCGCGACGAGCGCATGGGCAAGTATCTGCAGGTGATGTCCGCGCTCCCCGAGGGTGTGCGCGCCGACGACTTCTCGCGCCCGATCGCGCTGCCGGACGGCAAGCGCGTGGAGCTGCGGGTCGAGGTGGACGAGGAACGCATGCTGTTCGCGTATCGCGTCGAGGGAGCGGGGGACGCGTGGCAGTGGCTGCCGGAGCAGTTCGACGCGAGCATCCTCTCCGACGAAGCCGCCGCGGCGGGGACGGCGAACTTCACCGGCGCGTTCGTCGGGATGGCCTGCCAGGACCTCGCGGGCACGGCGCTCCACGCCGACTTCGACTGGTTCGAGTACCGCGAGCGCGAGTACCTGATCGACCCACGCTAGGGGTCATGCTGGGGTCAGACCCCGAGGGCGCATGCTGGGGTCAGACCCCGAGGGCGCAGCCCGAGGGCTCTGACCCCTTGGCGGTAGTGGTCAGAGGTTGGGGTCAGATACCGCAGGTGTCTGACCCCTTGGCGTGATCCGGTCAGCCCAGCGGCGAGCTTGGAGCGATCAGCGACGAGATTGGAAGCGGCGAGCGATCAGCGGTGAGCACT
>Ga0070683_100001080_pt1 | contig 20493 bp, 21 predicted proteins | sample KBSC713LmetaG_FD_64662 | JGI IMG/M metagenome (GOLD analysis project Ga0070683, IMG submission 64662) | Corn rhizosphere microbial communities from Kellogg Biological Station, Michigan, USA - KBS C7.1-3L metaG | ecosystem: Host-associated > Plants > Roots > Rhizosphere ... | reverse complement strand
GCTGCTGCTCGATGCGCCGCAGGCTCGGGACGGCGTGCTTCTGGTCCCCTTCGACGCGATCGAGCAGATCAGAGTCGACGAGCGCACGATCCTGTTGCGGGCTGAGCGCGAGGCGTTCGAGCTCGCGATCGACGCCACGCCTCAGGGCTGAGGGACCGGCGGGCCGTCGGTCGCCTGCTCGGTTCACAGAGGCACGAGGCGGCTCTTCTTTTCTCGTTTGCGATCGGGAGCGTCGTGGCAAGGTCGGCCAGGCGATCGCCCGGGAATCCCAGCACGGCCCGTCATTTCGCGTCGGTGACGCCTTCCGCTTCGATCGCACGCAGCCGCGAATGGATGCCGCGTCGAGTCGAAATGGCGGCGCCGCCCCATCGACCGGGAGCACCCGCGTCGCGACGATGGTCGCAATGTCGATTGGACTCTTTTCGAAAGGAGCGAGACCATGCGTCTGCGGATTCCACTGCTGATCGCAGCCGCTGTCGTGGTCGCGGTGGCATTGGTCGCCGCAGGCTGCGGAGGAGGCGGCAACAACGAGGGCGCCGCCGGGGACGGCAAGCAGGCCGCGAGTCAGGTGCTGAAGATGGCCTGGGGCGCCGAGCCGCCCTCGCTCGATCCGGGTCTGGCAACGGACACGACATCGTCGAACGTGCTGCTGAACATCATGGATCCGCTCGTGCGGCTCGACGCCGGCCTCGAGCCGATACCTGCGCTGGCGGAGAGCTGGGACGTCGACGGGAACGTCGTGACGTTCCACCTGCGCGAGGACGGCCGCTGGACGAACGGTGATCCGGTCACCGCGCGGGACTTCGAGTACTCGTGGAAGCGGACACTCGATCCGGACCTGGGAGCCGACTATGCGTACCAGCTGTACGGGATCGTCGGCGCAGAGGCGTACAACAACGCGAAGCCCGCGCAGGCGGCGGCGCTCCGCGACAAGGTAGGCGTCGAAGCGCTAGACGACCACACGCTGCAAGTGACGCTGATCTCGCCGCAGCCGTGGTTCGTCCAGCAGGCAGCGCATCACTCGTTCCTCGCCGTGCACCAGCCGACGGTCGAGCGCTTTGGCAACAAGTGGACGGAGGCGAAGAACATCGTCACCAACGGCGCCTTCATGCTCGACGGTTGGAAGCACGACGCCTCGATCACGCTCGTGAAGAACACTGACTGGCGCAACGCCGACGACGTCGCGCTCGACCGTGTCGAGGGCCGCATCATCGTCGACGGCACGACGCGCGTGCAGTCATTCGAGGCCGGGGAGGTCGACGCGCTCGACGGCGGCGGGCTGCCGCCGGCCGACATGCCACGGCTGAAGCAGCTGGACGAGTACCAGAAGTACCCGGCGCTGGGCACGTACTACTACGGCTTCAACCTGAAGAACATCCCGGACGTCGACCAGCGTCGCGCGATGGCGCTCGCGATCGACCGCCAGTCGATCATCGACCACGTCGCCCAGGCCGACCAGATCCCGGCGACGGGGATGGTTCCGCAGGGGATGCCCGGCTTCGAGGTGATCAAGCAGGACTTCCTGTCTGCCCGCGCCGACGTTGAGAAGGCTCGCGAGCTCATGGGGAAGGCCGAGACCGCGGGGACCGCCAAGAACAAGATCACGGTCTTCTACAACAACTCGCCGGGTCACAAGGAAATCGCGGTCGCGGTGCAGGCGATGTGGAAGGACATCGGGATCGACGCCACGATCAAGGCGCAGGAGTGGGCGCAGTTCCTGGAGTTCCTCGGCCCGCCCCCGGCTGACGCGGTCTACGTCTACCGGCTCGGCTGGATCGCCGACTACGCCGACCCGATGAACTTCCTCGAGCTCTGGACGAGCAAGTCGGGCAACAACAACAGCCGCTTCGCCAGCCCCGAGTACGACCGGCTGATCGCCGAGGCGCGCAACACGCCTGACGACGAGCAGCGCTACGAGCTCTACCGGCAGGCCGAGGCCATGCTGACCGGGCCGGACGGCGCCATGCCGATCGCCCCGATCTACTGGTACACGTACACGAACCTCGAGCGGGCATCCATCCAGGACAGCTTCCAGATCAACCCGCTCGACCAGTTCGACCTCTCGAAGGTCGTCATCGAGGAGACCTGAGAGAGGTCGAGAAACGGCTGCCGGGCGGTCTCCCCAACCTCGCGCCCGGCAGCCCTCCTCCCGTGGAAAGCAGCGGTGTCAGCGCCGCTCGAGATCCTCGAGGTCACTCCGATCCTGCCGGAGACAGCGGCTGGTTCGGAATATCCGGGTCGGTTTCGCGTTGATACTTGAGCAAGCAAGTATCCGATCCAAGGAGGTTCTTCGATGTCTGTGACTGTGAAGCAGGAGAGCGGCTCCGGCCTCGTCCCGGCGGGCACGTGGCAGGTCGACCCGGCGCACTCCTCGATCGAGTTTCAGGTGAAGCACATGATGATCGCGACGGTGAAGGGCCGTTTCACCGAGTTCGCGGGCACGCTCGAGGCGGGTGAAGACGGGACGCTGCGGGCGGACGGCACTGTCAAGAGCGCGAGCATCGACACCCACGATGAGACCCGCAACGAGCACCTGCGCTCGGCTGACTTCTTCGATGCGGCGACGTACCCGGAGCTGAGCTTCGTCACCACCGAGATCGCGCCCACCGGCGGCTCCGGGCTTCGGGTCGCGGGCGAGCTGACGATCAAGGGCACGACGAAGCCGATCGAGCTGACCGGCACCGTGCAGGGCACCGGCCTCGATCCGTGGGGCAACGAGCGCGTCGCGCTCGAGCTGCGCGGGGAGATCGACAGGCGCGAGTTCGGGCTCACCTGGAACCAGGCGCTCGAGACGGGCGGCGTGCTCGTCAGCGACCGCGTCAAGATCGAGCTGGAGCTGTCGGCTTTCAAGCCTGTCGAGCAGCCGGCGTCGGCGTAACGTTTCGGCGGCGGTCGGGCGCGACAGGTACCACGCCCGGCCGCCGGGAAAGCGAGCGAGCATGAGCACGACGACGAGTGACGAGCGTCTCTCTCCGCGCGAGCAGGACGCCTGGATGGGGTTGCTGCGTACGCACGCTGTGTTGACGCGGGCGCTCGACGGCGAACTCGAGTCCGAGCATCGCCTGTCGGTACATGCGTTCGAGGTGCTGGGCGCGCTTGCGGATGAGCCGTGCCGGAGACTGCGCATGTCCGCGCTCGCCGCGCGTGTCGGGCTCACCCCGTCCGGAGCGACGCGCCTCGTGACGGGGCTCTACCAGGCGGGACTGCTCGTACGCGATGCGTGTCCGGAGGACGGTCGCGTGACCTCTGCGCGGCTGACGCAGACGGGCGCCGAGAAGTTGCGCGCGACGGAGCGGACGCACACGGCGGGCGTACGCCGACTCTTCGCCGAACGCCTCGCCGGCGCGGAGATGGCGGAGCTGGCCTCGCTGCTCGGCCGTCTCGAGTCGGACGCGGATGATGACCGCTGATAGCGACAGGCTGCTGTTCGGCGTCAGCGTCGTCCCGGAAGCGGAGGCGGTCGAGGAGATCCGACGGGTCGCCGTTCGCGCCGATGCGCTCGGGGTCGACCTGCTGGGCATCCAGGATCACCCGTACCAGCGGCGCTACCTGGAGACGTGGGCGCTGCTCGGCGATCTGCTCGCGCGCACGGATCGGCTGCGCGTCTTTCCCGACGTCGCCAACCTTCCGCTCCGATTCCCAGCGATGATCGCCAAGCAGGCCGCGTCGCTCGACCTCCTGTCGGCCGGCCGCTTCGAGCTCGGCCTGGGCGCCGGGGCCTTCTGGGAGGCGATCGGCGCGATGGGCGGGCCTGTGCGCTCGCCACGCGACTCGGTCGAGGCGCTCGAAGAGGCGATCCGAATCGTGCGCCTTTGCTGGAGCGGCGAGCGGACCATTCGCCTCGACGGCCGCCACTACCGCGTGGCAGGCCTGCACCCGGGGCCGCCGCCGGCCCATCCGATCGAGCTGTGGCTCGGCGCGTACAAGCCGCGCATGCTCCGGTTGACCGGCCGCCTCGGCGACGGCTGGCTCCCCTCCGCCGGCTACGCGCCGTCGGAGTCGGTCCCTGCCATGCAGCGTCGGGTCGACGAGGGCGCCGCAGAGGCGGGGCGGGACCCCTCTGCGGTGCGCCGCCTCTACAACGTGATGGGGACGATCGGCGACCGGGGAAGCGCGGAGCCGCTCCAGGGAGACGCGCCGCAGTGGATCGAGGAGCTCACGCGTTACGTGTTAGAGCTGCGCTTCGACGGCTTCGTCTTCTGGCCCGCCACAGATGCGCTCGCGCAGCTTGAACGCTTTGCCGAAGAGGTCGTGCCGGCGGTGCGCGAGACGGTTGCTCGCGAGCGAACCTAGACGGGGTTCCCGGGAGGAGGGACGTCGTGTGCGCAAGGCCTCGCCGCAGGGTCACGGCGGCAGGGTCAGCCGGGATCCGACTCGGGCCATTGCTTCGCAATGGTGTGCAGATGGGTCTCGCAGACGAGCCCGCGGTACCTGTGCCCGAGCACGAGGATCGCCGCGGCGGACGCCAGGCTGCTCACCTGGAGCAGGATGAACACCGGGTCGTGGCGGTGCACGGCAAGCGCTCCGATCAGCACGCTGCTGACGAGCCACATCGTCCACGCCCGGCTGCTCACTCCTGCGGAGCAGTGCTCTTTCGCCAGGTGGACGACCTGGGGAAGGTAGGCGAACATCGAGATCGCGATTCCGGCGACGCCGATGATCTCGAACATGCCGGGCCGCTAGCTGTTCGACGGCGTGTACGAGAGGATCCGGCCCCAGGTGTCGTGGGTGCCCCAGATGCCGGCGCGCAGGCATTCGAGCTGGACGATCTGGCTGTGGTCGACGAACAGGTTGACGTCGATCCCGTAGTTCTTGACGTACCAGCTGAAGACGTCGGGGTCGGCGGCCTCGAACATCGCGTGCTCGAGCCCCAGCTCGGAGGCGATGCGGGAGACGACGTCGGTGCGCCAGTCGCGCACCTGCTCGGTGATCCCCTCGGACTCGATCATGATCATGTGCGCGCCCGCGTCGAGGTGGCGCTTCGCGAGCTCGATCGCCTGGCCGACGTCCCGGGTGCCCTCGGCTTCGAGCGCCTCGACGGTGGAGGCACCGCCGGCGCCGAACTGGATCCCGACCTCGGGCTTCGGCTTCAGGCCCGCCTGTCGCACGGTTCTCGTCAGCGCGACGAGGTCGTCGACGGGCAGCGTCACGAAGCCGCTCGAGATCTCGACGATGTCGAAGCCGAGCTCGCGGCACTCGCCGAGGTAGCGCTCGACCGCGTCGCCGCGCTGGGCGAGCACGTACTCGAGGAAACCGCCCGTCGAGACCTCGACGTCATGGTCGTGGCAGAGCTCGTTCAGCGCGCGCACCGACTCGCGCGGCATCAACGCGAAGGAGCCGCCCGCGTACTTGAGCGTGTCGACCCAGGCGCCCATCGTCTCCAGCAGGTCCTTGAGGTAGTGCTTGCCGACCGGCGTGTAGTACGGGCCGCGGATCTCGGTGACGCCGCGGCTGCGCGGCTTGCCGGGCCGCTCGTTCAGGGGCAGGAACGCGAACGCGCGCTCGCTGCGGATGTCGGTCGTGCTCATCGTGCTGCTCCTTTCGTCATCTCGCGCGTGCCCGCGTGTGCGAGCAGCGCCGTCAGATCGTGTGTCTCGAGCTCGTCCAGGGCGCCGACCGCGTCGGCGAGCTCGGCCGCCTGCTCCGGCTCGACTGCGGCCGCGGCGAGCCCGTCGAACTTCTCGCGCGCCCGCGCCCAGCTCATCGGCCGCGTCAGGAAGCCTTCGTAGTCGGACTTCTCCACTGCGAGCACGGCGCCGTCGTCGAGCACGAGCCGCAACCGGCAGGCGTGCTCGGCCGGGAAACGCGCGCTCAGGTCGGCCGCGGGCCGCACCTCCACGCGGTGCAGCAGCGCCTGCACGTCGGCGGCGACGATCCGCTCCGGCGCGTACTGCTCGGGCAGCACCCGGCCGTCCAGCAGCGCGACCGCGAGCAGGTACGGGAGCGAGTGGTCGGCCTCCTCCTTCGTCGCGATCTCCGTCTTCGCGCCCTCCTCGCCGCCGCCGATGATGTCGTAGGCGACCTGGAAGGTCTCGAGCTCGATCCGCTCCACCCGGGCCGGGTCGACCAGGTGCCGCTCGTGCAGCTCGAGCAGGCCCTCGAGCGCGGACTGGGAGTGGATCTCCGCGTTGAAGCGCTTGAGGAACGTCCGGCGCACGCGCTCCAGGTCCTCGTGCTCCCAGTCGATCTCGAACGGGCCGGCGATCGCGTCCATGAAGCCCTTGTTCCCCTCGAACACCTCGGACGGCCCCGTGATGCCGCGGGCCGCGAGCAGCGCCGCCTCGACCGCGCCGGAGGCTGCGAACGGATAGGCGAGGCCCTTCCACTGCGAGAGCGCGCCCGTGCGAGTGACCCGCAACGCGTTCAGCGCGGTCCCGGCGATCGCCACGGCGTTCGCGGTCTCCGTCGTGCCGAGCCCGAGCGCCTTCGCGGCGCCCGCCGACGCCGCGTATGCGCCCTGCGTGACGTGGTCGAATCCCTTCGCGCGCACGGGTGCCTCGTCGGAGAGCCGGCACTGCACCTGGTACGCGACTGCGAGCGCGGTCAACAGCTCTCGGCCGGAGGCGCCGGCGTACTCGGCCGCGGCGAGCACCGGCGCCAGGTTGTCGCTCGGATGGCACGTCTCTCCCGGCGCGAAGTACGAGTCGTTGAAGTCGAGGTAGCGCACGGCCGCGCCGTTCAGGAGCGCCGCCCGGTCGGGCGCGCTCCGGCCGCCGCCGATCAGCGTGGAGGACGGGTTGGCGCCGAGCTGCTCCACGTGCGCACGGATCGCGCGGACCGGCGGCCCCTCCAGCGCTCCGAGCGCGCAGCCGAGCGCGTCGAGCACGCGGATCTTCAGTGCCGGACGCGCCTCGTCGGACAGGTCGTCCCAGGAGCGGGCGCAGACGAAGCCTGCGAGCTGCTCGACGGCGGTCACGGCGATCGCTTGCCGCGCCGCAGCAGCTCTGCCAGCACGACCGCGTCGTTGTGCTCCTCGTCGCGTGCGCTGTAGACGAGCGTGAGCGGTCCTTTGCGCGCGCGACCGCGCAACTCGCGCAGCTTGTCGTCGTGGGTGGCGAGCTCCTCCCGGTAACGCTGCCTGAACTCGTCGAAGCGCGCGGGCTCGTGCCCGAACCACTTGCGCAACTCGGTCGTCGGCGCCAGCTCGCGCGCCCACTCGTCGATCTCTGCGTCCGTCTTCGAGACGCCGCGCGGCCACAGTCGGTCGATCAGCACCCGGTAGCCGTCCGAGACCGCGGGCTCGGCGTACGCGCGCTTCAGGCGAATGTCCATCGCTCAGTCGTCCCGTCCATGCGGGACGATCACGACCGGGCAGGCGGCATGGTGGGCGACCTGCTGGCCGACGGAGCCGAGCAGCAACCCTCGGAAGCCGCCGAGGCCGCGCGAACCGACCACGAGGAGATCGGCGCCGCGGGACTCCTCGACGAGGGCCGCCGCTGCCGTGCCCTCCACGATTCGACGCTCGATCTCGATGTCTCCGGGGTCGGGGATCGCGTCGTGGAGGGAGGCTTCGAAGGACGCCTCGACGCCTCGCTGCAGATCGGCGAGCTCGACTCCGAAGAGCGGCGGAGTGCCCGCCTCGACCCCGGGCGCGCCGATCGAGGCGAAGCGCCAGGCGTGGACGGCGCGAAGCGAGGCGTGCCGGAGCTTCGCCTCCTCGAGGGCGAACCGGAGCGCGGCCTTCGCTCCGTCGGAGTTGTCGACGCCCACCACGATCACTCCCATGCCGTCCGCTCCTCCTTTCTCTCCTTCATTGCGCATAGATGTTCTGCAACGCGTCTTCGGGCCTCGGGTCGGTGCCGGCTTTCGCGAACTCGACGGACGCTTCGACGACCCGCTGCGCCTCCGTGTCCAGCGGCTGCCAGTCCTCGTCGCTCAGCTCGAGGTGCTCACGCAGGAGCGTGATCGGGTCGCGCGTCCGCCGCAGCCGCTTGAGCTCGTCCTTGTCGCGATAGATCTGAGCGTCGCCGATGTAGTGGCCGGTGAGCCGCTCCGTCTCGCAGAGGAGGAAGACCGGTCCGCGGCCGAGGCGTGCGTGCTCGAGCGCCTCGAGTGCCGCCAGGTGGACGGCCTCGACGTCCTGTCCGTCGACGTGGAGCGCGTGCATCCCGAAGGCGGCGGCGCGTTGGGTCAGATCCGTGATCGGTTGGTGTTGCGACTGCGGTGTCGACTCCGACCAGCGGTTGTTCTCGCAGACGAAGACGGCGGGAAGCCTCCAGAGCTGCGCGAGGTTGAGCGACTCGTGGAAGGTGCCGATGTTCGTCGCGCCGTCGCCGAAGAAGGCGAGCGCGACGCGCGGCTGGTGCCGGAGCTGGAACGCGAGCGCCGCGCCGACGGTGGCAGGCAGTCCACCCCCGACGACGGCGTTCGCGCCCATCGTCCCGCGCTCGACGTCGTAGAGGTGCATCGAGCCGCCGTACCCGTGCGAGCAGCCCTCGATCTTTCCGTACAGCTCCGCCATCACCTCGTCCGGCGGCGTCCCGTTCGCAATCACATGACCATGGGCACGGTGCGTCGAGGCCATCAGGTCGTCGGGGCCGAGCGCGTGGCAAACGCCGACGGCCACCGCCTCCTGGCCGATGCACGCATGCAGGAAGCCGGCCAGCTCCCCGGCGCGGAAGCGCTCTTCGACTTTCTCCTCGAAGCGCCGGATCAGCAGCATCTCGGCGAGAAACGCCGTCAGCCGCTCGCGGGAGAGGGTCTCAACCATCAGACGGCCCGGTCGTACCGGCTCATCGCGTCGCCGCCGGCTCGGCCTTCAGCAGCTCCTCCTTGGCCTCGAGCCCGACGAGCAGCTTCGCGAACGCGGAGACGAACTTCTCGATCCCTTTCGCCTCGAGCGTCGCGACCACGTTGTCGTAGTCGATTCCGACGTCGGCCAGGCGCGCGAGCAGCCGGTGCGCCTCGGGGCGGCCCTGCTCGAGCGTGGGCGCGACCCTTCCGTGGTCCTGGAACGCGCGCACGGTCGCCGCGGGCATCGTGTCGACGGTCTCCGGACCGATCAGCTCCTCGACGTAGACGACGTCGCGGTAGGCCGGATTCTTGGTGGAGGTCGAGGCCCAGAGGCAGCGCTGCGGCCGTGCGCCCTCGGCCGCGAGCTCCGCCCAGAGCCGGTGGTCGGGCGAGAACAGCTCGAGGTAGCGGCCGTAGGCGAGCTTCGCGTTGGCGATTCCCAGCTTCCCGCGCAGATCGGCAGGAGCGTCGAGCGCGTCGAGCCGGCGGTCGGTCTCGGTGTCGACCCTGGAGACGAAGAAGCTCGCGACGGAGTGCACGGTCGAGACGTCGCCACCCGCGGCGCGAAAGCGGACGAGCCCGTTGATGTACGCACGTGCGACCTCGACGTAGCGATCGATCGAGAAGATCAGCGTCACGTTGATCGAGCGGCCGGCTGCGATCGAGTCCTCGATCGCCGCCACGCCCGCACGCGTTGCCGGGATCTTCACGTACAGGTTCGGGCGCGCGATCCGTTCGTGCAACCGCCGCGCTTCCTCGTACTGCGCGGACGTGTTGTACGCGAAGTTCGGATCGACCTCGATCGAGACGTACCCGTCGCGATGGTCGGTTCGCTCCCAGACCGGCCGCAGCAGGTCGCAGCCGGCGGCGACGTCGGCGCAGGCGAGCTCGAGGAAGATGTCCTTCCACCCGAGCCCTGACGACAGGAGCGTGCGGAGCTGCTCGTCGTAGGCATCGCCGTCCGCCAGCGCCTGCTGGAAGATGGTCGGATTCGACGTGACGCCGACGACCGCGTCCTCGGCCACGAGCCGTGCGAGCTCACCGCTTTGCAGCAGGTTGCGCGAGAGGTAGTCGATCCACACCGACTGCCCGAGCTCGCTCAAGCGCTGCAGCGGGGACGCTGCCTCAACCGACATGACTCGCCGCCACCTTCTCGAGCGCACCCGCCGTGACCGGCTCCCCGGCGCGGATCAGCGCGCGCGCGTCGTCCACACGGCCGAACTGGTTCCAGAGCAGCACGCCCCGCGGACGCTGCTCGCCGTCGAGGTAGTAGATGACGCCCTTGTCGCGGAGCTCCGCGACCTCCACGAGCATCTCGAGGCGGGAGTCGAGCGCTCCGACCGCCTCGTAGCCGAGGTCGAACAGGTCGGAGTAGAAGAAGGGCAGGTGGTCGTACGGCTCGGCCGCGCCGGCCATGTTCGCGCCCACGCGCCGGCCGTGGCTTTTCGCGTGGTCTTCGTGCTCCACCCGGATGGTGCCGCCGAGAACCGGCGAGGGGAACGAGGCGACGTCGCCGGCAGCGAAGACGTCGTCGCGTCCACCGACCCGGCCGAGCAAGTCGACGACGATCCCGTTTGCAACCGGCAGGCCTGCCTCGGCCGCGAGCTCGATATTAGGCTCGATGCCGAGGCCCGCAACGACTGCGTCGACCTGGAGCACCGTCCCGTCCTGGAGCGTGAGGCGTCGCGTCTCGCCGACCCGCTCGACGGCGGTCACCGAGGCGCCGGCGAGCACCTCGACGCCGCGCCCACGGTAGTAATCGTTGAGCCCTGCCGACAGTTCCGGCGGGAAGATCCGCGCGCCGATGCCCGGCTCCGGGAAGACCATTGTCACCGGTGCGCCGTCGAGTGCGAGCGCGGCAGCGATCTCCGAGCCGATGAAGCCGCCGCCGATCACCGCGAAGCGCGCGCCCGCGTCGGCGAGCCTGCGCAGGCGGTGGTAGTCGTCGAGGGTGCGGAAGTACGTCACGTCCCGGGCCGGGAACGGCAGGCGCCGCGGCCGGCCTCCGGTCGCGAGCAGCACCTTCTCGTAGACGTAGGTGTCCCCGCGATCGTCGATCGCGGTGTGCGCGTCGAGGTCGAGCCGGACGATCTGCCGCCCGAGCCGCTCGTGGATACCGAGGTTGGCCGTCAGCCTCCAGATCGTGCTCTCGGCCGTGCCCTTCCAGAGCGCTTTCGAGAGCGGCGGCCTCGCGTACGGCGGATGAACCTCGCCGGCGACGAGCATGATCGCGCCGGGGTCGGCGTCGACCTCGAGGATCCCGCGGCAGGCGGCATCGCCGGTCAGGCCGCCGCCCACGACGAGATACCGAATCGTCGGCTCTCCGGCTGCCTCGGCCCGCATCGCGTTCTCGTGTCGGCGAAATCGCATACCTCTCACACCCTTCTTCTCGCTGGATCCCGTCGGCCGTTCCGCCGGGCACGCTGGTGCCACACCACTCCGCCGCACATCGGGCACCGGTCCGGGATGTGTGAGACGACGCCCCCGTAGCCGCAGCCGGCGCACCGGATCTCGATCCGCCGCGCCGCTCGCTCAGGCCTCTGCCGTGTCGGTGGGGCGAGGACGCTCATGAGGGCCTTCCCGTGCTTGCGGCCGGCCGATACGGCTTCCCGTCGACCCGGATGAAGGTCTCCACGATTCCTCGTTCGTCGAGGCACTTCTCGATCGCGGCGATGGCGGAGTCCGTGCTCTCGCCATGGCATCCGGGCGTTTGCGCGTGCACGACCCACCGCTCGGGCCCGCGCTGGATGAGGAACGGCCGGTACGGCGCGAGAGACGCCAGGAGCGCGCGGGCATTCCAGCGGCCGACGACGCCGATCTCGATTCGTGCCGTCTTCGCAGTGCCGGCCGCTCTCCGCAGATCAAGGATCCTCATGGGCTCCACGTGCGCTCCCTTCGAGTCTCGGCGGGGCCGTTCTCGTTCTCGTCAGTTGCCCGCTATTCACGGTACGGAACGCCGGTTGCCCGCACCAGCCCTGCGCCCGCCGATGTCGTGACGATCGTGTGAGGGTTCCCTCACAGCTCGGCGCGGGTCAGGCGGCGACGAGCTTGTACCCGAAGCCCGGGACCGTGAGGATCCGCTCCGGGTACGAGGGGTCGCGTTCGATCTTCCTGCGTAGTGTCGACACGTGCGCGTCGCAGGCCCGCTCGTCACCAACGTAGGTGCTCTGCCACAGATGCTGCATGATCTCCCGGCGCGAGAATACGCGCCCGGGCTCCTGGGCGAGGAGCGCGAGCAGCTTGTACTCGGAGGGACTGAGCGCCACCGGCTCGTCGTCGACGTGGACCTCGTGCGCGACGACGTCGAGGCTGAGCCCGCCGAGCTTCTGCACGGTCGAGGTGCGCGGGCGGTCGAGCTCGCGCCGTCGGAGAATGGCGCGAACGCGGCTCAGCAGCTCCACTTCCGAGAACGGCTTCGTGATGTAGTCGTCCGCGCCGGTCTCGAGACCGAGGACACGATCGGCCTCGGAGTCGCGGGCGGTCAACATGATGATCGGAACAGCGCTCTCCGCCCGCAGCCGGCGACAGATCTCCGTCCCCGAGAGACCGGGCAGCATCAGGTCGAGGATCACGAGGTCGAACGGCTCCGCCTGGGCCTTTTCCAGCCCGACATTGCCGTCCGACGCGCCCTCCACCTGGAACCCCTCCGCGGCGAGCGCGTCGGTGACGGCGTCGAGAATCGCCTCCGTGTCCTCCACGACGAGGATGCGCTCGTTCACGCCGGACCGGCCGCGTTCGGAAGCAGGATCCTGACGGTCGTCCCCGAGCCGAGCTCCGACTCGACCTCGATCCGCCCGCCGAGCGCCTCCACGGCCTCTTTCGTGATCGGGAGCCCGAGGCCGAAGCCCGAACGCCGCTCCTCCGTCGGGCCCCGGTAGAAGCGGTCGAACAACCGGTCGATCTCCGTCGCGGCGATGCCGGCGCCGGTGTCCTCGACCTCGACGATGGTCAGCGACGCCGCGTCGTCGAGGCGCGCTCCGAACCGGACCCGGCCGCGATCCGTGTGACGCGCGGCGTTGCTCGCGAGATTGACGAGTGCGTGCTCGAGCAGCTCGCGATTCGACGAGACGACGAGGTCGCGTGGGCAGTCGAGCTCGAGCTCGACACCGGGGTTCAACTCGAGCCCGAACGTCACATCCTCCAGCAGCCCGCGAAGGGGAATCTCCTCACGGCGCGGCTCCTCCTCCCGTGTCTGTGCGCGTGCGAGCACCAGCAGCGACGAGGCGAGCCGGTTCAGGCGCGCGGATTCGTGCTCGATATGTCCGAGGAAGCGGTCGCGTTTCTCCGGCACGTCACGTGCGCCGGCCTGGAGCCGCTCGACCGCGCTCGTGATCGCCGCGAGCGGCGTCCGCAGCTCGTGGGCCGCGTTGTCGACGAACTCGCGCTCCGCGCGCCAGCGCCGCTCGCGCTCCGAGACGTCTGTCATGACGAGGAGCACGGCGTCGAAGCGGGCGGCCGGAATCCCCGTCACGTCGAAGACACGCTCGCCGTCCTCGCTCACGACCTGCGCCTCGACGCTCCGGTCGGACGCGAAGAGGTCGGCGACGAAGCTGCGGAGCGGAAAGCCCTCCCAGCGGTCCGGGACGCGTCGGCCCTGCTCGAGCGAGGCGGGGCTCAGCATCGCCCGGGCTCTCGAATTCGCGAATTCGACGCGTCCGTCTCTGCCGACGCTGACGACGCCTTCGTGCAGCCGCTCGACCAGGCGGCTGAGCCCGCTCCGTCCCTCGGATTCGGCCGCATAGAGCTCGGCCCGGGACAATGCCTGGGCGCACTGACGGCCGAGCGCGAGGACGAACGATCGTTGCGCGTGCGAAAACTTGCGGGGCCGGTTGAAGCCGAGGTAGAGGACCCCGAGCGGTCGCCCCGATACGACGAGCGGGATGTGCGCGCCGGGTCGGGCGTGGACGTCCGGATGCCCCAGGTCTCCGGCGTAGTCGGTACGGATCTCTGCCTCCGACTCGACGAACACCGGCTCCAGCCTGTGCAGCGCGTCCGTGCTCGGCAGCCTCGCCGTCGTCGGCAAACGGCGCCAGCTGCCGTCGACGAGCGAGCGATCGGATCCGTGCGCGCTCACCACCTCGAGCGTCTTGCCCTTGTCGACGAGAAGCTGGAGCGCGCCGGCATCCGCGCCGATGCTGGCGATCCCCTGTGTGACCGCGACCTCGGCGACCTGCGCCGGTGTGAGGGCCTCGGCAAGCTCGGCGGCGAGAGACTGCAGGTGCGACGTCCGCTCGACGGCGCGCTCCGCCGCCGTTCGGGCCTGTCGCTCGGTCCGATACAGCCATGCCCGGTCGAGCGCCTGGGCGCACTGGCCCGCGAGCGTCCTCAGCAACGTACGGTCGTCGTCGTCGAACGTCCGGGCGTTCGCGAAGCTCAGGACCATGACCCCGAGCGGTCGAGCATGCGAGGGGAGTGGGATGAACGCGACGGCTTCGTGGCCGGTCGCCTTGTGCTCTTCGGCGAACCCCGGAGCCGCCGCCGCGGCGGCCGCAGACTCGAAGTAGCGCTCGCGACCGGTGCGGAAGACCTCGGGGCCCGGCAGCGCGCTGTCCAGCGGCAGGCTCTTGTACGCCTCCGTGAATTGCTTCCGGTACCCGACCGCCGCCTGCAGCCTGAGCTTGCGCCCACCCGGAGTCAGCAGGCGGAGGAAGCCGCCGCTCGCGCCCGCTGCCGCCGCTCCCTCACGGACGAACACCTCGGCGACCGCTGTCGGAGTCACGGCGCGGGAGAGCGCGGCCGTGACGGCTTGCAGGCGGCCGATCCTCTCGACCGACCGCTCGGCTTCGCGCCGCGCCTCTTGCTCCGATGCGTGCAGCATCGAATTCCCGATCGCCAACGCCGCCCGAGCCGCTAGATCCTCGGCGAGCTCGAGGTCTGCATGGTCGAAACTCCGGCTCGACGTGCCGTTCTCGAGCGTGATCGTGCCGATCGGACGGTCTCGAATCCGCAGCGGCACGACGATCATCGACCGTGTTCCGAACTCGTGGAGGAGGCGCAGGTGGTCGGCGTCCTCGGCGATGTTCTCCAGCAGCTGGTCGGAGACCTCCGGGATCAGCTCGGACCGGCCGGTTCTGAGCACGCGGCTCGCGATCGCGCGGCTGTCGACGTCGGCTGGATAGCGGCGGCGCGTCTCGCGCTTGAGCTCCACCTTCTCGGGTGTGCGATTGGCAACCGCGATCTGGGTCAGCGTTCCCGCAGCGTCGACGAGCTCGACGGTGCATCCGTCGGCGATGCGGAGCAGGGTCAGAGCGGCGATCTCCGCGAGCGATTGCGCGTGGTCGAGGTTGACCGCGAGGAGACGGCTCGCCTCCGCGAGGAAGCTCTGCTTCTCGGCGAGGCGCTTCCACTCGCTGATGTCGTAGATCAACGCCGACGCTCCGACGATCTCGCCGGTCGGCGCGCGCACCGGCGAGACGTTGAGGGAGACGTCGAAGTCCACGCCGTCCTTCCGGCGACGGACCGTCTCCAATCGCTCGACGCGCCCACCTGCGCGCATCCGTGCGACGATGTCGGCGAGCTCGTCCAGGCGCTCGGGTGGCACGAGAATGCTGATCGGCTTCCCGATCACCTCCTCGGCCCGATACCCGAACAGCTGCTCGGCGCGCGCGTTCCAGCGCTCGATGATCTCGTCGTCCCCACCGGGCGTCTCGCCGGCCGCGACGCCGACGATTGCCGCCAGCTCGACCCACGCGTCGTCGGGCAACGCGGCACTGCTCGGGGCGCCGCTCTCAGCGATCGGCTGGGACACCATCAGGTGCGTCCCAGCATCGGTCTCGTCGCGATCATCCCGCCTCCGGATTCCGGCGCCCACTGTGGATCTCACAGCCGGCTAAACAAGGATATCGCCGGCTCCCGGGTCGACCGGGACGCGGCGTAACAGCGGTAACTAGCCTGGGATCGATGCACGGGAGCGACCAGCATGGTCCGGTGGACTTCGAGCGCGTCGTTCTCGAGACGCTCGAGTCGCTTCCACCCGAGCTCCGCGATCGAATGTCGAACGTCGAGGTCGTGGTCGAGGACGAGCCGCCACGCGGACAGCCGCTGCTTGGTCTGTACCAGGGGATCCCGCTCACGCGAAGAGACGGCGGCTACGCGGGCGCGCTACCCGACAAGATCACGATCTACCGGGGGCCGCTCGAGCGCCTGTACGGGGACGACGCCGACGTGCTTCGCGATCGGATCCGGCACGTCGTGCTGCACGAGATCGCTCACCATTTCGGGATCAGCGACGCGCGGCTCGTCGAGCTCGACCGCTATTAGCGTGCCACGGGTCCCACGTGTATGCGGTACCTGCTGCGTCCGCGGCGGCTCTCGCTTCCCAGCCCTCCGCCGCTCTGGCCTCGATCTCCCGGAGCAGCTCGTCGAGCTCGTTTCGCCCGGCGCTCAGGATCGACCCGTAGAGCTGGACGGCGAGGCGTCCTCGATCGTCGAGCCATGTCCGGCACGCCTGGATCAGGCGAGTCGGCCCGGGACCGGCACACCGTCGAAGAGGACCTCGCCTGTGAGCTCCGCCCTCTCGCCCCGCAGAGACATCCTTTCTCCTCTCCGAACGAGTGCTCGCTTCACCTCAGGGGTACTCGGCCGGTGATGCGTGCGCAGCACGTTCAGGCTCGAATACGGACACGCGTCGATGAGCGGATGCTCACTGCATCGTCACCGGATCGGAGCAGCCTTCGGCCGGGGCGGGCATCGCCTGCCGATACCGTCTGAGGTCGCGGATATCGCGCATTCGCGCGACTGCGGAAGGTGACCGAGGAGCGCAGTGGGGCGTCAGGGATCGACGTGAGGATCGCGGTCGCAGGCGCGGCGGGCGCCCTGGGCCGAGCGCTCGCCCCTCGACTCGTCGAGGAAGGGCATACCGTTCGCGAGATCACTCGTCGCGAGCTGCTCGCGAACGACCTGCTCGAGCTCGTCCGTGGATGCGACGCGGTGGTCCACGTCGTGGGCGAGACGCCTGCCGCTTCCGCGAGGGCCGCGAACGGCATCGCCGCCACGCGGAGGTTGCTGGCAGCGGCGGTGGACTGTGGTGTGCCGCGGTACGTCGAGCAGAGCTTCGTCGTGGCCTACCGCGACGGCGGCGACAGCTGGCTCGACGAGGACGCGCCGCTCGACGCGTGCGCCCCCGTGATCGAGCGCGAGACGATGCTCCGCCGGGTCGACCCGCGGACGCTCGGCTGGACGATCCTTCGGGGAGGCTCGTTCGTCGGCCCGGGGACGCGCCAGGACGCACTGATCGAGCGATTGCGCTCCCGCCGTGCCCAGGTCGCCGGAGACGGGCTGAACTATCTCTCGCCGCTCAACGTGGGTGACATGGCCGCGGCGATCGTCGTCGGGCTCGAACGCGCGCCGGCAGGATCGACATTCAACATCGTCGACGAGCCGCTTCGGTACGGCGACTACGTCGATGCGCTTGCCGATCTGCTCGGCGTCAGCCGGCCGCGGCGCAGGCGGACGCAGTCGGCGCCGGCTTCGCGGCGCTGCACGAACGCTGCCGCAGCGGTGCTCCTCGGCTGGACGCCGCGGCATCCCATCTGGCCGTCGCCGCCGGTGAGCGGGGTGTGAGTGAATCCTCACGGTGTGTTCATGGGATGCGGCTGGTTGTTGGGTGTGGGGGTTCGTAGGGTGCGGGTGGGATGAGTTTTCAGGACTGGATCTTTTCGTTTCATCTGTTGTTTGCGGCCACGCTTGTTGGTGGGTTGGTGATGTCGTGGATCGTTGTGGTGGCGTTGTATTCGGCTGATGGTGCTGAGGAGACGCTTGGTTTTGGTCGGGTGGGGTTGATTTCGAATGTGGCGATCGTGTTGGGGCTTCCGGGCACGATCGCGTTGGGGATCTGGTTGGCGATTTTGCGGCCGCAGTTTCATCCGTGGGATGGTTGGATCATCGGGGCGATCGTGTTGTGGGTGGTTGCGACGGTGGCGGTGGTGCGGTCGTTTTTGGAGTACCGAAAGCCGGTCGCGAAGGCGCGTGAGTTGCGTTCCGCGGGTCGGGTGGGTGCGAGTGAGGAGCTCGCGGCGCTGAATCGGAGCGCGAGGGGGCTTTTGTTTCGTGCGTTGGGTTCGGTGGCGATCGTGTTGATCGTGATCGACATGGTCTACAAGCCGGGTGCCTGAGATGTTTGCTGCGATCCGTCCGGCCGGCCAGGACTTCCCCGTGCTGTTGCACATCGTGGGTGCGACGATCGTCTTCGGGGCGCTGCTTGCGAGCGTGGGCTCGCTCGCGCTGGCGCGCGGCCAGGTCCGGATGTTCCGGATCGGCTATTTCTCGCTGCTTTTTGTGGCGCTGCCGGGCTGGATCCTGATGCGGCTGAGCGGGGAGTGGATCTACCGCAAGCAGGGCTGGAACGACGTCCCCGACCAGCTGCAGGACCCGACCTGGCTGCGGATCGGCTTCGGGGTGGCCGACTGGGGCGGCCTGCTCTTCCTGGTCGCGCTGATCGTCGGCGGCGTCGCCGTGCTGCGCATGCGCAGCGGCAAAAGCGGCGCCGGCCTGCTCAAGGTGACGATGAGCATCGCGGTCGTGCTCGCCGTCGGCTACGTGGGAGCGGTCTGGGCGATGACCGGCAAGCCGAACTACGAGAGCGCCGCCGCCGCACCCGCGAGCACGACCGCGACCGGCCAGGCCACCGCGGTCACCGTGACCGCCAGCGAGTTCACGTTCACCCTCTCCAGGACGAGCGTGCCCCAGGGCGAGGTCGAGTTCACCGTCGTCAACCACGGCAAGCTCGCCCACAACTTCTGGATCAACGGCCAACAAACCCCCCTGATCTCCCCCGGCAAAACCGCCACCCTCACCACCACCCTCACCCCCGGCAGCGCCAACTACCTCTGCACCGTCCCCGGACACGCAGCAGCCGGCATGAAAGGCACCCTGACGGTGCGGTAGCAGGTGGCGGCCGCGGCAGACAAGCACGCAACGGCGCACGCGCTCGAAGGCGGGGCGGTCGTCGTCTGGCACGACGACTTGACGTCCGGGGAAGGGAGCCTCCGCTTCGGCCTCGGCGCCGGAGGCGAGCTGTCGCTGCGCTGGCCGGGGAGCGCCTCGTACGGGCCGGGCGCGACGAGCCCGGAGGAGTTGGCGGCGGCGGCGCACGCGTCCTGTTTCACGATGACGCTCGCAGACACGCTCGTGCGGCGGGGCCGTCCCGCCCGTGAGATCGCGACCGAGGCGAAGACGACGTTCGGCGTGGCCGCGGGCGTCCGGATCATCCTTCGGTCGCAGCTGGAGATCACCGTCGACGCCGACGGGCTGAGCGAGGCGGAGCTCGAGCACGCGACCGAGATCGCCGGGCGGTACTGCCCGGTCTCGAACACCTTCAGGATCGCGGGCGCCGAGATCGACGTGCGTGCCCGGCCGGCTACGACGAGGAGGTAGGACGGTGCCGATTGCAGAACGGACGGCGACCGTGGTCTGGGACGGGTCGCTGGCCCGGGGCAGCGGGACGCTCGAGTCGGGCAGCGGCGCGCTGACGGGGCTGCCCGTGACCTGGGCCGCTCGCACGGAAGCGCCGGGCGGGAAGACGAGCCCGGAAGAGCTGATCGCCGGTGCCCACGCGACGTGCTTCACCATGGCGCTCGCACTCGTCCTCGGTGAGGCCGGGACGCCTCCCGAGCGTCTCGCTACGGACGCGCGCTGCGTCCTCGACGAGGTCGACGGCGCGCCGCGGATCACCCGTGTCGTCCTGTCCGTCCGCGGCGGCGTCGGCGGCCTCGACGAGCCGACGTTCCGGGATGCCGTCGACCGCGCGTCGGCGCTGTGCCCGGTCTCGAACGCGCTTCGGGGCAATGTCGACGTCACGGTCGAGGCGACACTCGACGCCGCCTGACAGGTCTCTGCGTACGACAATCCACGCATGGCGTACCCGATTCGGGACTATGCGCTGATCGGCGACGGCCGGACGGCCGCGCTGGTCGCGCGCGACGGCTCGGTCGACTGGCTGTGCGTCCCCGATCTCGACTCCCCCAGCGTCTTCGGACGGATGATCGACTCCGAGCGCGGCGGCCGTCTGTCGCTGGGGATCCGCGGCGAGCCCGCCACGAGTCGCCGCTACGTCCCGAACACGAACGTGCTCGAGACGACGTTCGAGACACGCGACGGCCTGCTGCGGTTGACGGATGCACTGACGCTTCCCGGCCGCGCGCTTGCACCCGGGCGCGAGCTCGCGCGGCGGCTCGAGTGCGTGAGCGGCAGCGCGGACGTCCGCTGGACGCTCGAGCCTCGTTTCGACTACGGGCGACGGGAGGCGCGCATCCGCGCCTGGAGCAGCATCGCGGTCGCGGACGCCGGCGGCGACGGGCTGGGCGTCGTGGTGAGCGGCGGTGATCCCGTCGAGGTCGCGTCGGGGCGAATCGGCGGTCGGATCCGCCTTCGGGAGGGCGAACGGGCGCTCCTCGCCGTGACGGCTTCGCATCACGAGCCGCTCGTTCTCCCGGCTTCCCAGGAGACGGAGGGCCGGCTCGACGACACGATCGCCTTCTGGGTGCAGTGGGCGGAGGGACGCCGCTACAGCGGGCCGTGGCCGGAGAGTGTGCTGCGCAGTGCGCTCGCGCTGAAGCTGCTCGTCTATGCGCCTTCGGGAGCCGTCGCCGCCGCGCCGACGACCTCGCTGCCGGAGGAGCTGGGGGGATCGCGGAACTGGGACTATCGCTTCTGCTGGGTGCGCGACAGTGCCTTCACGCTCGGCGCGTTGCTCTCGATCGGCTGTGGGACGGAGGCGCGGGCCTTCTTCTCGTGGCTGATGCACGCCTCGCAGATCACGCG
>Ga0070683_100001078_pt1 | contig 20510 bp, 18 predicted proteins | sample KBSC713LmetaG_FD_64662 | JGI IMG/M metagenome (GOLD analysis project Ga0070683, IMG submission 64662) | Corn rhizosphere microbial communities from Kellogg Biological Station, Michigan, USA - KBS C7.1-3L metaG | ecosystem: Host-associated > Plants > Roots > Rhizosphere ... | reverse complement strand
ATCAGGAAGGTCGGGATCTTGGCGTCCTTCGCCCGCTGGATTGCGGCCACCGAGGAGTCGGCCCCGGCGTTGTCGAGGATGATCGCGGCCGCCTTGCGGGAGATAGCGGTGTCGATCTCCTGGCTTTGCTTGGTTGGGTCGTCGTCGTGACTGAGCACCAGCGTCTCGTAGCCGAGCTTCTTGGCCTCCGCTGCCGCGGCATCCTGCTCGGCCTTGAAGAAGACGTTGTCCGGCGACGGCGTGATGATGACGATCAGTTTCGCGGCGTTGGCGGCGCCCGAGCTGCCTGACGAGGACGAGCCGCTGCTGCCGCCGCAGGCGGCCAGGGCCAGGACGGAAGCGGTACTGGCCGCGATCAGGGTTCTTCTCAACATGAGGGGATTTGTCCTTTCGTAATCGACGGCGGAGACGAGCAATGCCGAGGGCGGTGCTCGTTATGCGGTGCGTTTGGTGAGGGCGGACTGCAGCCGCTGCTGCGCCTGCTCGGTGATGACCGCGAAGATGATGACGGCGCCCTTGACCACGGACTGCCAGAAGGTGGAGACGCCGACCAGGACCAGACCGTCGCCGAGGAAGCCGATGACGAAGGCGCCCATGACGGTGCCGATGATCGTGCCGCGCCCACCGCTGAGCGCGGTACCGCCGAGGACCGCCGCGGCGATCGCGTTCAGCTCGTATGTGGTGGCAGTGTCCGGGTACGCCGCGCCCAGCTCCGAGGTGAGCAGTAGGCCGGCCAGCGCGGCGCAGGCGCCGGAAATGACGTACACAGCGATCTTGACGCGGTTGACCCGGATGCCCGAGAGGACTGCCGCCCGCTCATTGCCACCGACCGCGAAGATCCGCCGGCCGAACGGGGTCTTGGTGGTGACGACGATCGCGGCCACGGCAACCAGTACCATGATCCAGACGGCCACGGGGATGCCGATCAGCGTGTCCACCCCGATGAAATGGAAGCCCGTGTTTCCCCGGGCCGGAGAGCCGGCCAGGTCGGGGTAGGTGCCACCGTTACTCAGGAGCTGAGCCGCGCCGCGGGCGACGTACAAGATGCCGAGCGTGGCGATGAACGGTGCGACCTTGAATCGGGTGACGAGCACGCCGTTGACCGCACCGACCAGCGCGCCCACGACGATCCCGACGAGGATCACCATGGCGACTGAGAAGAAGACGGTGCCGCCGGGCACGTTCAGCCCCTTGAACAGCAGACCGCCCGCGACCATGCTGGCCAGGCCGGCGATCGAGCCGACCGACAAGTCGATGCCGCCGGTGAGGATGACGAACGTGACGCCGATCGCCAGGATGGCGTTGATCGCGACGTGCTTGGTCATCAGGATCAGGTTGCTTTGGGTCAGGTATTCCGACGAGATCGCGCTGAAGAAGATGACCAGCAGCACGAGCACGACCAGGGTGCGCCCGCGCAACAGCAGCAGTGCAGCCCGGGCCAGCGACCGGCGGCGCGGCGGACCGGGCGGGCGCGCCGCCGCCGCGGCTTCGGGGGCTGCTACGTGCGTGTCGGTCATGAGCGGCCCTCCAGGACGCGGTCGGATGCCGAGGCGGTGACAAGCGCCTCTTCGGTGACGTTCGCCGAGGTGAACTCGGCGGTGATGCGGCCGCGGGCCATCACCAGCACCCGATCCGACATAGCGATGACCTCGGCCAGCTCGGACGAGGTAAACAGCACTCCGAACCCCTGCGTGGCCAGGTCGGCCATCAACGCGGCGATCTGGGCCTTGGCGCCGACGTCGATGCCTCGGGTGGGTTCGTCGAGCAGCAGAACCACCGGCTCGGTGAGCAGCGCCCGGGCGAGTACCACCTTCTGCTGGTTGCCGCCGCTGAGTGCGGTGACCACGGCGCCCAGGCCCGGGCTCTTGATCGCGAGCTCGGCGACCTTGGCGGCCGCTGTGCGTTGCTCGGCGCCGCCGGAGAGAAGCCCGGCGCGCTTGAGCCGGTCGATGGTGGCGAGCACGATGTTGTCGCGTACGGACATGGTCTGCACCAGCCCGTCGCGCTGACGGTCCTCTGGGACCAGTGCCAGCCCGGCCGCCATCCGGGCCTGAACCGTGCCCTCGGGCTCGATTTCGCCGCGTAGCCGCACTTCACCGCCGCTCGCCCGGCGCATCCCCATCAGGCATTCAACGAGCTCAGTTCGGCCGGCGCCCATGAGGCCGTAGATGCCGACCACCTCACCGGCGCGGACGGTCAACGAGACGTCGTCGACGCGCACGGCGCCGAGGACGCTGAGTCCGCGTACGTCAAGCAGGACGTCGCCGGCCGGGGAACTGTTGCGAACGTAGAGCGAGTCAGGATCACGGCCAACCATCTGGCGGACGATCCAGGCTGTGTCGGTGCGGCTCATCGACTCGTGCGCCACCAAGGCGCCGTCGCGGAACACGGTCACCCAGTCGCCGATGCGGCGAAACTCGTCGAGCTTGTGCGAGATGTAGATGACCGTCACGTCCTGCTCGCGCAGATCGGCCATCACGTTGAAGAGCACGTCAACTTCGTGGTTGGACAGGGCCGATGTGGGCTCGTCCATGATGAGCACGCGGACGTCCTCGAGCAGCGCCCGGCCGATCTCGACGAGTTGCTGCTGGCCGATCGGCAGATCTTCGACGAGCGTGTCGGGGTCGAGATGATCCTGGCCCAGGCGGGCGAGCACCTCGCTGGCGCGGCGGCGTTGCCCGGCCGCGTCCACGAAGCGCCGGCCGCGTCGCAGTTCCCGGCCGGCGAACATGTTCTCGGCGATCGACAGGTTCGGGAACAGACTGAGCTCCTGGTGGATGATCCCGATGCCACGGGCCATCGCGTCGCGCGGGCTCGACAGCACGACTGCTTCGCCGTCGAGCAGGATTTCACCGCTGGTCGGCTGCTCGGCCCCGGAGAGGATTTTCATGAGCGTCGACTTGCCGGCCCCGTTTTCTCCTACCAGCACGTTGACCTTGCCTCGGTAGGCCGTGAAGGTGACGCCCTTCAGAGCCCGGACGCCGCCGTAGTTCTTGCTGATGTCTCTCGCGTCGAGGAGCCCGCCCGCGTTCACGACGCCACCGTCAGCTCGGTCGGGACCAGGAAGATCAAGCCGGGGGTCAGCTCCGAGAATGCGCCGTAGAAGTCGACCTTCTTGCCCTTGATGCCTGCGAGGTCGACCTTGCCGATGACGTCGGTCTTCACCCGGGCGTTGATCTGGTTGGCCACATCCGCGTAGTCGATCTGGTTGACGAAGTCGCCGAATGAGATGAAACCGACGGCGTCGCGGATCGCGGTGCCCGCGATGACCGGGCCGGTGGCGACGGTGAGCTTGAGCGGCTTGCCGCCCGCCTGCGGCACCTCGACGGTCATCGGGCCGGTGGGCACCGAAGTGTCCACGTCGGTGACCGTGCCGGAGCCCTTCACCATGTACGCGTACGGACTGCCGGTGCCCGCCTGGTGGCCGTACTGCTTGCCGGCGGCGTCGGGGTCCTTCGAGATCGCCGCGGCCACCGTCGTCACGTCGACCGCCTTGTCGTGCACGGTCGGCACGATTTTGCTGGCCCAGTTGTCGGCCACGTACGTCTTAGGATCGGCGGCCCCTTGCTTTCCGGCCGCGGCCTGTCCGCGCTTCTCGTAGACGTAAACGCCTGGCACCTTGGCACAAGCCGATCCGAGCGCCCCGACGAGAAGGAAAGCTGCTGCCCGGCGTGCAAAAACCTTCATTGCGAATATCCATTCACAAGCGACTTTTCATTCGGCCACTGTGCACCGTCGATGTCGCTGTTGTCAACCGAGTGCGACGATGTCGCCGCTTCCCCGGGGATCCGCACGGGACCTCGGCCGTCCGCGAGCGCGCTCCGGCGCGTCGGCAACGTCCGTTCAGCGGCCAGCCGTGATTCCGGCGCGATCGCACGAAGGCGGCCGCATCGATGTCCGCCGATGTGCCGGGCCGGCGTCGAGGGCTGCGCGTGCAGATCTAGGCCGGCGCTGCCTTCAGGCGGACGTGGGCATCACCGGGCACGAGTGCGCTAGCGGCGCTGCGCGGTTGCTTTGCTGGGCGGACGGTCCATCCCGCCGTTCAGCAGCGCTTCGGCCGTGCTGGTGTCGGTGAGGAGGACGTTCACCCAGCCACCGGTCAGCGCTGCGTGGATGGCGGCGTGTTTGCTCTGACCGCCGGCGATCCCGACACGATGGGGAATCCGGCGTAGCGTGTCCGCGTCAATACCGACGACTCGCTCGTCCAAGTCGCTGCGGATCAACGTGCCGGTCCAGTCGAAGTATCGCTGACACACGTCGCCGACCGCGCCGGCCGCGAGCAGCTTGTCCTGGTCGGCGGGGTCGACGGCATTGCCGCTGGCGCGCAGGAGCGGGGAGGGCGGCAGGCTGCCGATGCCGACGAGTGCCATGGTGAGACGGCGCCATTCGGCGGCCACCGTTTCCATGGCCATGTCGCCGAGCAGGCTGTCGCGGATGCTCTTCTTGCCGACCAGACCGGGGGCCGGGACGAAGATCGGGGTCGCGCCGATGAGCTGGGCGAGCTCGGTGAGCAGCCGGTTACCTTCGGCCTGCACGGCTGATGCTCCAAGGCCGCCCACGAGCTGGACGACGCTGTCGGCGCCGGCCAGCCGCAACGGGTGCATCCGGTCCACCACGCCGAGCAGGGTCTGACTCCAGCTGGAGATTCCCACGCGTTGTCCACCGGTCATCGTGGCCTCGAGATATGACGCTCCAGCCGAGCCGAGCGCGGCCGCGATGTCCTGCTCGGTGCCTTGCACATCGACGATCACCGCTTCAGCGAGCGCGTACTTCGATTCGAGGGCTTCCTCAAGGTCGGTGTGCACACCTTGCGGGACCGCGACCACGGTCCGGACGATGCCGAGTTCGACCGCGCGCTTGAGCAGCCGTGAGACCCGGCTCTGCGACAAGTGCAGGATGTCGGCGATGTTGACCTGACGGACGCCACGCTCGTGGTACATCCGGGCCACCTTGGTGATAAGCCTGATCTCCCCATCGGTGGGTGTCCGGGCCACGTTGCGAGCCACTGACGTCATGGGAGCTCTCCTATGTGCTGGGACACGTCGACGCCTGCGGCTCCATAGTGCCATCTACCGAATAAAAATTCGGTATCTGGCTCCTCACTGCTTGATCTTTTGTACGAACGTCGGGGTGGATTCCGCACAGATCAGGACGGAAGGCTCGTGGCTGTCGACTGGGATAGGAGTTCGGTTGGACGGCCGGTCGCCGGATTTGAGCAACCGTCCGTCGCGGGGATCCAGAAGCCAGTACTTGGAAGGCACTCGACCGTCGGCGTCGAGAAAGACCCACGGACCGCCGTGCTCGGCGTAGCCGAGGTAGAGAACGCCGGGGTCGAGGAGACCGCGCGTGTTCGTGGAGACGTCCCAGCACGGTTCCGCGTTGGCGATGGGCAGGTCTTCGAGAATCTGGCCGACGAGGCCGACATACCGGCTGCCTTCGAATCCCAGCGCGTCCTGCCAGCCGGCGTCCGGGCACAGGAAGTACTCGCCGTGACCGGGCTCCTCGGGGTGCAGGCGCCATTGCCACAGGCTCGCCGCGCCATAGGCGACGCCCATCAGGGCGCCGGCGCAGATGTTGCACCACGCCTCATGGCCTTGCCACCAGCCCTGGGCAACGCCGCGGCGGCCGGTGTGCTCGTAGCTGGGTTCGCCGTTCATGATGGCTTTGGCCGGTCGCTGGGCCCACATGGTGGCGAGGCGGTCGGGGACGTGGTCGCCGGTATGGCCGGTCTGGCAGGACTGGAAGTCCAGCCATTCGGCGTCCTGGTGTTCGTCGTTGCGGTGGTGGGGACGGTAGTGGATGCCGGTCGGCTGACCGTAGGCGTCCCAGGTATGGATCTCGCGGCCACCGGCTTCGATCTGCGGCTCGGTGCCGGCCCCGTCGGCTCCCGGCAGGTACATGGCCGGTCGGGCGCCGTAACGGGCGACCAGGTAGCGGCAGTAGCGGGCGTACTCGTCAGGCGGAATGACGGCGCCCGCGGGGTCGAGGCCCTTCCAGCCGAAGCCGTAGAACACGGGCTGCAGCACGGGCGTGAGGCCATGGCCGAGAAGCACGTCGACGATGCGGTCCACGTACTGGAAGTACACGATGTTCAACTCGGTGAGGTGCCCGCGTGGCAAGTCGTGGAAGGCGACGTCGAAGCCGAGATCGACACCTCGTTGCGAGGGCCCGCGGGCGTTCATGTCGGGCTGCATGCTCATCAGGAGCACCGCGTTGAAGCCTTTGCTCTGGCGGTCGGCGGCATATCGCTCGACGTCCCCGATGGTGGCCCGCCATGGCATCGCCCAGGCGGTGTCGAAGACGAAGAACGCCGGCGAGCCGTCGGCATGGCAGAAGGCCCGTGCACCGGGATGCGCCCGGACAAAGCCGCGGTTCAACGCTCGATGCGGATGAAGGTCCTCGGCCGGGACCGCCGTAACCGCGCCGCTGGTCACCGAGAAGCGGTGCTCTGGTCGGGACGCCTGGATCTCCCAGTGCCACTCACCGCTGGATTTGGGCGAGGCGAAGCGCATCCGGTAAATGGTGTCGCCGTCCCAGAACAACGGCCGGCGAAGCTCATCGCCATCCGAGTGCCGGAATGTAGCCCAAGCGTCCACGTCGCAGTAGGGATTGGCGGCCGCCGGTCCATCGACAGCGATTTCGAGTTCGCGCCACTGAGGCACCGAGGCCCCGGCGCCGTTTGCCTTCATCGCTCAGGCCGGTAGCGGGTTCGAGCGATCTCGCCGGCCCAGTGTTGACGGCGGCGACGGCGGTCTTCATCGCCGAGGGCCGGGGTGAAGGTGCGGCCTTCGCCAGTTGGCCAGGACGCGTCGTGGCCAAGGGTGGCCCACGCCAGTTTGGCAGCACCCAGGGCCGACACCTCGGCGACGTCGCTGACCTGTACATCGCGCCCCAACAGGTCGGCCTGGGACTGGACGACAAGCGCCGACGCGGTCACCCCGCCATCGGCTCGGAAGAGCCGTAACGCGCCGGTCCGCCGCTCGATCACGTCGACGATGTCGCAGATCTGATGACCGATCGATTCGACAGCGGCCCGGGCGATGTGGCCACGCCCTGCCCGTTCGCTCAGGCCGGACAACACAGCATGGACATCGCGGTCCCAATGCGGCGCTCCCAGCCCGGCGAACGCCGGCACCAGCGTCACCCCGTCGCTGTCGTCGACCGTGGCCGCCAGTTCGATCAGTCGCTGCACACTTCCCTCGGTCAGCACGGCGGCCGCCCAGGCGAGGGTGGCGCCCGAGGACAGCACGTTCCCCTCCAGCGCGTAGACCGGTGACGCACCGGTGAGCCACGCGAGTGTGGTCGGCACCGGCGACTCGATCGTGGCCAATGCGTCGATCGGAGCCATCACCGAGGAGCCCGTGCCGTAGGTGGCCTTTACCATGCCGGTGGCGGTGCATCCGTGCCCGAACATGGCAGCGTGCGAATCGGCGAGCACGGCCACGATCGGGGTGCCGTCCGGCACCAGCGGGAGACCGCTGGTCGCGCCGAAGCCGGCATCGGAGGCGAGCACGGTAGGAAGCGTCCCGGCCGGGATGCCGAACAGGTCGAGCAGGTTTTTGCTCCAGTCCAGGCTGGCGATGTCGTACAGCAGCGTGCGCGAGGCGTTGCCGGCTTCGGACAGGTGATGCCGACCGCTCGTGAGCTTCCAGATCAGCCACGAGTCGATCGTGCCGAGACGGATGTCCTCCAGCGGAACGCCAGCCCGGGCATGATCCAGTAGCCAGCGCATCTTCGGCGCCGAGAACATGGGATCGACCCGTAGACCGGTGCGCTCGTGGACCACCCGGCGGCCGTCGTCGTCGAACGCTTCCGCGCACCAGTCCGCGGTCCGGCGATCCTGCCAGCCGATCACTGGACCGAGAGGGCGCCCGGTTCGGGACTGCCAACCGACGACGGACTCGCGCTGGTTCGTCAGGGCGACTCCGATGACCTCCGTCCGCGGCGCGGCCCGCCGACACGCCGTCACCGCCTCCAGAACGCTGGTCCAAATTCGATCGGGATCCTGCTCCACCCGTCCCGGCCCCGGACTGGACACCCCAGCGCTTGCCGTGCCGGTCGCTACGAGACGACCGTCGCTGCCGACGAGCAGCGCCTTCGAGTTCGTCGTCCCTTGATCGATCGCCAGAACGACCTGGTCAGCCGGGGTGTCGGACATCGTCTTCTCCCTCCATTCGGCGACGATACGTGACGCGTTCGAGACAACATGGGGATTGACTATTCATGCGATGCCGCTAGATTATTCGTTCATGGCCACCCAGTCCACCCCTCCGAGCCCAGTTGTCGTCCAGTCCCGCCGCCGCAGCGTGATCATCAACACCGACGCCAAGAACGAGGCGGACGACCAGTTCGCCATCGTGCATGCGTTGCTGTCACCGTCGCTCGAGATGCGCGGTCTGATCGCCGCGCACTTCGGCAGCCGGCGCAGCACGCGAAGCATGGACGAGTCCCGCGAGGAGATTGATCTCCTGCTGAAATTGATGGACCGGCAAGAGCGGGTGACCGTGGCCAACGGCGCGCCCCAGGGGCTCATTGACGAGCGGACGCCCCAGGACAGCGCCGGCGCCCGCCTCATCATCAAGGAAAGCAAGCTCGCGTCCCCAGAAAACCCGCTCTATGTTGCGTTCCTCGGCCCTCTCACGGACATGGCCTCGGCGATCCTCCTGGACCCGGAGCTCGTCGGCCGTCCGGTGGTAGTGATCTGGATCGGTGGGACCGGCTACGGCGGCATCGAGGCCCACGGCGGCATCGAGTTCAACCTCAGCAACGACATCAACGCGGCCAACGTGGTGTTCGACTCCGGCATCACGCTCTGGCAGGTTCCGCAGAACGTCTACTCGCAGGTCTCCGTCAGCTACGCCGAGTTGGAAGAGAAGATCGGCGGCACCAGCGAGCTCGCCGACTACCTGATCCGCCAGATGGTCGAGTGGAACGCGACCCACTGGCCCGAGCCCATCGAATCCCGCTCCCTGGGCGACTCCCCAGCCGTCTCACTGATGCTCTACCCCAACGGTGGCACGTTTCGCGCTAGGCCGGCGCCCCGTTTCGGTCCTGCGGGCGACTACCTGCCGGGCGCCGGCCACGCGATCCGGGTCACCGAAACCGTCGACGTCCGGTTCTTGATCGAGGACATGTTCGCCAAGCTCCGCCGCTTCGGCCAGCGCCGTCCGTGACCGTACGGAACGGCAGTACCGCCCTATACCTCCCCCAAGCGAGGACAAGGAGAACCACCATGACGGACACCCCATACACTCGCCGCGGTTTCCTCGGGCTTGCCGCCCTGGCCGCGGCCGGCGCCGGTCTGAGCGCCTGCACCGGAGTCTCGAACGACAGCTCCGGCGGCAACTCAGGCGGCGGCTCCAACAAGCTGCGGCTGTTCACCTACGAGGACACCAGCACCATCGGCAAGCTCAAGGAGCAGATCGCGAAGTTCGATCAGCAGAACGGCACCACCACGACCGTCGACGACCTGCCCGGCTCCGGTGCCGCGGTGTACCCGGACAAGCTGCGCACCGAGTTGCTCGGCGGATCCGGCCCCGACGTGTGGCGCATCTGGGGCGGCCAGATCGGCGCCCCCTACGCGAAGGCCAAGCAGGCGGCCGACCTGGCGCCCTACTACTCCAAGTACGGCTGGGACAACAGGATCAACAAGAATGCGATCGACGCCATGACGTTCGACGGCGTCAGGACCGGTGTTCCGTTCTTCGTGGCCGGTGTCGGCGTCTGGTACAACAAGGCCCTCTTCGCCCAGGCGAAGGTGACCGAGCCCAAATCGTACGCGGAACTCGAGCAGCTCAACGACAAGCTGGTCGCAGCCGGCATCACGCCCTGCGGCCTGGGCGGCAAATACGGCTGGGACATCATGCGGCTCTTCGAGTACCTGCTCGAGCAGTCCGCCGGCCCGGAACTGCACGACAAACTGCTGAGCGGGGCCGAGGGCTGGGACCGGCCCGAAGTGGTGACCGCGTTCACCAACTTCAAGAAGTGGCAGGACAAGAAGTGGCTGCCGCAGGGCGCGCTCGGGCTCGACCCGGCCGACGTCGAACCGCAATACGTCCAGGGCAAGACCGCCTACACCATCACTGGCACCTGGACCGAGGCCAACGCGATCGGGGCCGCCAAGAAACCGTCGACCGACTTCGGCACATTCGAGCTGCCGACCGACCACACCCCGACCCGGCACTCCGGCTTCGTCGAGGGCTACATGATCAACGCTCGGTCGGGCAACAAGGACAAAGCGGCCGCGCTCATCGACTTCATCATGCAGCCGGACACCCAGAAGGCGCTCGGCATCACCGGTTCCACCGTCGCCGGCGCTGAACCCGACAAGACGACGCTGCCGCTGTCCTACCAGTGGACCGAGATCAACAAGACGAGCACGTTCTACACGATTCAGGACCAGGCATTCCCCAAGCAGCAGGCCGACCAGTACTTCAGCGTGCAGAGCGACCTGCTGCAGGGCACGGTAAGCCCGGCCGCCGCCGCGAAGAAGATGCAGGACATCGTCTCGGCCTGGGCGAAACAGAAGTAGATCTGCCATGGCTAGCTCCCAAGCGACAGTCGCCCGTGCGCCAGCCCTGGCCGGCGCACGGCGGCGCCGGCGAAAGCACGGCGGTCTGACTCCGTGGCTGTTCGCGTTGCCCGCCCTGGCCGTCTACACGGTGTTCCTCGTCTATCCCGCCTTCACGTCGCTGTACTTCAGCCTCACCGACTGGGACGGGCTCAGCCCGAATTATCACGTCGTCGGCCTGGACAACTACCGCGCCATGGTTTCCGATCCGGTTGTTGTCCGCGCGGCGATCAACAACGTCATCTGGACCGTGGTCACCATCGTTGTTCCGGTCATCCTCGGCCTGACACTGGCCTTGCTGCTCAATGGCAAGGCCCGCGGCAAACCGATCCTGCGCATGCTCTTCTACACCCCCGGTGTGCTGCCCCTCGTCTCGATCGCCTCGATCTGGGGCTGGCTCTACAACCCGAACTACGGCGCCGTCAACGCCTTGCTCCGCGACATCGGCCTCGACAGCCTGGCTCAGCCCTGGCTGGGCCAGAACTCCACCGCCCTGGCCGCGGTCATGGTGCCGGCGATCTGGCTGCGCACCGGCTTCCCGATGCTGCTCTACCTGGCCGCCCTGCAGGGCATCCCGCACGAACAATACGAGGCGGCCACGGTCGACGGCGCTACCCGATCGCAGCGGTTCTGGCACATCACCATGCCGAACCTGAAACCCGCGCACTACATCGTGATCGCCCTGTCGTTGATCGACTCGTTCAAGGTCTTCGACCTCATCTACGCGACCACCTACGGCGGCCCGGGCACGACCACACAGGTCATGGGCACCTGGATGTACTTCAACGTCTTCCAGTACTACCACGCCGGCTACGGCACCGCGATCGCCGTCGTCATCACCATCGTCGCCATCGCGGTGAGCATCCCGTATGTGCTCTCGCAGACCAAGGAGCACGATCGATGACCAGCCTCAACGCGGCCTCCGTGCCCCAACCGGTCGCCGCCCTGCCCGACGCGACAGTGGCCACCCAGGACCGGCTGCCACCAGTACGGCGGAAAAAAGGCGGGATCGGGACCACCGTCGTGCTCGCGATCGGCGCGCTCATCTGGATCTCCCCACTGGTGCTCCTGATCCTCACCAGCGTGCGCCCACTGTCGGACTTCGTCGCCACCGGACCCCTCGCCTGGCCCAAGCAGTTCACCTGGGCCAACTTCTCCGACGCGTGGCGCATCGGCCGCTTCGCCACCACCTATCGCAACAGCACGATCCTGCTCATCATGAAGGTGCCGATCGGCCTGCTCCTGTCGGCCATGCTGGCCTTCGCCCTGTCCAAACTACGCATGCGGTTCCGGCGCACCATCATGTTCGGGGTCTTCCTCGGCCTGACCATCCCGATCTACATCACCATCGTGCCGGTGTTCATCATGCTGCGCAGCTTCGGCATCACCGACAGCCTGCTCGGCCTGGTCGGGCCCTACCTGGCCTTCGGCATCCCGTTCGAGGTGCTGGTCCTGCAGTCGTTCTTCCGGCAACTGCCCGACGAGCTCATCGAGGCCGCCAAAATCGACGGAGCCGGCGAGTGGCGCATCTTCTTCACGCTGATCCTGCCGCTGTCCACGCCGGCGCTCGCGACCGTCGCCATCCTCGACGCGGTCGCCACCTGGAACGAATTCCTGTTCGCCCTCATCGTCCTCAACTCCGACGTCAACAAGACCATCCCGGTCGGGCTGCTCAACTTCCAGGGCCAGTTCGCCAACAACAACACCGGGTTGGCCGCCGGCATCCTCATCGCCGTCGTACCCATCCTGCTTGCCTACGTCATCCTGCAACGTTGGATCGTCGGCGGACTCACCGCCGGCGCCACCAAGGGCTGAGCCCCTCAGCCGCACGCATCGTCCCGAATGGAGGCCCGAATATGACCAAGCTCCCGGTGTTCGGCGCTGGTATATGGCACTTCGCCACCTACAAGGATCGCTACGCCACCGAAGGTTACGGGCCTCCAGTCGGCCTCCTGGAACAGATCGACCGCGCCGGCGCGGTCGGCGACCTGGCCGTGGTCGACCTCAACTGGCCGTTCGCCGGGTTCGACGGAACGCTCGACGACGTCAAGGCCGCACTGGAACGCAACCATCTGCGGGCGGTCGCGATCACCCCGGAGATCTACAACCGGGACTACGTCAAGGGTTCCATCACCAACCCCGATCCCGCCGTCCGCAAGCAAGCCCTCGAACTGCTCAACGGCGCCACCGAACTGGCCAAGGAGCTGGGCTGCGACTACGTCAAGCTCTGGTTCGGCCAGGACGGCTGGGACTACCCGTTCCAGGTCGACTACCGCGACATCTGGAAGCTCGCCGTCGACGGGCTGCGCGAACTGGTGTCCGCGCACCCCGACATCCGGTTCGTCATCGAGTACAAGCCCCGCGAACCACGCAACCGGATCATCTTCCCCAACGCCGCCCGCACCCTGCTGGGCATCCAGCAGGTCGGGCTGGACAACCTGGGCATCCTCCTCGACTTCGGGCACTCCCTGTACGGACTGGAAACTCCGGCCGACGCCGCCCAGCTCTGCATCGACGCCGGCAAGCTCTTCGCGATCGACGTCAACGACAACTTCCGCGGCTGGGACGACGACATGGTGGTCGGCTCGGTCCACCTGGTCGAGACCTTCGAGTTCTTCCACACCCTGCGCAAGAACAACTGGGATGGCGTCTGGCAACTGGACCAGTTCCCGTTCCGCGAGGACAGCGTCGAAGCCGCGAAGGCCGCTATCCGCTTCCTCAAGGCCCTGCACCGCGCGCTCGACGCGCTCGACGAGCAGACATTGCGAACCGCGCAAGCCAACCACGATGCCCTCACCGCACAGCGCCTCGTCCAGCACGTCCTACTCAGCTGCATGGCCGACAGCGCCGCCACCGAGGCAGGGCCGGCGTGAGCGCCCTCGCCGTTGAGCACATCACCATGCCCGTCTTCGGCCGGCTCAGCCCCCACGCCAGCCGAGCGGACCAGGTCGCCCACATCGCCGAGGCCGCCCGGCAAATCCGCATCCAGGACCTCAAGCTTGTGCACTTCGCGAACGCCGGCCACATCGGCGGCGACCTCTCGGCGGCCGACATTCTCGCGACACTCTACGGGGCAGTGCTCAACCTCGACCCTCGTGCCGTGGACGATCCCGAACGGGACCGGTTCATCCTGTCCAAAGGCCACGTCGCCGGCATCCTCTACACCACGCTCGCCGCGTTCGGGTTCCTGCCCATCGAGGAACTGGCCACCTTCCTCAAGCCGCTCTCGGCGCTGAACGGGCACCCGAACCGCAAGAAAGTCACCGGAGTCGAGGCCAACACCGGTCCTCTCGGCCACGGCCTACCCATCGCTGTCGGCCATGCGCTTTCGGCCAAGCTCGACGTCTCCCGCCGGCGCACCTATGTCCTCGTCGGCGACGGCGAACTGCAGGAAGGCAGCAACTGGGAGGCCATGATGGCCGCCTCACAGTACGAGTTGGACCGGCTCACCGTCATAGTCGACCGCAACCGGCTCCAACAAGGCGCCACCGTTCGCGAGACTAACGACCTGGACCCGCTGGACCAGAAGGCTGCCGCGTTCGGCTTCGCCGTCGTCGAGATCAACGGGCATGACCACGGCGAGCTGCTCGACGTGTTGTCCTCAGTGCCGTTCCGGCCCGGCAAGCCGACGTTCGTCATCGCTCACACCCACAAGGGCCATCCGATTTCCTTCATGAGCAACAACGCCGCCTGGCACCACAAGGTGCCCTCGCCGGCCGAGCTGCAGCAGGCCCTGAACGAACTCGGCGCCGATGTCGACTCCCCGACTCGAGGAACCGCAGCATGACTCCAACCCTCCGGGCACCGCAGCAATCGCTGGCCGACCAGCCCCGCTACGACTGCCGCAACGCCTACGTCGACACCCTCGCCGAACTGGCCCGCACCGACCACCGCATCGTCGGCGTGGTCAACGACTCGGTCGGTTCCAGCAAGCTCGACGCCTTCAAAAAAGCCTTCCCGGACCGGCTGATCAACGTCGGCATCGCCGAGCAGGACATGGTCGGCGTTGCCGCCGGCCTCGCCAACGGCGGGCGCATCCCGTTTGTGTCGGCGGCCTCGTGCTTCCTGACCGCCCGGGCTTTGGAGCAGATCAAGGCCGACGTCGCCTACGCCGATCGCAATGTGAAGCTGTGCGGCATGAGCCCCGGCGTCGCCTACGGGGAGCTCGGCCCCACGCACCATTCGATCGAAGACATCGCCTGGCTTCGGGCGATCGACAACATGGTCATTGTCGTGCCGGCCGACCCTATTGAGACAGCTTCGGCCATGCGGTGGGCCGCGGCGACGGAAGGCCCGGTCTTCATCCGGGTCAGCCGCATGAGCGTGCCGCAAATCTACGCCGAGGACTACGTCTTCGAGCCCGGCAAGGCCATCACCGTCCGCGACGGCAACGACGTCACATTGATCAGCAATGGCACCGTTCTCTGGCGGGCGATGGTCGCCGCGGAGCAACTCGCCACCGAGGGCGTCAGCGCGCGGGTGATCTCCATGCCGACGGTCAAGCCCCTCGACCTCGACGCCGTCATCGCCGCCGCCGCCGAGACCAGCGGCATCGTCACCGCTGAGGAATCCACCACGGCCGGAGGGCTCGGCGGCGCGGTCGCCGAGATCCTGGTGCAACACCACCCGGCCCGCATGAAGATCCTGGGCCTGCCCGAGTTCGCACCCACCGGCTCGGCTACCTACCTGCTCGACCGCTACGGCATGTCGCCCGACGGTATCGCGCAATCCGCGAAATCGCTGCTTGCATAGGCATCCGACGCTCCTCGAACGTCACACCGTCGTGACCATTGCGCACGTCCGGGTCGAACTGGTGCTCGGCTGACACTGGACGGCGGATTGACCGCCCGGTCCGATACGGTTCACGGGTGGGCACGGACCTTGACCGCGGCCGGGAGGCGTTCGGCCGGCGGGACTGGGGACAGGCGTACGCCGCGCTGCGGGCGTCCGACGCCGTGGCGCCGCTGGACCTGGATGATCTCGAACGGCTGGCGATCGCGGCGACGTTGACCGGTCACGAGGACGACGGCGACGCCGCGTGGGCGCGGGCGTTCCGCGACCTGGCGCGCCGCGGTGAAGGGCCGCGAGCGGCGCGGTGCGCGTTCTGGCTCGCTGTCGGTCTGCTCAACCGCGGTGAGGCCGCCCGCGGCGAAGGATGGCTGGCTCGGGCCCGCCGGCAACTCGAGGACAGCCCGCACGACTGCGCCGAGCTGGGCTACGTGACGCTGCCGGGCGCCATTGGCCAGGTGTACGGGGGGCAGCATGCGACAGCAGCCGAGACCGCGTCGACGGCGGCTGGCCTCGGTGAACGGTGCGGCGATGCCGACCTCGTCGCGTTCGCCCGCATGGTGCAGGGTCGCGCCCTGATGCGGATGGGTCGCACCGCGGAGGGCATGGCGCTGCTGGACGAGGTGATGGTGGCGGTCCTGGGTGATGAGGTGTCGCCGATGCTCGCCGGCGACATCTACTGCAGCGTCATCGAGGGTTGCAACGAGGTGTACGACCTGCGCCGTGCGCACGAGTGGACGGTCGCGCTGGCGCGGTGGTGTGACGCGCAGCCTGATCTGGTGCCGTACCGCGGCCAGTGCCAGGTGCACCGGGCGGAGATCATGCTGCGGCACGGGGCCTGGCCGACCGCGAACGACGCGGCCGTCGACGCGTACCAGCGGCTGACCAGGCCACCGCCGCATCCGGCGGCGGGTAACGCGGCCTACTTGCTGGCCGACCTGCGTCGGTTCCGCGGCGAGTACGCCGGGGCCGAGGAGTCCTACCGGGAGGCGAGCCGCTGGGGTCGGGAGCCGCAGCCGGGGCTGGCGCTGCTGCGGCTGGCGCAGGGCCGCACGGAGACCGCCGAGGCTTCGATCCGGCGCGCGCTCACCGAAGCGACCGACCCGGCGGTGCGGCCGCTGCAGCTTGCCGCCGCGGTGGAGATCCTGCTCGCGGCCGACGACGTGGCCGGCGCCCGGGACGCCGCGGGTGAGCTCGCCGGGGTCGCCGCTGACGCCGACGCGCCGATCCTCGACGCGATGGCCGCGCAGTGGACCGGCGCGGTCCGCGCCGCCGAAGGTGACCGTCCGGCCGCGCTGGGCGCGCTGCGCCGCGCGTGGACACTCTGGCAGCGGGTCGAGGCGCCGTACGAGGCGGCTCGCGCCCGGACCCAGCTCGGCCAGGCATGCCGGGACATCGGCGACGAGGACTCCGCGATGATGGAGTTCGACGCCGCCGCCGCGGTGTTCGCGCGGCTCGGTGCCGCACCGGACGTCGCCCGGATCGAGGCGCTGACGGCGTCGACCCGTAAGCCGCCGGCCGCCCCGGCCGGTCTGACCGCCCGCGAGGTCGACGTGCTGCGCCGGGTGGCGACCGGCCGCAGCAATCGGGAGATCGCCACGGATCTCGTACTGAGCGAGGCGACCGTCGCCCGGCACGTCAGTAACATCCTCACCAAACTCGGGGTGCGGTCGCGGGCGGCCGCCACTGCGTTCGCCTACGAGCATGGGCTGGTGTAGCGCCGCCCTACGCAGAAATATGTAGGCCGGCCGGCGCGCCGTTGCCTGATTCTGGCGAAGCGGCGTCCCGATGCGGGCTCGTACCTTTTGGTCATGACAGTGAACATGCAACGGGCCCGGCTCCTCGAGTCGGCGCCGGTGACCGAGCTGCAGATGGAGCTGGGCGGGTTCGCCACGGCGGTGCTGGAGGCGGGCTCCGGGCCGCCGATGGTGCTGCTGCACGGCCCCGGTGCACATGCCGCGGCGTGGCTGCCGGCAATCCCCGGCCTGCGGGCCGCGCACCATGTCATCGCGCCGGACCTGCCCGGGCACGGCGCCACGACCGCCACCGAGGAGCCGGACACACCGCTGGATGTCATCCGGGTACTGGCCTGGCTCGATGCGCTCATCGACCGGACCTGTCCGACCCCGCCGGTCCTCGTCGGCCAGCTGATCGGCGGTGCCATCGCGGCCCGGTACGCGGCCGAGCGTCCCGGCCGTATCCGGGCGCTGATGCTGGTGGTGCCGTTTGGCCTGGCGCCGTTCGCGCCCACGCCGGCGTTCGGCTCGGTGCTGACGAACTACCTCACCGACCCGACCGTGCAGTCCCACGACGCGCTGTGGCAGATGTGTGTGCACGACCTGGGTGACGTCCAGTCGCGGCTGAGTGAGCAGTGGAACGCCCTGCGCGCGTACAACGTCGAGCTGGCCCGGACCCCGGCGGTCGCCGGCGCCCTCCAGACGCTCCTCGGGCTGTTCGCGATGCCGGCGATCCCGGACGAGATGCTGGCGCGGATCACGGTACCGACGACGCTGGTGTGGGGACGCGACGACGCCATCGTGCCGGTGTCGGTCGGCGAGGCCGCCGCGGCGCGGTATGGCTGGCCGATCCGGGTGCTCGACAACACCGGTAACGAGCCGGCCATCGAGGACCCCGACGCGTTCGTCAAGGCGGTAACCGGCTGACTGGCGGCTCGCGCGCATCGGCGCCAACCCCGCTACGACCAACCCACCGGGACCAGCTTCCGGCAACGGCTTGACACGGGAGCGACACGTGCGAGGTGACGGGATCGAGGTCCTGGTGGTGGGTGCGGGCATCGCCGGCCTGGCCCAGACCCACCGCCGCGACCGCAGCCGTGCCCCGCCGGCCCTTCAGCAGGACACGCCCTTACCTTCGCTGCCGAAGACCGCGAGGTGCTCCGCCTCACTCAACTCGACCTCGGTCCGCAGCCGGTAGTGGAATTGCACCGCGCGTCGCCGGGTGGTCGTGCGGTTTGCCGGCGTGCCGTGGTGCAGCAGCCCGTCGAACAGCAGCGCACCGCCGGCTGGCAGCGGCACGGCCACGTCGTTCGCGATGGCAACGTCGCTGTCGCAGATCTGCCAGTCGCGCCGGCGGAAGTGCACGACCGGACCGGCGCGGTGCGAGCCCGGGACGACGTGCATGCAGCCGTTGTCAAGCGTCGCGTCGTCCAGCGCGATCCAGACCCCGACGACCGGCGCGTCCGGGTCGACGTTGAAGTACGCCTTGTCCTGATGCCACGGCTTCTCGCGACCGCCGCCGGGTGGCTTGAGCAGTGCCATGTCCTGGAACAGCACGACGTCTTCGCTGCCCAGCAGGCGGCGCACGACCGCGAGCACGCTGCCGTCCTGCGCGACCGCGGCGAGCCGCTGGTCATGGTCGACGAACCACATAAGCTTGCGGACGACGTCCATGCGTTGCGTGCCGTCCAGGTTCTCGAGCTGGTCGGCGGCCCATGCCTCGAATTGCAGATCGGCGCCGCCGGAGGGCTGCATCATCAGCGTCTCAAGCCCCTTCAGCGCATCGGCGACGGCCATCGGGTTGATCGCTGCACGCACGGCCAGGAAGCCGTCGGACCGGAACCGCTCGAGTTCCGCCGGGCCGATGTCGGCGAGGGTCGGCACCAGCTGCGCGACAGTCGCAGCGCCGTACAGGTTGTCGGGATAGTCGCCGCCGGCTTCGATGTCGATCGGCGGAATGGGCGCTGCGGTCATGCCGCTCCTTCCTCGCTGCCGCTCGGAAGGACCGGCCTGACGTGCTTCCGGACCTCACGCAAGCGTTCGGTCGTGATCTCACGCTAGGAAACGGCGACCGCTGACGCCATGGCCCGAGCCAACCCAAGCATGGACTGAACGGTCATCGGTACCGGCTCGGGGCGACGCCGAAGCGCCTGGTGAACTGCCGGCTGAGCAGGAACGGGTCGGCATAGCCGAGGGCCCGTGCGATCTGCCCGAGCGTCATCGACGTCTCGGTGAGCAGGTGCCGTGCGCGGTCCAGGCGCGCTGACACGGTGTACTCACGCAGGCTCATGCCGATCTGGGCGGCGAACAACTTCGACACCCGTCCCGGTGACAGCGACACGACGGCGGCGATCTCGCTCAGGGACGGGCGCCGGTGCAGATTTTCGGTGACGAAGTCGAGCACATCCTGCACGCGGGAGTCGAGCAGGGCGGCTGGATGGCCTGCCAACCGGCTGTCTTGCACATACACCTCACTGAGTACGGCGGCGAGGGCGGCCGACGACTCCCAGCCGCGGATCGGGTGCCGGTCGCGGCGGATCGTCACGAGCCGGTGCATGAGCCCACCGAGCCGGGCCACGTCGGCGTGCGGAAGCCAGCGCGCGGGTAGCAGGTCATCGGGCATCGGCTGCGGGCGCCCGTGACACGGGTCGACGAAGTGGTAGTGGCAGTAGGCGACGAACAGCCGGTGCCGCGGGTCCTGCCGGAACGAACCGCGATCGCCCGGGCGCAGCACGAACATGCTCCCGGCGCCGAACTCGACCTCCGCGCCACGAAGCGCCGCGCGGCCCCGACCGGCCAGGACGAACCACAGGTCGTAGTCGTCGAGCACCGGCTCCCACGACCACTCGGGCTCGCAGTGCACCCATCCGAACGTCGCCGTCGCGCGCGGCACGTGCGTCTGGGCGAGCCGGCCGGCGAGCGTGGCCCAGCTGCGGTCCGCCGCGTAGTCGACGCCGCTGCGGAGCTGGACCGGGACCAACTCACCGAATGCCGACACCCTGTACCGAAGCCTCGATCGAGCCGTCGCGTTCGGTCACGAGTCCCGGTCGTTCGGCGACGAGATCGGCGTTGCCGGCGGGCGCGAACTTGAGGCTGTTGCACTCGAACGCGCGCACCGAGTACGAGCAGTGCGCCGCAAAAGCAGCCGCGTGCGCCAGCGCCGGCCCGACGTGCGTGAGGTCCTGCTGCACGACGAACCGTCCACGGTGCTTGGCCCAGCAGTAGGCGAGCAGCGCGGCGGTCTGGCCACGGCACGTCTTGACGACGATGCCATCCCAGCCGGCCAGCGCGTCGAGGTGGCGTGGGTCGGGCAGTCCTTCGTCGGCGAGGACGGGGATGCGCGCCGGTCCGGGACCGCGCTCGCCACGTGGAACGGGCTGTTCGACGTACCTGACATAGGCGGTGTCGACGGATGC
>Ga0070683_100001077_pt1 | contig 20511 bp, 18 predicted proteins | sample KBSC713LmetaG_FD_64662 | JGI IMG/M metagenome (GOLD analysis project Ga0070683, IMG submission 64662) | Corn rhizosphere microbial communities from Kellogg Biological Station, Michigan, USA - KBS C7.1-3L metaG | ecosystem: Host-associated > Plants > Roots > Rhizosphere ... | reverse complement strand
TCGTGATCGTCTCCGGCTGCTCCCACGCGGGCGCCGTCAACGTGATGCGAAACGCCCAACGGCTCACGGGCGAACGGCGGATCGCTGGGTTCATCGGCGGCTGCCACCTGACCGGCGGGATCTTCGAGTCGATCATTCAGCCCACAGTCGAGGCCTTCGCTCTTGCCGACGTCGACCGCGTCGTCCCCGCTCACTGCTCAGGCTGGAAGGCCGTTCACCTCCTCGCGCAGAAGATGCCCGCCGCCTTCGTCCAGTCGTCCGTGGGCACCACCGTCAGCTTCTGAGATCCGGCGGAGTCATCATGGAATAGTCGACGACGTGCCGAGGCACGCTGCCGACGCCGACATTTCTCACATTGCACAGCACTGTGCGACGCGACACCGGCGCCGTCACCGATGCGGTACATGACCCAACGGACACGAATTGGACCGTGAAGGACGACAGCCACGCTTCACCTCGGTGCGAGCAACGCGCAGACCGCCGTCGTCTGGACCGTGCGCAGGCGCCGCAACAGCCCGCCTTGCGGTGCCGAGATGTTGAGCGACGTCGTCAGCGCCCGCTTTCCGTCTGCGGTCGCGGCGGCGAACTGGGCGTAGCCGAAGAAGTCGCCGGTGTGGCCGTAGACGGTGCCGCAGCGCGTCTGGTAGCGGAAGATCGCCAGCCCGGCGGCATTCCTGCCCGGACCTGGCGGGCTGGACGCTCCTCCGGGCACGAAGCGCAGCTGCTGGCGCTGCTGCGCCGCGCCGAAAAACCGCCGGCCGAGATAGTCGCGGACGAACAGGTTGAGCTCGGCGGGCGTGGACACCGCCGCGCCGGAGGCCCACGCCCAGCTCGGGCTCACGGCCGTGCTCAGGTCCTCCGGCTTCTTCCCCGGTGCGACGTCGTAGCCGTGCAGGAACGGCCGCGGCAGCGTCACCACCGACGGGAACGACGTCGCGCGCAGCCCGGCGGGCCCGAACACCGTTTGGGACAGCAGCCGCGCATACGACTGCCCGCTCACTGCCTCCGCGATCAGTCCCACGACGATGTTGTCGGTATTGGAGTAGGCATAGCTCGAGCCCGGGGCAAACACCAGCGGGTCGTCGCGCACCCAATCGATCACGTGCATCGGCGAGACGAACCCCTGCGGGTCCGCGCCCGTGTCGTCGACGAACCCCTGCGAGGTGGTGAAGTTCGGCAGCCCGCTCGTGTGGTTGAGCAATTGGCGCACGGTCACGCCGCCCCAAGCCGCCGGAAGCCCCGGAGCGCGCTCGGCGATCGTGTCGTCCAGGCCCAGCTTTCCCTCCTGCACCAGACGCAGCGCCACCGCGCCGCTGAACGCCTTGGTGACACTCCCGAGACGCATGTGGTCGCTCGCGCGGGGCGCCCCCCGGCGCCGAACGTCGGAACGACCAGCCCGCAGGACGGTCAACCGCCCATCGCGATACAGCGTCACGATCGCGCCCGGTGGCCCCCCGCGCGAGGCCACCAAGCGCTCGATGCCGCGCTGCACCGCCACGTCGCCCCTCGGCGCGGCCGCGCATACACCGGCGTCGACAAGGAGCATCGTCGTCAGCCCCGCGACAAGCGCCGCCGAGCGCAACGAAGCCAACCGCCCTGCGCAGCGCAGGGCACCTTCCAACACGGAGCGACCATACACCCCGGCAGAGAGCCAAGGCCGCTAGCTCGAGCTGCAGGCCACCGTGTCCTTCGCCGTGACCGGTGCCAGGGCGCCCCCGAACGAGACCGTCTGGCTGAACGCCCAGCCGCCCTTGGGGCAGCTCGTGGGCGCGCGCAGGTAGGGCTTGTTCGCGCTTCCTGCCCGGCGTAGCGTCAGCGACAGGTCGCGGAGGATGTACGCCGCCGGCATGGCCGGGTCGGCGGGCGCGAAGTCGAGCACGAGCGAGCTCCCGCGGATCGCGGCCGGCAGGTACGTCCTGACGCCCAGGCTCGGCACCTCGGCGACGACGAGGAGCGCGGGGACGGGGGCCTGCGGATTGCCGTTGGCGTCGGTGTCGAGCATGCCGTTGAACGCCGTGACGGTGGCGTCGATCGGGTCAGGCAGCGTCGGGCGCGCGTCGGCGGTGGCCTTGCCGGTGCCGACGATCGACTTCGCCGGGCAGGCGGAGGGACCCTGATTGGGGTCCTCGAGCACGGACTCCTTGCACTGCGCGACGGCGTTGATGTCGAAACGGAAGCCCTTGGCGAACGCGACCTTGATCTGGCTGATGTCGTTGCCGAGACGCGAGCCGTCGTTGGCGGTCAGCGACTGCTTGTAACTGAGGGCCACGCGCTGCGGCGAGCTGGAAGTGCCGGCCTTCGCGGGCGTCACGCCAACAGCGAGGCTCACGGTCGCCGTCCCGTTCGTGGCCTTGGCACCGATGGCGGCCGCCGGTACCACGGCCACGACCACCAATGCTGCAAGAAATGCGACGCCACGCGTTCTCATCGGCCGACACTAACCGGCCCCTCGACTGGTGTGGCGAAAATTCCAGGTCCGTCATGGTTTCGGTGCCCGGAGGGCACCGAGTTCGTCCCTTACGGCTCGGTGTGGACGACAACGTCCTGGACGTGTGACTGGCCGTCACGGATGTCGTCTTCGAGTCGGCTGGCCAGTTCGTGCGCGTCCGCGAGGGTCATGTCGGCGGGCACGGCCACGGAGACGAATACCACCAGGCCCCCGGCGGCGTGCAGGAGCCTCAGCTCTCGTGGCGGCTGGCCGGTGCGTCCGCGGACGAGCTGCGTGATGCGCTGGGTTTGGTCGGGCGCCGCGTCGGGGCTGGCGCCGACCGGTTGGTCGAGGGGCTCCAGGTGCGTATGGACGTCCTCGACGTCGGGTTCAGCGCGCAGCGCGGCCTCGACGCGCTCGGCGACGTCATGGGCTTCGCCGATGGAGGCGTCCGGCGCCATCTTGAGGTGCAGGGAAACGCTGGCGTCGCCGTCGTGCTCGTAGATGATGATGTCGTGGGCCTCGCGGACGAGCGGCTCGGCGAGCGCAACCGCGAGCGCCCGGTCGCGCAGGTCCAGGCCGTGGCGTCGCGGTTCGAGGTGCACGACGACATCGCTGTTGGGCAACGCCCGGCGAACCGCCGCCTCGACGTCATCGGCGACGCCGTGGCCCTCGACGACGGCCTGGCCGGGCGGGACCGCGACGACGACGTCAGCGAAGTACTGGCCACCGGATTCGCGCACCCGCAGTCGCTGGAGATCCACATCGTCGTCGAGGTCGTTGATCGCCTGCTCCGCGCTCGCCTGCGCATCGGCGGGCGTGGTGTCCATCAGCACGCGCGCGTTCTCGTAGATGAGCCTCCCCGCTGCACCGAAGATGATGAGGGCCACGACGAGCGCCGCGACGGCGTCGCCCTGCTCGAAGCCGGCGGCGACGGCGGTCAGGCCGCCGAGAACCGCGAGCGACCCCGCCAGGTCACCAGCGAAGTGAAACGCGTTGGAACGCAGCGCCGCTGAGTGGTACCTGCGCGACGTGCGCACTGAGACCAAGATGCGGCTGACGTCGATGAGCATGCAGACTGCGATGACGGCGAACACGTACCAGCGAGCGTGCAGCGAATCCGTTCCGCCGGTGAGCCGCCCGACGGCCTCCACGACGATGAACACACCGCCCCCGGTCAGGATCGCGGCCTCCCCGAGCCCACCGAGGTTCTCGGCGCGGCGATGGCCGTACGGGTGATCCACGTCGGCCGGACGGCCCCCCAGCCGGATGGCGAAGAAGGTCAGGACGGCGGCCACGATGTCGCCGCTGGACTCGATCCCGGCCGAGATGAGCCCGAGGCTGCCGGTCAGGATGCCGGTCCCGAGCTTGAGGATGACCAAGACGCCCGCCGCGGCGATCGACGCCAGCGCCGTCCTCGACTGCCCCGCGGCATCGGAGCCGCCGGTGTCACGCTGCCTCGTCAACGCCCCGGCAGACATGACGGGGAGGGTAGGTCCGCAGGGAACGAGTGATCTAGGGTGCCCGGACGTGCGCGCGATCCGGCTCACCGCGGGGGGCGAGCCCCGGCACCTCTCCCTGGAGGATCTGCCTGTGCCCGAACCGGCGGGCGCCGACGCGCTCGTGCGTGTGCACGCCGCAGCGATTACGCGCGATGAGCTCACCTGGCCGGTCGACCGCCTGCCCGCGACCCCGTCGTATGAGGTGTCCGGAGTGGTTGAAGCGATCGGCCCGGAGGCCGACGGCGTCGCCGTCGGGGACGAGGTCTACGCGCTTACCGGCTTTGACCGCGACGGTGCCGCCGCCGACTTCGTTCTCGTCACCTCTCGCCTGCTTGCACCCAAGGCCGCCTCGCTGGACGACGTCGCGAGCGCTGCGATCCCCATGGGCGGGCTCACCGCCTGGCAGGCGCTGTTCGATCACGGGGGCCTGGGTGCCGGCGAGCGCGTGCTGATCCACGGCGCCGGCGGCGGCGTCGGGCACCTGGCCGTGCAGATCGCCAAGGCGCGCGGCGCGCATGTGATCGCGCCGGTGGCAGCCGCCGACGTCGAGCGCGTGTCGGCGCTGGGCGCCGACGAGGTCTTTGACCGTACGGCGACGCCGTTCGACAAGGCAGCACAGGACGTCGACCTCGTGTTCGATACCGCGGGCGGTGATCGGCTCGCCCGCTCGCCCGCGGTGCTCAACCGGGGTGGGCGGATCGTCACCGTGGCCGAGGAGCCCCCTACGGGCGTCGAGGCCGACTACTTCATCGTCGAGCCCAACCGTGAGCAGCTCATCGAGCTCGCGCGGCTGGCCGACGCCGGCTCGCTCAAGCCGTCCGTTGGCGACGTGTTCCCGCTCGAGGACGCACGCGCGGCATTCGAGCGAGTCGAGGAACCGGGCGGCGCGGGCGCCAAGGTCGTGCTGAAGGTGATGAGCGCATGACCGGCGTAGCAGTGGCCGAGGGTGGTCGCGGAACATCCCTTGTCGACGCGGCGCGAACATCGCTAGATTCGCACCGCAGGGAGCCAGAGGGGCGAAGGAGGGTCGAAGAAAGGACCGAGACGTAGATGACCGTGGACGCTCGGCGACAGCCTCCGACCGATCGCACGTCAAGTGAGCGGCGTGAGGTGGTTGTGGTCGGGGGTGGTCAGGCCGGGCTGGCGATCGGTTACTTCCTGGCGCGGCAGGGTCGCGACTTCGTCATCCTCGAAGGGGCCAAGGAGCCGGCGGCTGCGTGGCGTGGGCGTTGGGACTCGCTCAAGCTGTTCACGGCGGTCCGGTACAACAGCCTTCCGGGGCTGGACTTCCCCGGCGTGCCCGCCAGCTACCCCGGGCGCGACGACGTGGCGGCGTACCTCACCGACTACGTCCGTCACTTCGATCTACCGGTCGAGCTCGACAGCCGCGTGCGCTCGATCCGCAAATCCGCTGACGCGTACCACGTCGAGCTCGACGATCGGTCCTACGAGGCCCAGCAGGTCGTCGTCGCCACCGGCCCGTTCCAGGTCCCGTTCACGCCAGCCGTCGCCCACGGCCTCGACCCCAAGGTGGCTCAGCTCCACAGCGCCACCTACCGATCGCCGCAGGCCATCTCCACAGGTCCGGTGCTCGTCGCCGGCGGTGGCAACACCGGCTTTCAGATCGCGGCGGAGCTCGCGGGCACGCACGAGGTACATCTGTCGGTCGGCTCGCGCCAGACGCCACTGCCCCAGCGCATCCTCGGCCGCGACCTGTTCTGGTACCTCGAAAGAACGGGTCTGATCCGCAGGTCGACGGAGTCGCGCATCGGGAAGCGACTGGCAGGACGCGACACGCTCATCGGCTCGAGCCCCCGGACGTTGCGCCGACGGCACGGCGTGCAGCTCCACAAGCGGGCCGTCGACGCCGCCGGGTCAACGGTGAGCTTCGCCGACGGCACACAGCTCGACGTGGGCTCGGTCGTGTGGGCGACCGGGTTCCGGGTCGACCACTCGTTCATCGACGCGCCGGTCTTCGACGCTGACGGGCACGTGATGCACCGGCGCGGCGTGACTCAGGCGCCCGGCCTCTACTTCCTGGGACTGAGCTGGCAGCACACCAGGGGCTCGGCGCTGCTCGGCTGGGTCAAGGATGACGCCGAGTTCATCGCGCAACAGATCAACGCTTTTCGGCCTACGGCGCCGAACGCGGGGCGCGCAGAGCGCGTGCACACCGACATCGCCAGGAGAACTCCATGAGCACCCCTCCACACCACTTCCCAACCGACGTCACGGGCCTCGCCGACGCACGGCCGACCGACCTGGTCGACGTGGCCGACGGTGCGCAGTTCGACCTGCGCATCGCGCCGGTGGCCAAGCGGCTAGGAGACACGACCGTGCGCATGCTGGCCTACAACGGCTCGATCCCCGGCCCCACGCTCAGGGTGCGGCAGGACTCGGAGATCACCGTCCACGTCGAAAACCAAGGCGACGTAGAGGCCACCGTCCACTGGCACGGACTCCGGCTCGAGAACCGCTACGACGGAACCCACCAGACCCAGGACCCCATGCTGGTGGGCGAACGGTTCTCCGCCCGGGTGACCTTCCCCGATCCCGGGCTCTACTGGTACCACCCGCACATCCGCGAGGACTACGGCCAGGAATTGGGGCTCTATGGCAACGTCCTGGTCGAACCTGCGGACCCGGACTACTGGCCGCCGGTGCACCGCGAGGTCGTCCTGACCCTCGACGACATCCTGCTCGAGGACGGCAAGGTGGCGCCGTTCAGCCGCGTGGAGACCACGCACGCAGCGATGGGCCGCTTCGGCGACGTGCTGCTGGTGAGCGGGGAGACCGATCTCTCGCTCAGCGCCAAGCGTGGCGAGGTCGTTCGCTTCTATCTGACGAACACCGCCAACACGCGGGTGTTCAAGGTGGCGCTTCCGGGCGCCCGGATGAAATTGGTCGGCGGCGACAGCGGTCATGTCGAACACGAGGCGTTCGTCGACGACGTCGTGCTGGCTCCGTCCGAGCGTGTGGTGGTCGACGTCCTGTTCGACCAGTCCGGCGAACTGGGGCTCGAGCACCACACCCCCGACCGCGTCTACCCGTTGGCGGCGATCCACGTGAGCCGGGAGCAGGCCGAGCCGTCGCTGGCAGAGCAGTTCGAGCGCTTGCGGTGCAACGACGACATGGTCGCCGTACGGGAGGGAATCGCCCAGCACGTCGACAAGGAGCCGGACAAGGTCCTCGGCTTCATCGCCGAGATGGATCTGGGTGTGCCGGAGGGGGACGGGCCCGTCGTCTACGCGTGCCCGATGCATCCTGAGGTGGTCAGCGACGAGCCCGGCCACTGCCCGGAATGCGCGATGAAGCTCCTCGCGGTCGAGGCCACCTACACGTGCCCTATGCACCTCGACGTCATGACCGCCGCGCCGGGCCATTGCCCGACATGCGGGATGAAGCTGTTGCCGGCTCAGCTTGTCGCCGAGGCCGGTGGTGGCCACGAGCATGGGACGCACGAGGCCCACGGTGAGGCCGACGGGATCGAGTGGGAGGACGACATGGTCGAGGTCAACCGGCTGACGACCCCCGCCAACATGCGCTGGAAGCTCATCGACCGCGAGACCGGCGCCGAGAACGCGGCCATCGACTGGCGGTTCCGCGTCGGAGACCAGGTCAAGATCCGGCTCCTCAACGAAATGGCCGGCGACCATCCGATGCACCATCCGTTCCACGTCCACGGCGCGGGCCGTTTCCTCGTCCTCAGCCGCGACGGCGTCGTCGAGCCCAATCTGGTGTGGAAGGACACCGTGCTGATACGGACCGGGGAGACGATCGACATCCTGCTCGACATCACCAACCCCGGCCTGTGGATGGCCCACTGCCACATCGCCGAGCACCACGAGAGCGGCATGATGTTCAGCTTCGACGTCGCGCCGTAACCCGAGGCGTAGGCGGCGCTGCACCGGGCGGCGGGAACTGCCGCTCGGCGCGCTTGAGCAGCACCGCGTTGGTGGCGACGATGATGGAGCTGACCGACATGAGCAGCGCCGCCCACTGCGGCTGGAGCTCGAGGCCGAGCGAGGGGTAGAGCACTCCGGCGGCGACCGGGATGGCGAGCACGTTGTAGACCGAAGCCCAGCCGAGGTTCTGCTTCATCTTGCGCTCGGTCGCGCGCGAGAGCCGGATCGCTCCGGTGATGTCGAGGGGATCCGAGCGCATGAGGACGACGTTGGCGGTCTCGATGGCCACGTCGGTACCGGCACCGATGGCGATGCCGACGTCGGCCTGCGCGAGCGCGGGGGCGTCGTTGACGCCGTCGCCGACCATCGCGACCTTCCTGCCCTCGTCCTGCAGCCGCCTGACGTAGCCGGCCTTGTCCTGGGGCAGGACCTCGGCAAAAACGCGGTCGATGCCGAGCTCCCGCGCCACGGCCGTCGCGGTCCGCTCGTTGTCGCCCGAGATCAGCGCGGCCTCGAGCCCGAGCTCCTTGAGCCCGGCGATCGCCGCGCGTGCTGTCGGGCGGAGCCGGTCGGCAGCGGCGACCAGCCCGGCGGCCCGGCCGTCGACGGCGACGAAGATGGCCGTCTTGCCTTCGGCGGCCAACCGCTCGGCTGCCGCGGGCAGCTCGCCTGCGGCCAGTTGCTCTCCGTCGAGCAGCCTGCGGTTGCCGATGAGCACGCGGTGGCCGTCGACGTCGGCGCGGAGCCCCAGCCCTGTGAGCGCTTCGAAGTCGGTGGGCTCCTCGAGCTCGAGTCCGCGTTCGCGCGCGCCCGCGACGATGGCGGCAGCCAGCGGATGCTCGGACGCACGCTCGGCGCTCCCGGCGAGGCGCAGAAGCTCGGTCGCGTCGTGCCCGTCGGCGGCGACGACGTCGGTGAGGGCGGGCTCGCCACTGGTCAAGGTGCCGGTCTTGTCGAGGGCGATGACATCGAGCGCGCCGATGCCCTCGAGCGTGGCGGCGTCCTTGATCAGGATCCCGTGGCGAGCGCCTATCCCGGTCCCCACCGCGACCGCGGTCGGCGTTGCGAGTCCGAGGGCGTCGGGGCAGGCGATGACCACGGCGCTGATCGCAAACGTCAGCGCGGTCAAGAAGCTCTTGTCGGACGCGAAGGTCCAGATGGCGAAGGTGATCAGGCCGGCGGACACGGCGACGATCACCAGCACCGCGGCGGCGCGGTCCGCCAGCCGCTGTCCTGGGGCCTTGGAGCTCTGGGCGGTCTCGACCAGCGCGATGATCTGGCCGAGCGCGGTGTCCGCGCCGATCTTGGTCGCCTCCATGACGACGCTGCCCGAGCGGTTGACCGAGCCGCCCACGACCTCGTCGCCCTCGGCCTTGTCGATCGGGATCGACTCGCCGGTGACCAGGCTCTCATCGACGGACGACCTGCCCGACACGACGCGTCCGTCGACCGGCACCTTGTCGCCGGGCCGCAGCCGGATGCGGTCGCCCACAACGATCGCCGCCGTGGGCACCTCGACCTCCTCGCCGTCGCGCAGCACCGTGGCCTTCGGTGGCACGATGTCGAAGAGCGCCTTCAGGCTGTCGCTCGTCCCCTTGCGGCTCTTCATCTCCATCCAGTGGCCGAAGAGCACGAAGGTCACGAGCATGGTGGCCGCGTCGTAGAACGTCGCCCGGCCGACGATGGTCAGGAGGACACTGGCCAGCCACGCCGCGAGCACGCCCGTCGCCACCAGCACCGACATGTTCAGCGCCCGGTGGCGCAGTGACGTGGCGGCGCCGCCGATGAAGATCCAGCCCGCCCACCACACGACCGGGGCGGAGAGCGCCGCCATCAGCCAGTTGCGCGCATCCAGCGACGTCACGACGTGGATCCCCAAGGCGTCGTAGCCGATGTCCGAGAGCAGAAGCACGGGGATCGTGAACGCGAGCGCGACGAGGAAGCGGTTGCGCATGTCGCGCGCCATGTCCCCGGCCATGTCGGGCGCGGACATGTCGTGCCCCATTCCCGCGTGCTCGGGGGCAATCGGCGGCTCGTGCTCCTGCTCGACCGGCGTGTGCGGCAGCTCGTACTGCATGCGGTCGGCCGTCGTGCAACACGTGATCGGCGTCAGGCGGGCCGTATGAGCCAACTCCGCCGCCGTCGGTCGCAGGCCGTCGCCGGCCACGCGATAGCCGAGCGCGTGCACCGCCGCGCGGACGCGATCGTCCCCGCCGTCCGCCACGCCCTCGACCCGCAGCACCCCACGTTCCAGGTCCACGCGCGCCCGCCGCACGCCCGGGATCGCGCCGACCGCCGCCTCGACATCCTCGGCGCAGCAGACGCAGCACAGGTTCTCGATCGTCAGCTCGCTCATGCGATTCGCGGTCGGGGTGCGCATGTCAGAGTGCATCGACCGTGGCGTTCGACATCCAGGCCTGGAGCGACTACGGGGTTGCCGTCGTTGGTGGTGCGGCCGCGCTGACCGGCCTGCTGTTCGTCGCCGTCTCGGTCAACAGCGCGTGGTTCTCGTCGTCTGAGGCGCACCGAGGCCGTGCCGGCCAGGCCCTCGTGCTGTTCGTCGTCCCGCTGGTCACGGGCCTCCTGCTGCTGATTCCCGGACAGACCACAACGTCCCTTGGCGTGGAGATCGCCGCGTTCGGTCTCCTCGTCGGCCGCGTGCTGCTGAGGCTCGGCAGCGCGAAACTGAAGGATGAACCACGCGCCATCGTCGTCATCGACCGCCTGTCTCCACGCGCCATCATCACCACGGCGCTGATCGCCTGCGGCGCGTCGTTGGTCGTGGGGCACTTCGGCGGCCTCTACTGGCTGGCCGGCGCTCATGTCGGCGCTCTGCTCGTCGGCCTCCTGAACGCCTGGATCTTCCTGCTCGTCGCAGGCGCTGACAAGGGAGAGTGATCGCCGCCGCTGCGTCCTGCGGACGCGGCGTTGGGACGACGCGGGCGCCGGGAGGCGCCGCAAAGTTCGGGGGCGGATGTCAGGGGAGGTGCCCGATGTGCCAGGCGCGGATCGGGCCGACGATGGCGCTCCGGACCATTCCCCCAATCCGGAGGAGCCGATGTGCGACCCCTCGACGTCCTGCTTTCCGATCGCGACCTCCTCGAGCGCATCCCCGACGACCACAGCGGCCTGAGCTTGCAGACGCTGTATGGGCGCTACTCCCGCGAGCTCCATGGCTTCGCCTACCGGACGCTCGGGGACCGCGGGGCCGCCGACGAGCTCGTGCAGGACGTCTTCACCTCGGTCTGGCGTCACGCCAAGACGTATGACCGGCGGCGCGGAAGCGTTCGCACCTGGGTGTACCGGATTGCGCGCAACGCCGCGATCGATCGCCACCGCCGCTCGTCGGCGCGTCCCACACTCGCGGCGACGGCCGAAGACGAGACCAGCGAGCCGGGAGCGCTGGACCAGTCGATCGAGCAGATCGCGCTGCGCTCTCAGGTGACGACGGCGCTGGCGCGGCTGACCCCCGAGCATCGCGACGTGGTGCGCCTGGCCCACTACGAGGGGATGACCATGCGCGAGATCGCCGAGGCCAAGGGTGTACCGCTCGGGACGATCAAGAGCCGGGCGTGGTACGCGATGCGCAGCCTCCGACGTGCGCTGGAGGAGATGGAGGCGATCCCGGCATGAGCACCCGTACGGCGACGCAATGTTCGGGGGTCGATGTCAGGGGATGTGCCCGATGTGCGGAAGGCGGATCGCGCCGACCATGGCCGTACCAGGACTCCAGCTCAGGGCGCGGCCAAGCGCCAAGGTGCGAAAGGAACGCTCGCGTCCCGGGGTCCCCCTTGTACACGCAAACTCGACTGAGAGGACTCGACGTGAAACGCAAGACCATCCTGGCCGCGCTGAGCGGCGCGGCGCTGGCCGCAGCCCTCGGCGCAACAGCCGGCCCCGCCAACGCGGCGGCGACATCGGCCTCGTTCGACGGAACCACTGCGACGCTGAACCTCGACGACACGGACAACAACGTGACGGTGTCGGTGTCGGGCGGGCTGCTGGTGCACGGGCAGACGACCGGCGGTCTGTCCGACGGCACCGACTGGAACAGCGCGACCCCCGGGCCGCAGACCGTGCCAGCCAACGGCACCGTCGCCGTAATAGTGAACGGCGGCAGCGGCAACGACGCGATCACGGTGCTCGCGAAGAACACCGAGGTCGCCGGCGTGCAGCTCAACGGCGGGGCGGGCGACGACGTGCTCACCGGCGCCGACAGCAATGACACGCTCAATGGCGGCGACGGCAACGACCGCCTCATCGGGGCCAAGGGCAACGACACCCAAAATGGCGACGCCGGCAACGACACGCTGGTGTGGAACAACGGCGACGCCACCGACGTCAACGACGGCGGCGCCGGCAACGACGCCACCGAGGTCAACGGCAACGCCACCCTCGGCGACACGTTCACCATCGCGCCGGATCAGGTTGCGGGCCGCATCCAGTTCCAGCGCACGAACCTGGTCGCGTTCACGATCACCAGCACCACCGAGCGGTTCCAGGTCAACGGCCTGGGCGGCGCCGACTCGCTCACCGCGTCCGACGGCGTGGGTGCGCGCACGCTGCTCTCCGTCGACGGCGGCGTGGGTGACGACACCATCAACGGGTCCGACGGGCCGGACCTGATCCAGGGCGGTGAGGGCAACGACGTCCTCAACGGCGGCGGCGGCGATGACCGCATCGTCGGCGACCGCGGAGCCGACACGATGAACGGCGGCTCCGGCGACGACACGCTGGTCTGGAACAACGGCGACGGCAGCGACGTCGCCAACGGCGACGATGGCCGCGACGATGTCGAGGTCAACGGCGCGCCGGCGGGTGACGTGTTCACCGTCCAGCCCAATGGGGCGCGGATCAAGTTCGACCGCACGAACCTCGTGCCCTTCTCGATCGACATCGGCTCCAGCGAAACGCTGCACGCCAACGGCCTCGGCGGCGATGACGCCATCACCGTCGGCGACGTCGGGGATTACTCGGTCACCGCCGCGGGCGGGTCGGGCAACGACACCCTGACCGGCGGCGCGTCCTCCGACACGTTGCTCGGCGGGTCGGGCAACGACACCATCAACCCGGGGGGCGGCCTCGACGTCGTCTCCGGCGACGATGGTGACGATCAGGTCAACGTCCGCGACAACACCGCCGACGTGGCCCGGGGCGGCGACGGGACCGACTCGGTCACCGCCGATCGCGCCGAGCTCGACATCCTCGACGGCTTCGAGAACGTCGACAGGACCCCCGGCGCCTCGCCCGGGAACGGCAACCCGCACGCGTCGGCTGACACGCCCGCGCAGGCGGATACGCCGGCCCAGGCCGTCACCCCGGCGGCCGTCGATACCTCGACGCGCCCGGTGACGATCGCCGGTCGCACGGTCAAGGTGAGCAGGAACACAGCGGCGATCAAGCTCAGCTGCCCGGCCACATCGGCCAGCAACTGCACCGGGTCGGTCGTGCTCCGCACCGCCAAGGCCGCCAAGCTCGCCGGACGCAAGGCCATCCTGCGTCTCGGCAGCGCACGCTATGACCTCGCCCCCGGCACCTCCAAGGTGGTCAAGGTCAAGCTGGCCAACGGGACGAAGCGCCTGGCCAACCGCAAGGGCCAGCTCGCCGTCCGCGTGGTCGCAACCACCGGATCCGCGGGCCAGACCGCCACGAGCACCCGGCGCCTGACGCTCGCGATCCACGGCGCCACGAAGAAGCACTAAGGCACACCCGCCCTGCGCGGCACCAAGCGGCCCCGTCCCCCGCACCGGGGGGCGGGGCCGCGCCGCATTGGAATCCCCACCCAGGGGCTAGGGCCCAGGCGGCGCCGTCGGGTCGGCGGCTTGGCGCGTGTCGACCCCGCGGCCGAAGACCGGGTGATGGCCGGCCACGTGCACTTCGCAGTGCGTGGCGTGGGCCCGGAAGAGACGGAGCGGGCTGCCGCGCAACTCCTCCGGCGTGAAGCGTCGGGCGCCGGCGGTTGTCCTGAACGCCTCGGGGCAGACCGTCGCCAGCTCGTCGTCGCGGATTGCCCTGGCGGTGGCCGCGGCGTAGACCGCCTCGCCCTGGCCCACCGGGGCGGAGGAGTCGAAGATCACGATCTCCACGTCCGGACGTGATCCGAGGTTGCGGGAATGGTGCGCAGTGGGGGAGGAGACCCAGTAGAAGTCCGAGTACCGCGCGCAGGTGTAGTAGAGCGGCGACAGTCGCGGCCGACCGTCGGCATCCTGGGTCGCCAACGTCATGTAGTGGTTGGCGTCGATCACGCGGCGGGCCATCGCGTTGAGCTCGGCCTGGTCTGGCCTTGACGCCATCTCATCCCTTCCGCGTCGACGTTGCAACGGCTGTGGTGAGACCGACCGACAGCTTGACGGCTCGTCAGCGATGCACGAGCGTTGCGGAACAGGCAGCAGGGCCGCTGCTACCGTCCCTCGGGCGAGCAGAAGCTTGGCTCGCGAGGTTCTTGTCTCTGAGCGCTCCAGCGGTTCCGGGTCAGTGGATCTCCCGTAACCGTCTATGAGCGGCCCCTTCGCGGCCGCGTCAGGAGTCTCATGTCTGTTTCATCCTTCGCCGATCTCGGCGTGTCCCGACCGGTTGTCGACGCACTCGCCAGCCGGGGCATCACCAAGCCCTTCCCAGTCCAGCGTCTCGTCGTACCCGACGTGTTGCATGGGCGCGACGTGCTCGTCAAGTCGCCGACCGGCTCGGGCAAGACGCTCGCCTTCGGCTTGCCGATCGTCGACCGGCTCGCCGACGCGAAGCGGCGTCCGGCGGCGCTCGTCCTCGCGCCGACCCGCGAGCTCGCCGCCCAGATCGTCGACGAGCTTCACGACGTCGCGCATGCCCGCGCTCTCTCCGTGACCGCCGTCTACGGCGGGACGGGATTCGCGCGCCAGACCAAGCTTGCCGGGCGCTCGCACATCCTCGTCGCCACGCCGGGCCGGCTCGAGGACCTCATCGAACGCGGCACCGTGACGCTCGAGCACGTGCAGGTGCTCGTCCTCGACGAGGCCGACCGCATGCTCGACATGGGCTTTCGCCCCGCCGTCGACCGCATCGTCGCCCAGGTCCCGGCCCAGCGCCAGACCCTCTTCTTCTCCGCTACGCTCGAGGGCGAGGCCGGGCGTATCGCCCGCACCTACACCCGCGACGCTCGCCAGCACGAGCACGCCCCGCCGGCCGAGCGACACGCCAAGGTCGACCACCGCTTCGTCGCCGTCCGCCACGAGCACAAGCTCGACGAGCTCGTGGGCGAGCTCCGCGGTGACCGTGGCGGCCGGGCGCTCGTGTTCGTGCGGACCAAGCGCGGCGCCGACCGGCTGGTCAAGCGCTTGCGCGCGCGGTCCGTGGACGCGGTCGCCATGCACGGCAACAAGTCCCAGGGCCAGCGCGAGCGTGCGCTTGCCCGGTTCGAGGCCGGCGAGGTCCATGCTCTGGTCGCCACCGACGTGGCCGCACGCGGCCTGGACGTCGACGACATCACCCTCGTCATCAACTTCGACGCCCCCGCCGACCGCGAGGGCTACGTGCACCGCGTCGGGCGCACGGGCCGCGCGGGAAGGACTGGGTCGGGCGTCACCTTCGTCTCCGCCGAGCAGGCGACTGACGTGGCACGCATCGCGCACGATCTTCGCCTCCACGCGGAGTTCGCCCACACCGGGTACGCCTCGAGTGACACGCTCCGTTCCGGCGCGCGGTCGCGGCGCAGGCGGCGCCGCGGCGCCGCGCGCTGATCGACCACGAGTCGAGCCTCTCGGCTTGCTGGTAGCGTCACGGCCGCCCCGACGACCGTCGGGCAACCCCAAACCAGTGCAGCGCCCGCAGTTGGAGCCTCATGAGCAACCTCCGCGATCGCAGCACACAACCGTGGAGGTATCGATGGCAACCGGAACCGTGAAGTGGTTCAGCGACGAGAAGGGCTTTGGCTTCGTCACGCCCGACGAGGCTGGGAAGGACCTGTTCGTCCACCATTCCGGGATCGTCGGCGACGGGTATCGCTCGCTCGCCGAGGGCGCGAGGGTCTCCTACGACGCCGAGGCTGGCGACAAGGGCCCCAAGGCGGTCAACGTCAGCCCGCTCTAGCGCTTGTTCGGGCGGCCGCGGCGGATTCGTTTCTCCGCGGCTGCCCGCTCCCACTCCTCGGCCTCGGCCGGGGTCATCTGCCGGATGGTCAGAGATCCCTCGCGGACCTGCTGGTCCATCAGCTCCAAGCGCTCGCGACGCTTTTGTTCGGCGCGATCACGCTGACTCAGGGGCGGCATGTCGCCCCTCCCTCCTGGTCACGGCGGACGCCGGGCGCTTCACCCGGCCGGACCTCCAAGGGTACCCGCCGCCTCGGCGCACCACTCACGCTAGGCTGACCCCAGCGGATCCTTCTCGGGCCGCCTCCCGTGACGCGGGGGACCTGTCCGGACTCCCGTCCAGTGGCCCAAGCGACCCCCTCCCCTGCGATGAACCACGGCAAGCGCGCCGCATTGACCGCTGTCGGCGCTGCGGCAGGGTTCGGACTCGTCGCGGTGGCAATCGGGGGCCGGTGGGGGTCGGTTGAGCACGCGCTGGCCAGTACCTCGCTCTGGACGCTCCTCGCCGCGTCGTTGCTGCAACTCGCTTCGCTGCTGGCGCGCAGCGAGGCGTGGCACCGCTGCGTGCACGCGGCCGGGGGGACGGTGAGCCGGCGGGTGCTCTTCCGCGCCGCGAGCGTCGGCTACGTCGGCAACCTCGTCAACGGCGAGCTCGGCTTCGCGATGCGCATCGCCGCGCTGAAGCGCAGCGCCCCCGACACGACGCCCAAGCTCGGCGCTCTCGCCACCACCGAGGTGCCGATTCTGCTCACCGAACTCGTCCTCGCGGTGGCCGTGTCCTTCACGCTCGTCGGGCCGCTGGGCTGGCCCTGGTGGATCCCGGTGGTCCTGCTGGCGGTCATGGTGGGCGTCACCCTCGCCGTCAGCCGCATGGGGCTGGGCCGCAGGCTGCGCGGCTGGCTCTCGGGTCTGGCGGTGCTGCGCGACCGCCGGGCGCGCTGGCGGATGGCGGCCGTCGTCCTGCTGGCGATGATCGCCCAGATCCTGCGCAACTTCGTCGTGCTCCGGGCCAGTGGAATCGACGTGTCGGTCCTCGACGCCACCGCGGTCCTGATCGGCGTCGCGATCCTCGGCATCCTCCCGCTCGGCCCGAGCACGGGCGCCGGCGCAACCCTGCTCATCCTCGGCTCGCATGACCTCGGCGCCGTCGCCGCGGCCGGCCTCCTGCTGACCGCCACCGGAGCGCTCGGGGCGCTGGTCTACGGCGGCTGGGCCCTCACCGACCGCGGCTGGATCACGGCCGCCCGGCTTGGCCGCGTGCGTGCCCACCACCTGCGAACCCGTCGCGCTGAGGCGGGTGCGGCCGCCGTGCGAACGGCGATGGACACCCTTCCCGCCGCGGGCCGCGAACGCTGCGAGGTCACCTACTTCGGCGGCATCACTCGCGAGCAGGTGGCGCGCATCCTCTCGCCCTTCCACGCACCCCTGCCGCGCGTGGCCTGAAGCGCGCGACTTCGGGGCGTGCTGCGGTTTGAGGCGGTGATGCTGCGGCGTAAGCTGCGAAGTCCAAGACTTCGGAGGTCGACCTTGGGCCGAAAGGCGATGCGACACGCAAACGCGGTGGCAGCGCTGGCGATGTTCGCCGCGCTTGGCCTGTCCGTGGCTGCCTGCGGGGGCGGGAGCACGCCATCCGGCCAGGGCGGTGGGGGCCAGGCGCCGGCCAACGCGAAGCCAAACGGCGTGCGCCTGTCGATCACGCCGGCGACGGGGAGCAAGGATCGCAAGCCGAATCGGGGGATCACGGTGACGGCCGCGGGAGGCCGGATCAGCCGCGTGGTCGTGCGCACGCGGGGTGATCGCGTCACCGGGAGGCCGAACGCCGCGGGCACGGCCTGGCACAGTGACTGGGCGCTGAACGTCTCTCGGCGCTACACGGTGACCGCAACGGGTGTCGGGCCGTCAGGCCAGCGGGTGACGCGGACCAGCTCGTTCCGGACCTTCACCCCGCGCAACACGTTCTCGACCCGGATCGTTGAGGGCTACCACCAGACCTACGGCGTGGGAATGCCGATCGTCCTCTACTTCGACCGGCCCATCCGGAACAGGGCGGCGGTGGAGCGGGCGCTCGACGTCCGGACCTCGAGGCGGGTCGTGGGCGCCTGGTACTGGGACGGCAACTGCGGGATGGCTCCGACCTGCCTGTACTTCCGCCCGCACCACTACTGGAAGCCGCACACGCGGGTGACCGTCACGGCGCACCTCAACGGCATCAAGGGCGCCCCGGGGCTGTTCGGGAACCACACGCTCAAGCAGAGCTTCCGGATCGGCTCGTCGCTGGTCGCCGTGATCAGCACCTCGAAGCACTACATGAACGTCTACCGCAACGGCAAGAAGTTCGCGCACTGGCCGATCAGCAGCGGGCGGCCCGGCGACGACACGCCGAACGGCAACTACCTGACCATCGAGAAGGGCAACCCGGTCCAGATGACCGGGCCTGGCTACAGCATCTCGGTGCCCTGGTCGGTGCGCATCACCTGGAGCGGCGAGTACCTGCACGATGCCTTCTGGTCGGTCGGCGACCAGGGCTTCAGCAACGTGAGCCATGGCTGCGTGAACATGTCGCCGGCCAACGCCGAGACCTTCTACAAGATGACCAACCCGGGCGACCCGGTGAAGATCCACGGCAGCCCCAAGTCCGGCGTGTGGGACAACGGCTGGACCATGTGGTTCCTGTCGTGGCGCAAGTACGTCCGCGGCAGCGCGCTGAACAAGGCGGTGCGGACCGGCCCGAGCGGCAGCACGTTCGTCAGCGCACGCGCCGGCGTGCGGCGCCACGGGCACAGCAAGGCGTCGCGAGCGTCGCGCTCGCACAACGGGCGAGCGGCCTGAACCCGGCCGCTATCGGAGGATCCGCGGCAGCCCGAAGTGCGGGAAGCAGCCGAACGCCGGCCTGGAGCAGGTCCTCCGCGTCCTGAGGGGAGCCGACGATCCCGTAGATGTGACGTCGGGGCGGCGCGAAATTCGTCGCTCAGTTTTCGTCGCTGCGGGCGCCTCAACGAACACGACGGCGCGACCCCAACGAAAGGACAGGCGAAATGGCAAAGATCGTGATCAGCGAGAACGTCTCGCTCGACGGAGTGGGCCAGGACCCCACCGGCGACGAGGGCCTCACGCACGGCGGCTGGTTCGAGCGGACCATGGACGGGGACCGGGAAGCGTGGGCCCAGGTCGAGTTGGACGAGGCGCTGCGGGCCACGGCCCTGCTGATGGGTCGGCGGACCTACGAGTACTTCGCGCCGCGGTGGAAGTCGCGAACCGGCGCGTGGGCGGACCGCTTGAAGACCCTTCCCAAGTACGTCGTGTCCTCCACGCTCGTGGATCCCGACTGGGGCACCTCGAGCGTCCTGAAGGGCGACGTGGTCGAGGAGGTCGCAAAGCTCAAGCGGGAGCTGGACGGGGAGATCGTCGTCAACGGCAGCTTCCAGCTCGGGCGCGCGCTGATGGAGCACGACCTGGTGGACGAGGTGCGCCTGATCGTCTTCCCGGTCGTGCTCGGAGTCGGCGAGCACCTGTTCGGCGCGGCCGGCGGCGAGCGACCCATGCGGCTGGTCGACACGCGGACCGTCGGGGACGGTCTGGCCTTCCTCGCCTACGCGGTCGACCGGAAGGCGTGACGAAGGTCACCGCGCATCCGAGAGCGCCCTCAAGCCAGTGTCCGAGCGGCTAGACCGTCGTCGTCGCCGGCGCCCCGTCCTTGGTCCAGGCCAGGGACCCGGGGCTGAGGACGAGCGAGCCGCGCGGGATCGCGTGGGCGTTCTCGGAGCGGTCCAGGAGCTGCGCGCGGCCGGCCGGGCCGGCGGCCCAGAGCTGAAGCGCGGTCGGGTCGTCGTTGTCGTCGAAGCCGACGTCGGTCAGCCATGCGAGGGCGCCGTCGGAGCGGAGCCGCAGCGTGAGCACCAGCGAGCTCTCCTCGTCCGAGGCCGGAAAGCTCGCCTGGGCACCGGTGCGGAGATCGAGGCGGCGGAGCTGGTCGTAGCTGCTGACGCCGGCGCAATCCGAGCCGCTGCGGACGTAGGCGAGGAACGCGCCGACGAAGTGGAAGTGGGCGATGTTGTCCCACCCGGCGCAGATCTCGTCGCCGACGAAGCCGAGCTTGCTGCGGCGGCCGTTCAGGCGCGAGCAGGCGAAGTAGTCGTTGCCCTCGTGCCCCCGGGTGCTGTAGAGGACCGCCGAGCGGTGCTTGGCGACCACGTCGGCGCCGTGCGGCAGCGCACAGCGCGGGGCGGTGCTCGCGTGCGCCTGGCCCGCGAGGGTGATCGCCAGCACGGCGGCCAGGACGATCAGGGCGATGACTGCCAGCGCGTTTCGGGCCATGGCGGGAATCCTCGCCCGCCAAACGGGGTCACCGGTCGACGCGACGACGCCCGCAGTGTCGAATGGGCGACGCTCCGTGGCCGCCCCGCGGAGATCGTCGATCAGGCGGCGTGAGCGGCGTTTTCCGCGCCGGCGGTCTCCTGGTGGGCTGCGATCAGCCCGGCGACCCGTCGAGGGTCGACGAGCCATGGGCCGTGGCCGGCGGCCATTTCGTGGATCGTTGCGTTCGGGATCCGGGCGATCGACGGACGTGCGTCGCCAGGCGAGAGGTAGGGGTCGTCTGCTCCCAGGATGAAGGTCGT
>Ga0070683_100001076_pt1 | contig 20516 bp, 11 predicted proteins | sample KBSC713LmetaG_FD_64662 | JGI IMG/M metagenome (GOLD analysis project Ga0070683, IMG submission 64662) | Corn rhizosphere microbial communities from Kellogg Biological Station, Michigan, USA - KBS C7.1-3L metaG | ecosystem: Host-associated > Plants > Roots > Rhizosphere ... | reverse complement strand
AGCTCGACATGTTCCCGCGAGACGCGAAGGGACGCGTCGCATATGAAAATTCCGATCGCGTGGAGATCGGTTACTGGGTCCGGTCTGATCTCACGGGCCGGGGATTTGTGACCGAGGGCGTGAGGCGAATGCTCGATCTCGCCGCATCATTGCCGCGCGTCGAACGCGTGGAGATTCGCTGCGATTCGCGCAACAGGCCAAGCGGCGCCATACCGGCGAAGCTGGGATTTGAGCTGGCGCAGACGATCAAAGAACACTCGCCGGCATTCAAAGACCCGGATGCCGACCTTCAAGTATGGACATTAGAGATCTCGAACTACCGGAGCACCAAAGACAAATGACGACTCGACGGGACGCGATCAAACAACTCGGCGCCAGTGCCGCGGCGCTGGCGCTGCCGAAGCTCACGCTGCCATTTCGATTCGCGCCGATTGTCGTCGCGGGACAACCTGCCGAGCTCGCGGTACAATCGGTCAGCCCCGTCACGGTTCGGCTGACGCTGCGCGCGGTCAGCAACGCGGAGCAGCAGGCGATTCCGTTCACCGGCGCGCTCGCGAAAGATCAGTACACGCCCGTGGCGCGCGGATCGAACGATTCAAAGTTTGCAAAACTGCGTGCGGGTGACGTCGTCGTGAAGGTGACCGCATCGCCGCCGGTGATTCAGGTCGAGACGGCGAAGGGTGAAGTCGTTCAGCGGCTCGCGCTCGATGCCGCCGCCCCCGGACTGACGTTCAATCTTCCGAAGGGTCCACTCCTTGGCCTCGGCGAAGGAGGACCGCAGTTCGATCGAAAAGGAAACGTCGACACGATGCGGAACGGGCAGGGCGGATATCGTCTTGCGACGCATGGCACGCGCGCGCCGGTGCAGTGGCTGATCGGGACCGATGGCTGGGCGATGTTCATTCATCAGCCGTACGGCGCGTTCGACTTCACGGGCACGGAAGGCAAGTTCACGCCGACGATCCTTCCCGACCCGGGACAGCAGCTCGTGAACAGCCCGAACCCCGTTCCGGCGACGGCCGGGCTTCCGCTGGATATGTTCGTCGTCGCGTCGAAGGATCCGACGATCATCATGCGCGAGTACGCGCGCATCACAGGCTTCCCGGAAATGCCGGCGCGCTGGACGCTCGGCTATCAGCAGTCGCATCGCACGCTCGCCGGCCCCGACGAAATCCTCGGCGTCGCGAAGACGATGCGCGAGAAAAAGCTTCCGTGCGACACCCTGATCTACCTCGGCACGGAGTTCACGCCGTCGGGGTGGAACACGAAGAACGGCGAGTTCACGTGGCATCCGACGAATTTCCCGAAGCCAAAAGAGATGCTCGACGAGCTGCACGCCGAGCATTTCAAGGTCGTGATGCACATCGTGATCGAAGGGCGAAAGCTCGTCGGCACGGTTCACGATCCGTGCACCGCACCGCCGCAGCCGAGCGGCAGGACGCCCGACAATAAGTGGCCGGCGGAGAGGCAGGTGTCGTGCTACTGGCCGATTCACAAAACGCTAATGGACGTCGGTGTCGACGGCTGGTGGCCCGATCAGGGCGACGGATATGATGGGCCGTCGCGGTTCAATCGGCACCGCATGTATTGGGAAGGGACGCAGATGTACCGGCCGAACGATCGTCCGTACGCGTTGCACCGAAATGCGTCAGCGGGAATTCAGCGGTACGGCGGATTCATTTGGTCGGGTGACATTCAATCGCGTTGGGAAACTCTAAAGCAACACGTGCCGGACGGCATCAACACCGGTCTTTCGGGATTCCCGCTGTGGGGAACGGACATCGGCGGATTCTATGGAACCGCTGAGTACACCGGCGAGCTGTGGGTGCGCTGGTTCCAGTTTGGTGCGTTCAATCCTTTGTTCCGCTCGCACGGACGCAATTGGCATTTGCATCTGCCGTGGGGTTGGGACGAAGGCGACGGCGGCCCGAACGAAACGCAGAACTTCAAGGCGGATCCCGCAGAGCTGCACAACAAGGAAGTCGAGCCGATCTGCCGGAAGTACTTAGAGCTTCGCTATCGACTCATGCCGTACTTGTACACGGCATTGCGCGACGCGCAGGAAACCGGGATGCCGATCATGCGCGCCATGTGGCTGCACTATCCGGACGATCCGACGGCGGTCGCGCGCGGCGATCAGTTCTTATGGGGCCGCGACATGCTCATCGCGCCCGTTTACGAGAAGGGCGCGACGTCGAGAAGGGTTTACCTGCCAAAGGGCGACTGGTACGACTTCTGGACGAACGAGAAGGTCGCGGGCGGACGAGAGGTCGAGCGGCCAGTCGATTTGGCGACCATTCCTATATATGTGCGCGCCGGTGCGGTGATCCCGATGGGGCCGGTGCGACAGTACACCGACGAGCCGGTCGACGCACCGACGGAGCTCATCGTCTATCCCGGTGTGAACGGGACGGCCTCGTGGTACGACGACGACGGTCATTCGTTCGACTATCGAAAGGGCGCGTTCATGCGCATCGCGATGCAGTGGTCGGATCGCGAGCGCCGTTTGTCGATGCGCCTCGCCCCGGGCTCGAAGATGCTCGACAACGGGCGGAGGATCGCGGTTCGGATCGCTGGAGGCTCGGCGGCGAAGGAGTCGGTATTCGCAGGGAAGGCGCTCACAGTCTCGCTCTAGGCACCTCCGTCATCCCGAGCGTAGCTCCGTCATCCCGAGCGTAGCGAGGGATCGCTTTCATTGAAGGCAGTTCAACAGCCTCGCTTGGATAGCGATCCCTCATCGCTTCGCTCCTCGGGACGACTTCGAGGGCGATGTCGAGAAAGCCAAATCGGCTCCGACTAGTAGGTGAAGCAGCCACCTCAAACCGGAGCCGACCATGCTGACCATCACGCCGTTCCTGTGGTTCGACGGACAAGCCGAAGACGCGATGAACTTCTACGTCTCGATCTTCCCGGAAACGAAAGTCATCGCCGTCAATCGCGCCGGCGATCGTGTCATCACCGTCACGTTCGAGCTGCAGGGCCAGAAGTTCATCGGACTCAACGCCGGTCCGGACTTCAAGTTCAATGAAGCCGTCTCGTTCTTCGTCGGATGCGAAACACAGAAAGAGGTCGACGAGCTCTGGACCAAGCTCACCGCTGACGGCGGCTCGCCCGGCCGATGCGGATGGCTCAAGGACAGGTTCGGCCTGTCGTGGCAGATCGTTCCGAACGCGCTCGGCACGTTGATGGGCGGCGGCGGAGATCCGGCGCGAGGGCAGCGCGTCATGAACGCAATGTTCGCGATGGACAAGATGGATATCTCGAAGCTGCAAGCCGCCTACGATAACAAATAGCAGTGCGGCTTGACGGTGCGGCGAAGGGGCCGCAACTACAAGGCTCCTTCGATCGAACGCGGATGTCCACAGAGCTCTCGAAACCACCAACCGCACATAGCTACGAGAGCGGCGTCACCTACCGCCTCGACAAACTGATCGGCAAAGGCGGGTTTGGTGAAGTGTATCTCGCGACGCCGACGCCACGCGGTGCTTTGCCCGAACAAGTCTGCATCAAGATCAGCGACCGGCTCTCGGCGTGGCTGCGCGAGGCGTATTTCGCCGAGCTGTTGATTCGTGAGCCGCGTGCGCTGCGAGTCTTCGATCGGTTCGCGGAAGTCGACGGCAATCACATGCGCTACTGCCTCGCGATGGAATACGCCGAGCACGGCGACCTCGGCGCGTGGCTGAAGAGCAAAGGTCCGCAGACCGAACGCGTCGTGCGACGCGAGATTGCCGCCATCCTCGGCGCACTCGATGCGCTGCATAAGGGACAAGCGTTGCACCGCGATCTCACGCCGTTCAACATCTTCGTTTGCGAGAAAGAGCAGCTCAAGCTTGGCGACTTCGGTATCGCCGCACATCAGCTGAGTCGTCGCGGCGTGACAGCCGACGCATTCAACTTGTTCAATGCGCCGGCGGAAATCGCGTGGGGCAAAGTGCGTCGCTGGCAACAGCGCGACGACATTTATCAGGTCGGACAGATCGCGGCGATGCTGCTTCGCGGGGACGTCACGAGTCCGATGCGGAGCGTCGATGTTCGCAAACTGCCATGTAGCGATCATCTCAAAGAGGTGATTCACCGCTGCCTCGGCGCGCGCGGAAAACGCTACGAGGCTGCTGACGAACTGATCGCGGCGCTTCGCAAACGATCGAACGAAGTAAAGCTCGGCCGCGTCGCCGACGGACTCGCGGGGAAGCGAGTGTCGTTCACCGGATTCTTGAGCCGTCCGAGGAGCGAAGCAATTTCCGCGGCGAAGCGGGCGGGGGCCACCGTGCAGTCGAAGCCGGGTCAGCTCACCGACATTCTCGTGCGCGGTCGGCCGAACACGTTGCAGATCGCCGGGAAGTCGGGCGGGACGAAGATCATGGAGATTCGTCGGCTCGCGGCGCAGGGAGTGCCGGTTCGCGTGATCGGCGAAGGGCAATTCTGGAAGCTCGTCGACAAAGAGATCGCGGCGAAAAAGCGTCGCGCGACTGCCAAGCGGAGGTCGTAAGTGGAACCCGTCCGCTGGGGCGTGCTGGGCGCTGCGAACATCGCGGTCGCGAAAGTGATTCCATCGATGCAACTGGGGAAGCTGTCGCGTGTCGTCGCGATTGCGTCGCGATCATTAGAGAAGTCTCAACGAGCCGCAGCGCAACTGGGGATCGGGAAGGCATATGGATCGTACGAAGAATTGATCGACGATCCGGACATCGAAGCGATCTACAATCCGCTGCCGAATCACCTGCACATGCCGTGGTCGGTGCGAGCTCTCGAGGCGGGGAAGCACGTGCTGTGCGAGAAACCGATCGCGATGGACGCGAACGAGGCGCGCGAGCTGCAAGCAGCGGCGGCGCGCGCCGGAAAAGTCGTCGGTGAAGCGTTCATGGTTCGGTCGCATCCGCAGTGGCACACGGTGAAGCGGCTGCTTGGCGAAGGCCGAATTGGCGAGCTGCAACTCGTGCACGGACACTTCAGCTATTCTCGTCGCACCGCAGCCGACGTGCGCACCAAAGTCGAATGGGGCGGGGGAGTGTTGTTCGACATCGGCTGCTATCCGATCACGATCTCGCGATGGATGTTCGGGCGAGAACCGGTCGCGGTTGTCGGCGCAATCGAGCGAGATCCGGAGTACGGCGTCGATCGACTGACCTCAGGAATGCTGCGCTTCGATCGCGGCCACGCGACCTTCACCGTTGGCGGGCAGATGACGCCATATCAGCGCATTCAACTCTTCGGCGAGCGAGGCAAAATCGACGTCGACATGCCGTTCACTCCGTCGGCGACGACGCGCGCGAGCATCGTCCTGAATGACGAGACGATCGAGCTCGATGCCGTCGACCAGTACACGCGGCAGGGCGACGAGTTTTCGGCCGCAATTCGCGGAGTTGGGTCCGTTCCGTCAACCATCGAAAACGCGATCGCGAACATGGCCGTCATCGACGCGATCTTCCGGTCTGCTGAGACGGGTTGCTGGGAGGATTTGTCGTCATCCCGATCGTAGCAAGGGATCGCTTTCACTAAGGCAGATCCAAACGGCCCGCCTGTATAGCGATCCCTCGTCGCTTCGCTCCTCGGGATGACGGAAAAGCGGGGTCCTCGGGATGAGCTGCGAGTGGCGCTCGACTGATTTCGGATACAATATACCGAAAGCCGCCAACCCTGCGTTCGTGTCCACTCGCCGCGACTTCTTACAAACCGTAGGTGCCGGTCTCGCGATCGGAAACGTCGTTCCGGCGTCTCTGCTCGCGGAGGCGCGAGCCGCGTCGACGTTCGCCGTGAAGTTCGACGCCGGCGCAATCGTCAGCCTCAAGCGCGCCGCCGACTCCTTCGACACCGAATACATCCAAGCCGGCAAACGACTCGGCGACGCGATCGTGAAATACCGTCGCGGCACCGCGGAGTGGGCGACGCTCGACACATCGTCCTTCTCGGGCCGAATTGTTGCCGATTCTGGCAACGGGTCTCGATCGACAGCGACCTATGTTGTCGCCGGCCGCTTGACGGCGAAGATCGATCTGAGCGTCGATGAGAACACGCTAAACTGGACCATCGATCTCGAGAATCTCGGCAACTCCCCGCTCGAAATCGGTGATCTCGCGATTCCGCTGTTGATGAACGGCAACTTTCAACAGCAGCCGACCACCGCGGTCCTGAAACACGGCCTCGTCTCCGGCGATGCGTCGTTCATCTTCTGGATGCGACGCAACAGCGTCGGTCCCTATCTCACATTCACTCCCGCCGCGGGAACAAGCCTCGAGTACTGGGAGGCTCAGGGCGGCTATCGGGTCTTCGTTCACTCCGCCGCATCGAAGCGACCTGAAACGAACTGGCGGCAGCCGACCACCAGTCTTACGCTCGCACCGCGCGGCAAGAAGACCTACGGGTTCAAGCTGCAGTGGGCGCAGAGCTATGACGCCGTTCGGGACATTCGCGCCCGTGAGAGCGTTGACGTCCAAGTTGTCCCGGGCATGACGCTGCCGAGCGATCTGTCTGCCAGATTCGCGTTGCGCAGCGCGTCCCCGATCCATGATGTCACCGCCGAGTTCCCGAAAGAGACAACGATCAAGCGGCTCGGCAAGAAGGGCGATTCAGAGATCTTCGAAGTTCGATTCGCGAAGCTCGGCGAAAATCGGCTGACAGTCACTTTCGGCTCGAATCGCAAAACGTACCTCGAGTTCTTCAGCACCGAGCCCGTTGAAACGCTGATCGCGAAACGAGCGGCGTTCATCGCGTCTCACCAGCATCGCGATCCGTCGAAGTGGTACAACGGCCTTCTCGCCGAATGGGCGATGGACACGCATTCGATGCTCGGACCGGACAACTACGATCGTATCAAAGGCTGGCGCATCTACGAAGTCACATGCGACGATCCCGGTCTCAGCAAGCCGGCCTATCTCGCATCCAAGAGTGCCGAGCATCCGGTGCAGTCGGAGGTGTCAGCCCTCGACTATTACATCGAGCATTTCGTCTGGGGCGGGCTGCAGCGATCGACAAACGAAGAGTACGCCTACGCGATTTACGGAATTCCCGACTGGAAGCAGAATCGCGATAGCACCGATCCCGGTCGCAACGGGCGACGACACATCTGGCGGATCTACGACTATCCGCACATCACGACCATGTACTTCGGGATGTATCGCGTCGCGAAGCATCATCCCGAGATCAAAACAGCGCTCGACGCGACGGAGTATTTGCGTCGCGCGTACGGAACGGCGGTCGCGATGTTCACGATTCCGTACGAGGTCGAACGGTGGTCGGCATATCAGACTGGCCTCTACAACGAGCTCGTGATTCCGGACGTCATCGCGGCGCTCGAGCTGGAAGGCATGCGAGACCAAGCCGAACGACTGCGATCGCACTGGGAGCGGAAGGTTCGCGCGTTCATCGGCGATCGGCCGGATCTGTTTCGATCGGAGTACGCCTTCGACTCGACGGGCTTCGAGTCGACCCATGCGCTTGCGAAGTACGCACTCGAGCACTCGGATGACTTCACACGACAACGGCCGGCGACCGAGAAGGCGCAGCCGATTCAGCTCGCAACGATGAAGCAGTTTCTCGATCAGCAGATGGAAGCGAACATTTTCTGTCGCGGCTGGCTCGAGAACGCGTACTACCTATATGGAAGCGACATCCGCGGCGGCGGTGGTAACTCGTACACGCTGACGTACATGTCGACGATGGGTGGTTGGGGTGTGCTCGATTATGCACTCTACAATGCCGACGACTACGCGCCGTATTTGCGACTCGGATCGGCATCTTCGCTCAGCGCGTGGGCACTCCTGAATTCCGGCACACCGCAGTCGAACTACGGCTACTGGTATCCCGGCAAAGAGAACGACGGCGGAGCCGGGGGCGGCTTCGAGCCAGCTCCGTTCGGGAACACCTGGCTCGAGCAGCCGCATCATCGCGGATCGTGGTACTACTCGTGTGAAATCGATCTCGGCTTTTGCGGGGCGCTTCGCTGTGCGCGCACTGTGTTGGCGGATGATCCAATCTTTGGTCGTTATTGCTATGGCGGAGATTTGAGCACTACCCAAGCGCTGCCGAGTCGTGCCGAGGAGCGAAGCGACGAGGGATCGCTCTCAATCGGGGTTGTTCCCAAGGACGGCGTTCGCCGACGATTCCACGCGCTTCTCGGCGGAAAACGTCTTCATGTGACGCTGGCGTCCGATCGCTTTGCGAAAGACCAATCGATCGCGATCGACGAGCCGCTTTCGAAGATCCGATTCATCGTCGAAAGCGACAACTCTGCGTCGCATTCAAGCGAGCTGTCGATTCGCGCCGCACGAGGATTCAATGTCGTCGCGCGTGTCGGTGGACAAGAGATCAAAGGCAGCGCGAAGCCAAATCAGGAGATCTCGTTGGCCCTTCCCGCCAACGGATCCGACACACCCGTCACTCTCGAACTGGTCTACATATGATCCGCAGAGCGCTCGTTCTGCTCGCGATCGCAACAACGGCGAGCGCACAACAAGGATTCACGACGGCGTTTCCGCCCGAGGAGTTCGCGGCACGTCGGGCGAAGATCATGAGTTCGATCGGCGACGGCGTCGCGATACTTCAAGGGACGACGGAGCGTCGCGGCGAATCTCCGCTCCGGCAAAGCAATCAGTTCTTCTACCTGACCGGTGTCACCGAACCGCGCGCTATGCTCATCGTCGACGGGAAGACGAAGCGGAGCACGCTCTTTATCGCAAAGCGAACCGACCAGCGCCAGCGAATGATCGGTCCGTATCTCGATGTCGGCGACTCGTCAGCAAAAGCGACCGGACTCGACGCGATCGTTCCGCGCGATTCGTTCGCGACGGCGGTCGCACGTCTCGCCGCGGAGAATCGCAAGATCTTCACGCCGTTCCGCCCCGAAGTACTCGGCAGCGAGTCAGCCGGTGATGTTCAATCCCACATTCGTGCAACGAAGAACGATCCGTGGGACGGACGTCAGTCGCGCGAAGAAGCTTTCATCGGTCATCTGAAGACCGCCGCGCCGTCGTCGCAGGTCGCGGATCTCGATCCGATCATCGATACCCTCCGTGCCGTGAAAAGCCCGCGCGAAATCGCCGTCATTCGCGAAGCAACTCGCCTCGCCGGACTCGGCATCATGGAAGCGATGCGTGACGCGAAGCCAGGGATGTATGAGTACGAGCTCGAGGCCGCGGCGGAGTATGTCTACAAGCGCGGCGGCGCGTACGGCGAATCATATTTTCCGCTCATCGCGGACGGCCGCAACATGCCGTACACGCATTACCACAAGAATGACGCGAAGCTCAAAGACGGCGATCTCGTGCAATTCGACTGGGCGCCGGACATCAACAACTACACGACTGATGTCACGCGCGTCTTTCCAGCGAACGGCAAGTTCACGCCTCGGCAGCGCGAGTATTACATGATCTATCTCAAGCTTTATCAAGCTCTCATGACATCGATTCGCGTGCACGCGACCGCGCGCGAGATCTCGGATAGCGCCGTGGTGAAGATGGATAAAATAGTTGCCGCTTATCACTTTACCGACCCCAAGATCCGCTCGACGGCAGAAGCATTCGTGAATCGCTATCGCCCGAATCCGAACGCGCGCGGGCCAGGATCACTTGGTCATAGCGTCGGAATGGAAGTGCACGATGTCCGCAATCCAACCGCGACGCTCGAGCCGGGGTATATCTTCACGATTGAACCGCAGATGACGACGCCAGACGGCGAGCTGTCAGTGCGCCTCGAGGACATGATTCTCATCACGGAGAAAGGCTATGAGAACATGTCTGCCTTCGTCCCAATCGAGATCGCCGACATCGAACAACTGATGACGCAGCCGGGGCTCGGCGCCCATGCGCTAAAGCTCAAAGGCCCGTAACTTCGTTGTGCTGCCGCGAGCGACCCCGGTGCGTTTAGGAGGTTCGGCACTATGCGCCTTTTCGCCCTTTCGCTGGTCGTCGCCTCGAACGTGTTCGCGCAAACGCCGCGGACGAGCGTACTGGTCGCACGCGTCGTTGACGCGCTGACCGGAGAGCCGGTTCGGAATGCAGCGCTGTCGTTGACCGACCTTCGGCGCGACGTTCGAACGAATGACAGCGGTGTGGTCCGTATCGCCGACATTCCTTTCGCGTTCCACCAAGTGCTCGTGCGTCAGCTCGGCTACACTCCGGTCGACAACCGGATGGAATTCGACACCGACACCGTCGAGCGATTATTTCGTTTGCACCCCACGACGAAGATTCTCGACACACTCAAGGTCACGGAAAAGAACATCTCTCTGTCGCTTCGAGACTTCGAGATACGTCGGGCCATCGGCGTCGGTCATTTCCTGGATGACAACGATCTCGTTCGCGAAGGAACACGAGACTTTGCGCTCACCGCGCAGACGCGGATCCCCGGCCTTCGCGCGATTACATCCGGTGAGGGACGTTATCGGATCGCGAGCGTGCGCGGGAACTGCGGTTCAAGCCGCGGGCTTGGCGAAGAGGATAGTGCGAGAATCGTCAGCAGCCGTATGCCGCAGAGCCGTGCGGCGCCGAGCGCTACGATGTCTGGCTCATGCGCGTCGTCGATGCCGTGCTTCGTGCAAGTTTACCTCGACGGTCTCAAACTGAACTCCGACATCGAGCTCATACGCACTCAGGATCTCTACGGCGTCGAGTACTACACCGGCGCGAGCGTGCCGGTGCAGTACCGAATCAGCGGGGCTGGCTGCGGCGTCTTGCTGGCTTGGAGTCGGCCGGCGAATCGATAGGAATCACGGAATCCTGCGAATCGTTTCTGACGGCGTTCCGAGCGGCCACCCCTGTGTCTTCACGATGCGTGCGGGCTGCGTGAGCTTCTTGTCGCCGACTTGCAGTGTCACAGTGTATTTGCCAAGCGGCATGAGTTGATCGAGCACGGTCCCCGGAGTACCGCGCGCGCCCGGATTTCCGCCGCGCCCCCCAGGCTGTTGCTTGCGTGTGCTCCACATGACCGTGTTGATGCCGGCGGTCGTGGTTCCCTGCAGACGCGCGACTTCCTTGCCCGTCGAATCTGAAACGATCACCGTGGCGGACGGCGCGGCGGACTTGAGGTAGTAACGAATCATCATTCCTGGCGCTTCGTTCGGCGTCTGAATGTGGCGCTGGCCGAAGAGATAGTCGTTCGCCGCGAACTGCCAGGTCACACGCTGCACTGTCGGACGAATCGCAAAGAGATGCACATCCTTCGCGAGCACCGCGTCGTTCACTTGCTCGAGCGCGTCGACGTTCGTGATCCAGAGATCCCTCGCATACGTGCCGAGGATGAGATCGCGCTCGCGCGGATGGACGAGAATGTCGTGCACAGGAACGTTCGGCATGTTGTTGTTCATCTTCGTCCAATGCGCGCCGCGATCCAACGAGACAAAGAGGCCGGCGTCGTCGCCGAGGAATAACAGATCAGCGTTCTTTGAATCTTCGACGATGACGTTGATCGGCTCGTTGGGCAGGCCGGCGGTGAGCGACGTCCAAGTCGCGCCGAAGTCGTCCGTCTTGTAGACGTAGGGCTTGAAGTCGTCGAACTTGTAGCCGCTCTTCACGACGAAAGCGCGCCCTGGTACGTGCGACGAGGCGACGACTCTTGCGAAAGCGTCCTCGCGCCCGCCCGCCGACGTGATCGCCGCCGTGCGATCGGTCCACGTCTTCCCGCCGTCGCGCGTCAGCTGAACTTTGCCGTCGGCAGTTGCCGCCCAGATCACACCACGCGTGATCGGCGATTCGGAGATCGACGAAATCGCGAACCACGGGATTCCGCCCGGAGTGAGCCCTTCCGACTCGCGCATGATCTTGTCCGCCGGATGCGTGCTCAGATCTGGGCTGATCTCGGTCCAGTGATCGCCGCGATCGGTCGATTTGAGCAGAACCTGCGCGCCTGCGTACAGCGTCTTGCTGTCGAATGGCGAGAGAGCGAGCGGTGCCTCCCACAAAAAGCGATACGGTTCCTGTCCCGATGGTCTCCGGGGCTCGATGGTCGTCGTGTAGCCAAACTTCTGATCGACGCGCGTGTGATTGCCGTACTCACGCGTTGTGTAGAGCCAGCGATCGTCCTTCGGATCGACCTGTGCCGCGATGCCGTCGCCGTTGCCTGTCGCAAACCAGTCGAAGATCGCGACGCGGCCGAGCCCCGTTCCCGTCGGGCCGCGCCAGTGCTCGTGGTCCTGCAAGCCGGCGTAGATGTTATAAGGATCTTCATTGTCCGCGGAGATGGTGTAGATCTCGCCGACAGGAATGTTGGAGTATGCGTCGCTCGTGTGACCGCCGTCATATGACATGGCGATGCCGCCATCGCTGCCCTGAATCATTCGCAGCGGATTCTCTGGATCGATCCACAGCGTGCGAACATCGCCGAACATCCGCGGGAACATCCGGAACGCGTCCCAGGTCTTGCCGCCGTCGGTCGAGTGACGTAGCCCGTCCTGCGTCACGTAGATCTCTTGGTCGTTGGCAGGATTGACTCGAATTTGAGAGAAGTAGTAAGCGCCCTTCGGACTCACGTCGTAGTCGTCGGCGCTCGTCTTCTTCCATGTCTGTCCGCCATCCGCCGTGCGATAGACCTCGCCGCCAATTGTCGTGCGTCCACCCGCCCCGCCACCGCCGCCGCGTCCAGTTGCCGCGAGCGGCGTCGTCCGAGCATTCTCATTCTCGATCACCGCGTACAGGATGTCCCCGTTCGCGAGGAAGATGTCGAGCCCGATCCGCCCGATTTTCCCCGCCGGCAATCCGCCGCCGAGCTTCGTCCAGTTGTTTCCGCCGTCGGTGGTCTTGTAGATGCCGCTGCCGGGACCTCCGTTGACCATCTGCCACGGCAATCGCTGCTTGTCGTACGCCGCGGCATACAGCACCTGCGAATTGCGCGGATCCATCACGAGATCGATGATGCCGACGCGATCGCTGATGAAGAGACTCTTCGTCCACGTCTTCCCGCCGTCCGTGGTCTTGAACACGCCTCGCTCGGCGTTTTCAGAATACAGATGTCCCATCGCGGCGACGTAGACGATGTCCGGATTCGTCGGCTCAATGATGATGCGCGAGATATGGTGGGAGTCGCCGAGTCCCATGTTCTTCCACGTCTTCGCGCCGTCGGTCGACTTGTACACGCCGTCGCCCGCGTATGAGCTGCGCGACGTAAACGCGTCGCCGGTGCCGGCCCATACGACGTCGGGGCTCGATGGCGCAGTTGTGACGTCGCCGATCGCGAACTTACCTTGATTGTCGAACACGGGATCGAACGTCGTCCCGTTGTTGGTCGTTTTCCACAGGCCGCCCGTCCAGAACGACACGTACCATGTGTACAGATGGTCTTTCGCGGGCCTCGCGGGCACCGCGATGTCCGATACCCGCGCGCCCATTCGGAACGGGCCGAGGTTCCGGTACGTGAATGCACTGAGCAGACGTTCGTCGACGGTTTGAGCGCCGGCAATCGAGCTGAAAGTCGTGAGCGCCGCCGTCGATACGCCGGCGAGACTTCGTGAAATCAAACGCGGGAGACGGCGATGGCGATGAGTTATGCGCATGTGGCGATTCCGGATCACGATGTTCCTGTCGCAGCCGAGCCGTTGCTGCGGCACGCGTTGCACACGTATGCGAGCGAGACGAACAAGGTCGCCTCGGTCTGGTCGTTGTTCTCCGACGACGATCTCGCCTTTCGTCCGCACGCGCGTGCAACGTCGATCGGCGACATCTTCAAACATCAACTGCTCTCTGAGCGGCGCTTCTTCGGCGAATTCATCGGTGCACCAGAGCCGCCGGCCACCGAAGTTCTTCCAAGTTCTCTAACAGTTCACTCGGCGAAGGCACGTCTCGTCGAGCTCGCGCGACCGCGCCTGTCGTTTCTAGCCACGCAGCGAGCCGATTGGTGGACGACTCGCGTTCCATTCTTCGACGTCGAGCGTGAGCGTGTGTGGGTGTTTTGGCGGCGCGTGCTCCACACGGCGCATCATCGCACACAGCTCACAGTCTATCTTCGCCTCATGGACCGACCAGTTCCGCCGACGTATGGTCCGACCGCGGACGCGCAGTGGGCCGGCGCTGATCCGACGCGCTCCGTGGAGGCCGCGAGTCGGAAATGATTCCATATGACCACCGGCGCTTTACTTCGAGATTTTCACGAACAACGCCCCGTGCCTCGGCACAACGCTCGAGAACTCATCACTGAATGGGCCGAGATCCTTTTGCCGCCACAGGTCGCGCACCTTCTGCCTGCCGGTGATTCCGAGCTCGCTCCATTTCACGCCGACCTTCATGTCCATCTCGTCGCGGTTGAAGAGGCCGACCGCGAGCGAACCGTCGGCCAGTGGACGTGACCACACTTCGAGCTCGCCATTTCTCGAGACTCGATCCGCCGCTTTGCCGAGCGGATCTTGATGGACCGCGAGAACCTCGTCGTTCGTGACGAGACCCAGCTCGAAGTCATCCATCTGCGTGAGATCGTTGCCGAGGAGCAGCGGCGACGCCAGCAGCGTCCACAGCGTGATGTGGATGTACTGCTCGTTCGGCGTGAGATGCGAATCCCGGAGGCGCGGTCCCCAACCCACTTTGCCGATGACGAGCATGTCTGGATCGTTCCAGTGTCCCGGCGACGCGTACTTCGAGTTGCCGACTTGGCGGAAGCCGATCGTCGACATGCTCTCCCACGTGTCCGTGATGTCACCGGTCGTGCGCCACGAGTTGCCTTCGATTCCCTTCTCGGCGCCCCACTCCCAGACGTTGCCCCACCCGTACTGGCAGAGTGAATAGATGATGTCGCGCGCGACCTTGTTGAGCGCTTCGCGTCCGACTTGATAGGGACGCTTGAGAACGGGCAGCTGTTGATTCGTCTCCCCAGGCGCGAGCACGCTCGAATAGCCGCACCAGTCGTACTTGAGATAGTCGACGCCCCACTTCGCGAATGTTTGAAAATCCTGAAGCTCGTGCTGCCAGCTCGCCTCGAGACGCTGACATGTCGTTGGTCCGGGACCGGAGTAGATGCCGAACTTGAGTCCCTTGCCGTGGATGTAGTCGCCGAGGGCTTTCATGTTCGGAAACTTCTTGTTCGTGAGCATCGTGCCGTCGTCGGCGCGCACCGGTCCCTCGTAGAGTGGATCGGTTTCGCGCGCGCTGCGCTCCCAGCCGTCGTCGAGATTGACGTAAGTCCAGCCGTGATCGATGAGTCCCTTCGAGACCATCGCGTCGGCGGCGGCGCGCGCGAGTGAATCGCTGACCGCGCGGCCATATGCGTTCCAGCTGTTCCATCCCATCGCCGGCGTCAGCGCGAGCTGTCCTTCGGCGACGAACGTGAATGACTTGGTCGCCGAGCCGACTGCATTCTTCGCCGAGAAGGTCACGGGATATCGGCCGCGCGTGGCGATCTGACCGCGGATGATCCCCGTCGCTGGATCGAGTGTGAGGCCGGTTGGAAGGTTCGAAACGGAGTACGTGATTGGCTTCGTGCCAGTCACTGGGATTTTGTAGAGAACGTCGTGTCCCGGCGTTACTCCAGTAAGCGATGGGCCGTTGATCCGCGGCGCGGGACCGGGCTTCGGTGTCAGCACTTCCCGCGGCTCGACGGGAACGTCGAGCGCGACCGGAGATCCGCTGGTCATCGAGAACTTGGCGTCGGCCCAGTCCGCGGCGACTGGTCGCGTGCCGTCGACGGGCTTCACGTGGAGGACGAGTGTCTTGATGCCCTTCACGTCGACTTGAATGGGTTCGGGCGCGTCTCCACGAGCGACCGGTTTCGAAACGAGCAGCACGCGTCCATCGCCGACCACGCGAAAGATGATCGGAGTCGGCGGTGGGGGCGTCGGCGCGGGCTGACCCGGTGTAGCCTGTGGCAACACGATCGGATTGTCATCCGCTCCGACCATCGCCGTGAATCGCTCGGCGCCGCCGTTCAGATTCACGAATAGCACGCTCGTCGCGCGCGTTCCAACGCCATTAGAGAACTCTTTTCCGCCGATACGAATCGGGTTTCCGTCGATCGACTTGTTTGCTTGTGCGACAGTTTGCGCTGGCGCGCCGCGACTTTGGCTCGCCTGGACCTTCATCTTCGTCAGGTCGAGCGACGCGAGTGGGACGTCGACAAACCGCCGGTTTGGCGCCACGGTCGCGGCGAGCGAGGTGACCGCGATGAGCGCGATGAGTTTCGAGCTGTCGAGCAGCGTTCTCATGGAGGATCCTCGGTTTGGCTGGGCCATCCGGACGATGGATACATTATACCGTCGTCGTCGGTTCAGCGAGACTGTCGGTCGTTTCTAGTCACGGCTCTCACGCGGAGCTCGCGGCGGCGAATGCGAAGAATACTGGGCAAGCCAGCGCTCGCGCGCCGATAGCCTACTTCCCAACTCCGGCGCCAAGACGACTATATACTGCCTTCGCCGAATCGAGCGTCGCCTTGAAGCGACCTTTCTCGGCCTCCGAGCGCCAACGCGACCGCTCCGTACGCGTCCAAATCGCATCGACGGTTTGCGAGAGAAACTGCACGTCCGACGCGCGAACGTACGGCTTCCCGCCGCGCACGACATACACGGGCCCCGTGTGAGCGAACGCGTAATCGTCGCCAATGAGTTTTGACTTCCCGCCGATGACACGCGCCGCGACCCAACCGCCATCGGGCACCGGAATCTGACCATCAAAGGAGATTTTGCCGGAATCCGCACCCGTTCGCGCGATGGTCTTCACCATATCGCCGTTCACGATGATCTGCAGCGAATCGACCGGCACGATCGACGCCACGTCGACCTTCATGTGCATATTCGGTGACGCATCCGCGGCGACCTTGATCTCGTCGCCCGGCTGATGTCCGTCGACATCGATGAAGATCAGCGGACCCGTCGACATGAAGGTCCGACCCTTCTTCACAGCGGCCATCCACGACTGCACCGTGAGCCGTCCGTCGACATGTGCGAACACACGATCAGAGCCCGCCGGTGGGTCGCGCCACACGTCCGAGAATTGGTCCGTGCCCGCCGACGCGGGAATACGAAATCCGGCGTTTAGCAAACGATAGTAGAAGCTCGCCGACTCGACCTCGCCGGAGTAAAGCGATCCGATGTCGTAGTAGTCGCCGAGTCCGAGCGCCGCATCCACGGCGATGAGCGTCGCGGCGGCGGCGTTCGGCGTACTTGGGTTCGCAATATAAGGATGCATGTATCCCGCGAGCCCTCCCTGCGCGCGCGCACCAATGATGTACGGATTCTCCAGCGACGGCTGCGCGTACGCTGTTCTGTTCTCGCCGGCAACGAGCGGAAGAACGAACTCGTGAATCCCGATCATCCCGATGTGTCCCAGGCCACCCCGAAACTCCTCGGCGTACTGCAGAATGTGCGTCTTGGTCGAGAGTGGACTCGGTTTCCCCGTGAGATCGCTCCATCGGCCCATGAGGCGCGTCCCATCCATATGAATGAGCGCGAACGTCATGTGCAGATCTTCAGCGGTGAGCTGCTTGTAGAACGCTTCGTGCGAGAGGCCGAAGCCTTGATGCAAATCGTGCACGTGACCGTCGCCGGAGTACCAGCCCTGGGCAGGGAGATCGGCCACTCGATCGAGCCTGATCGTGACGCTCTTGGTCGCACCAGCCACGACATCGACAACAGCTGACTTCGGGCGAAACTCGAAGCCGCGAATCGCTTCGATCTTCGCCTGACCGATCGGCAACTCGAGATCGGCATCGCCGGTGGTGTGGAAGTAGTGGCGGTCGAACACCATCATCGCGCGATGGAACGCGCCATCAGGCGAGTACGCACGGCCGTCGCTCGCATCGACATAGATGCGTGATGCCATCGGCTGACCGTCCGGTCCGACGATGCGCACATGCACTCGGCCCGTCGTCGCGACCGGCTTCCGTTTCGCGATCTTCACAGGCGTCCACGACGTCTGACGCCCGCCGTTGATGTCGGCGATGTAAAGCGTCGGCACTGCGTCACGAAACGCGACGAACGCGAATCGCCGACCATCGGGACTCACGGTCGGCGACATCTCGTGGTGCTCGGTGTCGACTGTGAGCTCGACGGGCTCGCCGCCCGTTGCGGGAATGATACGAATGTCGTTGGAGCCTTTGTCCTCGGTGACATAGACGATGTTCTGTCCATCCGGCGTCCACCGCGGCTTCATGTGATACTCGGTCTCCTCCTCACGAACGACGCGCGACTGATTCGTCGCGAGGTCGAGCACGCGCAGTCCGCCCTGGTCATACGCGATCGACTTTCCGTCGGGCGAAACGGCGGGCTGAATTCCGTTGACGATTCCCGTGTCGCGATTCGTCGAGAAATCGTGGCGGAAGATCTTGAATCGTCCATCTCGCGCGCTGGCGAAGTAGAGGGAGTTGCCGTCGCGACTCCATGTCGGCTCGACGTCGACACGTGGATTCGGCGAGATCTTCTCGACTTCGCCGCCATCCGCGCTGATGACACCGATATCGAGATTGCCGCCGGTATCCATCGACAGCGCGATGCGCTTCCCGTCTGGACTCCACGCGGGCTCGAAGTAGTAGTTCGGCCCTTGGGTGAGCGCGATCGCTTCGCCGCCCTCCGCCGGAATCTTCCATACGTCGCCGCGCATCGTGAACGCGATCCATTTCCCATCCGGACTCCACGCCGGATCGAGGGGGCCGGTCGAAACCGCCGGGAACATGTGCCGTTCCTCGCGATCAGACATTCCATATCGGTTCGGCCGGGCGAATGAAACCGCTGTCGCGGCCAGCACTCCTGCTGCGACGCCAATTCCGCCGAGCACGATTCTGTTTTTCATATACCTCCTGCAGGTCATCCCGACGAGCGAAGCGACGAGGGATCGCTCTTACCACCCCACGGGTCATCCCGAGGAGCGAAGCGACGAGGGATCGCTCTCCGGGCGAGGCAGCTGAACTACCTTAGTGAAAGCGATCCCTCGCTACGCTCGGGATGACTTTTTTGGTCACCGAGTCGAGCGCTGTTGCGAACAACCGCCGTCTTCGTGAGGTGTTGACCGCCTACCTCGAGCGTGACTGTGTATTTGCCCGGCGTCAGCACCGCTCCAGATTCGGAGCCACCAGCACCGCCGCGTCCTCCCCGACCGCGGCCGCCGAACGCTTGAATCGGAATAACCACTCTATTGAGCCCGCGCTTGGCCGGACCATTGACCGTTCGAGCAACAGCTCCCGCTGAATCCGTAACAACGATTCGCGCCGCAGTCCCATCCGCGCCGAGCGAATAGTTCACCACGATTCCTTCAGGCTCATTCGGCACGCGAAGGTATTTGTCTCCGCCGAGTGCGTAGTTCATTCCCTGAGTGCCAAAGTCGTAGCGCGTTGCGGTCTTGATGTCGAACAGATGCACCGGCTGCGCCAGAGTCTCCGCCGACAGCTCACGTAGCGGCAGCATGCTGCCAGTCCACAACGCGCGTCCATACGTCGCGATCACGAGATCGTTCTCGCGCGGATGGATCAGCAGATCGTGAACGGCGACGGTGGGAAGATCCGCCTTCCAACGAGTCCAGTGCGCTCCGTCGTTGATCGAGACGTAGACGCCGATGTCATTTCCGATGATGAGTAAATGCGAATTGACACGATCCTGAACGACGACGTTGATCGGCGCCTTCGGCAAATCACCCGCAATCGACGTCCAGCTTTTTCCGCCGTCCGTCGTCCGATAGAGATACGGCGTGAAGTCGTCGTTCCTGAATCCGTTCTTCGACACGAACGCCACGTTCGCATCGAGCGGCGACGGAAACACTCGGCTCACCCATCGATCGCGCGGCGCGCCAGCCGACTCGAGCGCCGACGTCAGATCTGTCCAGTGCGCTCCGTTATCAGTCGTGAGCTGGATCTTCCCGTCGTCCGTTCCGACCCAAATCACGCCGGCCTTCGCTGGTGATTCCGCGAGCGACGAGATCGTGCAGTACGGAGTGCTCGGGAATCCGATCTTCGTCGTGTCGTTCGTCGTGAGATCCGGGCTGATCGCTTCCCACGTGTCGCCGCGATCTTTCGAGCGAAAGAGCATCTGCGCGCCCGCATACAGCACCTTCGAATCGAACGGCGAGAGCGCGATCGGCGCGATCCAATTGTACCGCAGCCGAACGCCGGGAGGCGCGGGCGGACGAATGTCCTTTCGAATACCAGTTTGCTGATCCATTCGCCCGAGCTGATTCAGCTCGCGCGTGTTGTACGCCCAGCGGCTGTCCGTCGGATCGACGACGTTGTACATGCCGTCGCCTGGACCAACAGTGACCCAATCCTCGAGCATCGTGAATCCCCAGCGACCATTCACCGGGCCTTTCCACGAGTCATGATCCTGGAAACCGGCATACACGTGATAAGGATCATCCATGTCGACGCCGACCGCGTACGCCTCACCGACTTTCAGATTCGGAAAGAAATCGGCCGTGTGCCCGCCGTCATTCGAGATCTGAATTCCGCCATCGCTGCCGAGAATGATGCGGCGCGGATCTGCGGAATCGAACCACATCGTGCGGAAGTCGCCGAATGATCGACGGAAGAATCCGGTCGGCCACACCTTGCGATCGTCCCACGTTTTGCCGCCGTCCTCGCTCACCGTCATGTTGTCGCTGTTGACGATGATGCGCTTGTCGTTCGAC
>Ga0070683_100001073_pt1 | contig 20528 bp, 20 predicted proteins | sample KBSC713LmetaG_FD_64662 | JGI IMG/M metagenome (GOLD analysis project Ga0070683, IMG submission 64662) | Corn rhizosphere microbial communities from Kellogg Biological Station, Michigan, USA - KBS C7.1-3L metaG | ecosystem: Host-associated > Plants > Roots > Rhizosphere ... | reverse complement strand
CCAGGCGCTGCGCAAGCAGAACTTCGATCTGACTCGTTTCACCGATGGCGCGACGCCGCTCGGACTGATTCAGCCGCCCGCCAGCCTCAGCTGGACGCCCGACCAGCTGGAAACGTTCGAGCGCGCCTTCAACGGATTGCTGGCGAGCAACGACGCCTGGCGCGTGCGGGCCAAGGCGCTGCCACCAGGGAGCAGCTGGCTCGCGCTTGGGGGCGACGATCCGCTGGTCGAGTTCGACCGCTTCCTGCTCAACGTCACCGTCGCCGCCTTCGGCCTGACCATGGACGAGCTGGGGTTCACCGATACCAGCAACCGCAGCGTCGGGGAATCGCAGCAAAACGTCGTCTATCGCCGCGCGGTGGCCCCGGTTGTCGCGCTGGCCTCCAATTTTCTCACGCGCAAAGTGCGTCAGTGGCTCGATCCGCGCTTCACCGTCAGCTTCGGCGGCATCGAGGAGCCGGAGGATTTCGCCGCCCGCGCCGAGGCCTTCGCCCGGCTGATTCCGCTCGGCGTCGTCTCACCTGCCCAGGCCGCGCGGCTGCTCCACCTGCCCGAGCCGGACCGCCCACGGTAGACGAGATGAGGACGGCTCTTGATACCCATGTTGCGCGCCTATGACGATGGCGCGCAGGCATATCAGGCGCTGGCGGATGCGATCAAAGCGAAAGGCGACAGTGGCAAATATCCACTGTCGCCCTAGTCTTGCGCCCCAAGCATCCCAAACGTCATAGCCACCAGACTCACGCCACCGACCCCATCGCCTGCGAGTCACACGTCAGCACGGGAACGAGCGCCTGCTCGTCTGCCTGCTCGGCCAGCGCCTCGAACATCGCTTCGACCAGTGTATAGACCTGGTCCAGGCGGAATGGCTTGCGCACCAGCGCATCTACCACCGCCGGGTATTCCTGGCCCGGCAGCAGCCCCGCCGACATCAGCGCCAGGCCGTGGCGCTCCTTCAGCCCGGGATGCGCTTCGAGCGCGCGGCAGACATCCCAGCCGTTCATTTCCGGCATCATCAGATCCATCAACACGACGCATGGCTCCTGCGCCGCCTCCAGCGCCTCGACGACGCCCCGGCCATCGCGGAACTGCGTCACCCCATAGCCCTCCGCCTCCAGCGCATAGCGCAGCAACTCGCGGATGGCGCGGTCATCATCCACAACCAGTACCTGTGACATGCCTCTCTTCCCCTTTCTGCCAGGGATGCGCGGCGATATGGCCTATATAGCGACAATCCCGGCATGGTGTTCTGTTATCCGAATCTCGCTACCAACCACACGCCAGTGACTGGAACCGATGTTCTATATTGTAATACGAGCAAGGGTCTCTGGCAATCACGCAATCGGTGGAAATTCCACAGGATCGCCAACCAATGGCTCCAGTGGCTGTTGCTGGCGATCACTGGCAGCCTGTGCCGACCGATGACGAGTTTTGGCGAGTGATGGGGACTCTGTTCCCTGAGGAGACGTTTCATGCCGTCCGATTCTTTAGACGAGCCAGCGGCCCGGAAGGATGCGGTCGCCGTATAGCCCAATTGGGTGAATCTGGGAATATGAGAGGTATCGTGCCAGGATCATCGCGGTGGCAGGCATTCGGATATTTTCCATCGCTACCTGCGCCGAGGGTTCAGTTTCGTCAGCGCTTGCGCTGTCATAAGCTGGCTATCAGCATCGCACGTATGGTAGTGTAGCAATTATGCCATGCGCTGGCCGCTGTTGTCCGCGTCGATTGTAGCTGCTTTCCCCCAAACGTAGAGGAGACCGTAGATGCTCGACCGCACAGACCCGCTTCAGGCACAAATTCTGGAACGTCTAGAACACGAAGAATACGGATATCTCATCACCGTCCGCCCAGATGGACGCCCTCATGCCATACCCGTCTGTTTCCTGTACGAGAATGACAGCATCTTAATCTTCAGTCTGCCAGATTCAGTCAAAGTGCGAAACATTCGGGAGAATCCACAGGTGTCCCTGGCGCTGGAAAGTTTTGGCTTTGGAGACTACTTTTCAGTCGTTATCGAGGGAACAGCGGAGCTCGTTGACGAGCCTACCAACTGGTTGCAACACCCTCCCTACAACGCCAAACATATAAAGCTGAGCCAGCGTATTTTTGGCAGTGACCACGTTCCCGAAGAGTATGCCGCACAGTTTTCTCAAGCCATTCGCATTACGCCGGTCAAGATCCGCCACGACAATTAGCGCTGCATGCGATTCAGACAATTCGTAACTTGCGCCGTTGCCCACAAGGGCGCACAATGGGGGCGAACGATTGACATGCGACCATCCGAGTAGGAAGGCTCTGCCCCGATGTCCACCGCTGACGCCGCGACGCCGCTCTATGCACGCCCCGCCGAACTGCTGCAACAGCTGATTCGCTTCGATACGACCAATCCGCCGGGCAACGAGGCGGCCTGCATTGGCTATATCCGCGATCTGCTGGCCGAGGCGGGCATTCCTTCGACCGTCCTGGCGCGCGATCCCGCCCGCCCAAATCTCATCGCCCGCCTGGCTGGCCGGGGCAGCGCGCCGCCGCTGCTGCTCTATGGGCATGTGGATGTCGTCACGACGGCGGGGCAGAGTTGGAGCCGTCCACCGTTCTCTGGCGAGCTGGCCGATGGCGCGATCTGGGGACGTGGCGCGCTCGATATGAAGGGCGGCGTCGCCATGATGCTCGCCGCGTTTCTGCGCGCCGCCGCGGAAGGCGCCGCCCTGCCGGGTGATCTGATCTTCGCCGCGCTGGCCGACGAGGAGAACTGGGGTGACTATGGTGCGCGCTATCTCGTCACAGAGCACGCCGACCTGTTTCGCGGTGTGCGCTATGCCATCGGCGAAATTGGCGGCTTCACGCTGCACATCGGCGGGCAGCGGTTCTATCCGATCATGGTCGCGGAGAAGCAGGGGGCAGCTATCACGGCGACGGTGCGCGGTCCCGGTGGCCACGGCTCATTGCCGATGCATGGCGGCGCGATGGCAAAGCTCGGCCAACTGCTTCAGCGGCTCGACCAGCACCGGCTGCCGCCACATATCACCCCCGTCACGCGCATGATGATCGAAGGAATGGCAACTGCGCTTCCGCAGGATCTCGGTAACATGATGCGCCCGCTGCTCGACCCAGACCGCACCGACGCGACGCTCGACCTGCTCGGCGCGCAGGGCATGCTCTTCGATCCACTGCTGCACAATACCGTCAACGCGACCGTCGTGCGCGGCGGCGACAAAGAGAATGTCATCCCCAGCGAGATAACGGTGGCGCTGGATGGGCGGCTGCTGCCGGGATTCACCCCGGACCAGATGCTGGCGGAGCTGCGTCAGCTGGCGGGCGACCTGGCCGAGTTCTCCGCCGGGCGCAGTGACCTGACGCCAACCGCCGCGCCTGATATGGGGCTGTTTGAGACGCTGGCGGGGATTCTGCGTGAGGCCGACCCCGGCGGGACGCCGATTCCGTTGCTGCTCTCCGGCGTCACCGACGGACGACACCTGGCACGACTGGGCATCCAGACCTATGGCTATCTGCCGATGCGCCTGGCCGCCGATTTCCCAGTGATCCAGCTCATCCATGCCGCCGACGAGCGCATCCCCGTAGAGGCGGTGGACTTTGGCGCGGAGGCCATCTATCAGGCGGTGCGCCGCTTCGGATAGCGCATCGGGAAGCTGGCTCCCCTCTCCTTGTGGGAGAGGGGCTGGGGGTGAGGTCTCACGCGGTGGGCTAGGCGAGATCGTGCGCAGGCGCCTCGACTTTGGCGGCTGGAGCGCTCAGCGGCACGGTGAGCGTGACCGTCGTGCCCAGTTCAGGGTCGCTCTCGATCTCCAGGCGCGCCTTGATCAGCCCGGCGCGCTCGCGCATGCCACGCAGACCGAGGCCACTGCGCAGTTCGGCGTCGCCCTGCGCCTGTGGCGAGCGCACGCGGCTCAGCGTCTCGGTGACCGAGAACCCCTGCCCATTATCCGCGATCGTCAGCGTGAGCCAGTCTTCGTCGTATTTCAGCGTGATTTTGGCGCTGGTGGCGTTGGCGTGGCGGCGCGCATTGGAGAGCGCCTCCTGGGCGATGCGGTAGATCGTCACCTCAAATTCGCGCGTGCCGGGTCGGCTGCTTTCGCCTTCCTGCTCGAATTCACACTCCAGCCCGCGCTGGGTGGTGCTGGTGGCCAGCGAGGCCAGCGCGGCGGCCAGCCCCAGGTCGTCCAGCACGGAAGGACGCAGATCCTGGCAGGCGCGGCGGATGCTATCGAGGCTGCGCTTGGCGAGATCGCCCAACTCCGCGATGAAGCGTGTATCGTGCTCCGCGACCAGCTGATCGGGTCGCCGCGAGGAGAGCGCGTCAAGCCCGCGCGAGAGTGCCACCAGCGTCTGCGCCGTATCGTCATGCAGCTCGCGCGAGAGACGGCGGCGTTCCTCCTCCTGGGCGGAGGTAATCAAGGCGGCGTAGTCTTCGAGGGCTGCCTCTCGCTCGCGCGCCACGCCGAGCTTGAGGACCGTCTGCTGCAATTCCTCGGTGCGCTGCTCCAGGCGGACGCTCAGGAGAGCCAGATAATAGATGGCCGAGAGCGGCACGAGAAACAGCAGCCACGAGATCTCCGCCTCGAAGTCGTCGAGAATTTCGGCCAGGGGGAGCAGCGGGCCGATCACCAGCATCATCAGCTGGAAGCGAATCGCCGGGGCGGCAAGGAATGCCTGCCAGGAGACGGGCATGGGCAGGTTACTGAGGCGCTGTTCCAGCAGGCGGAAGCCCACCGCTCCGGCAAACATCACCCCCGACGCCAGTACCGCGCCCACGATATGGCCGTGCAGCTGCGAGCTGACGGAGGCGTCAAACGGTGCGGCGCTGGCCACGTAGACAAGCCCCGCGCAGAGCGTCGTGATGCCCGCAGCCGCGGACTGGCGCAAGATAAGCGGCAGATTTTGGCGGTTGCGTATGACATCCGGTGCTCCGGCGATCAACGGCGTGACGAGCGCCAGCACGATCGCGCCGGTCGTGCCTGCCAGGACGACGGTCGCCAGATAGAGCGTATAGAGCGGATCAGGCAGCGTCTGGCTCGTGCGCGCATCCAGCCCAAAGCGCTGGCGAGTGACGCGCACGAACAGCGCCGTGCCGATGGTCAGCACGGTCAATATCAGCATCGCCTGGGGCGGTGAATTGGGCTGAGCCGAGACCGGCCCCCAAAACGCCCAGGCGATAGTTATCCCGATCAGAACAAACAGTAGTCCCATGTTGTGCACAAAGTAGTCGGTCAGAGACGACACCACCGCGAGGGATCGTCCTCCGGTGTCGGCCCGATGATGCTGTGCTCGCATACCGCTGCTCCCTACATCCGCACCTCATCACCAGGCCATTAGGTGGCGCTAGGTAGAGATGCGGATGAGAGCAACGTACCCCATTTGGAGCAGAACGCGCAAGCACACCTCGGTGAAGTGACTACTCCTCACCCTCGGTAGGGATAGCCTCGGCCAGCGTCACAACGCCGGTCAAATCGGGATGCTCGGTGTCGTCCAGCGCGATCCATCCCCGGCGCAGCGCCAGCAAGACCGCCTCGGTGCGCGAGCCAACGCCGAGCTTGGCGAAGATGTTGCCCAGGTGGGTGTGGATGGTCCGCACGCTCAGGTTCAGACGGCGGGCGATATCCTTATTGGGCAGGCCGCGCGCCGCCTCGCGTAGCACCTCCATCTCCCGGTCGGAGAGTGGCGGCATCGAGACGGTGGGCGAGCGATGAGAGACCGCCTGGCGCAGCGCGCGCACCGCAATCGCTGGCTGAAGCACCGCCTCGCCCCGGTGGACCGAGCGCACCGCCGTCACCAGCTCCTGGCCGCGCACGTCTTTGAGCAGGAAACCCGCCGCGCCCGCGTTGAGCAGCGCCAGCACATACTGGTCATCGTCGTAGGCCGTCAGCGCCAGCACCGCCACTTTCGGCAGCAGCTGCTTGATGTGGCGCGTTGCCTCGATGCCACTCATGCCGGGCATCGCCACATCAATAATCAGCACATCAGGCTCGCTGGCGACGGCCTGCTCGACGGCGGAGATACCGTCACCGGCCTCGGCAATCACCTCGATATCTGGCTCGGCTTCGAGCAGGCGGCGGGTTCCCTCGCGCACCAGCACATGGTCGTCGGCCAGCATCACCCGAATCGTCTCGCCTGCCTCAAGGCTGGTATCGTTCGCGCCCGGCTGCGCATCGGCATTGTCGGCGTCGCCGTTCGGTGTCTTGCGTGCCATCGTCTCATCCTCTCTCATGAGCACGTGCATCGTGCTATCCGCGGGTGATGCCCCGGGAACTCCATTGCTCTGCATGTGCGCAGCCTCCTGTATCGTGTGGCGCTTCGTCATTTCGGCCTGTCGCGTAGGGGAAAAACGCCCTACAGTACCCGAATTGTACACACAACACGAGCGGAAACGCGCTACCTCATTATACCTACAAGATATGCGTAGCGCGCGGCGTGTCTCGTTGCTGGGAGCGCAGCCTGTGAAACGGCATTTTCCCGCGCGCATTCTCTATCCACCTCCCTCAGGCCATAACTCACCCCGCGCCATGCCGCGCGTTACTCTGGGCGTACTCTCCACGAAAGCGCAGTACGAGAAATGGACTGTTCCCAGGCAAACGACTCTATGGTAAACTGGCACGGCCAACCGCCCGCTGTGGAGAGTGTGAGAGGGCTGGCGCTGGCGGAGGAGAGGAGAAGGCCTTGTGAAAGTTCGGTGGTCATTTATTGCCTCGATTGTGCTGGCGGCGGGCGCCATCGTGGCATGGTATCTCAACGGCTCCGGGAGCTACGCGGGTCAACTGGAATACTGGGTATTTGGCCTGGCCTTAGCCGCGCTCATCCCGCTGGCGCAGGCCATCAATGATGTCACCGAGGGTCTTTCGCCGTATCTGGGCAAGGTATCGCGCGGGCTGATCGAGGCGACCTTCAGCAATGTACCTGAGATTGCTATTGGTGTCTTTCTGCTGATCAAGGCGCATGAGAGCGCGACTCTGCTGGATACGAACTTTGCCATTATCCGCGGCCTGCTTATCGGCTCAGTCATCAATAATGTGCTGCTGGTGCTCGGCTCCGCCGTCTTCTTCGGCGCGCTGCGCAATGGCCGGATGAAGTTCAACGCCGAACAGGCCGCTGGTTTCGCCTCGATGCTCGCCCTTGCCGTCGTTGGCCTGGCGCTGCCCACACTGGCGGCGGGTTTCGCCAAAGAGCACTCCGCCGCCAATGAAGAGACCGCCAGTCTGGTGGTGAGCGCCATTCTCATCATCACCTACATCATGTATGTGGGCGCCAGCACCTTCGGCTGGGGTGAAAAAGTGCGCGCGAGCCGCAAGAAGACCGCGGCGAAGGGCGAGGCGCAGAGCGAAGGCGAGGCAGAAGGCGAGGCTGACGAAGAGACGCGCAAGCGTCTGGAGAAGGAGCAGGCGGAAGCCGAGCAGGAGGCCCGTGAGGCGGTTCGTCGCCGGGAGCTGCGGCGGGAGAAGCCGCTGGCAGTGCCGCTCGGATTCCTGGCGCTGGCGTTCTTGACCGCGGTCATCGCATTCATGGCCTATCTCATCGTCGGCGTCACCGACGAGGTCATCACCCAGTCGGCGCTGACGCCGCTCTCGGTGGGCCTGATTCTCTTCCCGATAGTCTGCAATCTTGGCGAGCTGATCGCGGCATTTCGCGGCTCCTGGCGCAACGATATGGATGCCGCGATGAACGTGGCCGCCGGTTCCAGCGTGCAGGTGCCGCTCTTCGTGACGCCAGTGCTCGTCCTCATCAGCGCGATTCTGGCGGGCGCCAACGCGGGCAACGTGCTGACCCTGGTCTTCAACCCGGTGGTGTTGATCGTCGTGGGGCTGGTGACGTTCGTCTATGCGCTGGTGAATCTGGATGGCGAGACGACCTGGCTGGAAGGCGTGCAGTTGCTGGCGTTCTACCTGATGATCGCCGTCACCGCCCTGGTCCTTCCCGGCCGATAACGAGTGCGCACGCAGGCCAGGCAGATCTTTCGATGCCCCTCCTCACCAGTGGGAGGGGCATTCGTGTCTGCGCCTCCTGTTCGCCAGGGCAGCCGGGACAGGCTATGGTAGAATACGGAGCGCAGGCTTGGCTAACATGTCACCGTGCCAAGCGCTGAACATATCGCTATCGCGGGAGCGGCAAGGGGCGGGAAGGGTAAAGGAGCAGGGCAATGGCGCAGAAGGGAGCCGCCACAGCCGCGATAGCGCCGCTGGCAGACCGCTATCGTATCCTGGCGCGGGTGGGCCTCGGCGGCACAGCGGTGGTCTATCGCTGCATTGATATGCATACCGAGCGCATCGTCGCCGTCAAGGTGCTGCGCACGAATGGCCCGCTGATTCCCGAAGCGGCGTCGCGCTTCCGTCGCGAGGCGCGGCTGGCGTCTACGCTCTCGCACCGCCATATCGTGCGTCTGCTCGACTACGGCTATACCATCCCGTTGCCGATAGGTGGGCGGGTGACGTGGGAGGATGATAGCGGGCAGCCTGTCCCCTATCTGGCGATGGAATATGTTTTTGGCGCGACGCTGAAAGAGTTGGTCCGGCGCCGCGGCCCGCTGCCCTTCGACTGGATCTGGCGATTGGGCGCTCAGCTCTGCGACGCGCTCAGCGCCGCCCATGCCCTTGGCGTGGTTCACCGCGATGTCAAGCCGCAGAACGTCATGATTCTCGACGCCGCCTCGGAGCTGCTTGCCAAGCTGACCGATTTTGGCATTGCGCGCCAGGTGGGTGGCGACCTCACCAGCCTGACGGAAAGCGGCCAGGTGCTGGGCACGCCTGACTATCTCTCCCCAGAGCAGGTGCTGGGCGAGCCGGGCGGCCCATCCTCCGACCTCTATGCGCTCGGCATTGTGCTCTATGAGTTGCTCACCGGGCGGCTGCCCTTCGAGGGGGGGACGCCGCTGGCGGCGGCCTCAAAACGGGTGATGGCCGAGCCCGCGCCGCTCGAATACTTTCGTGAGGATGTCCCCCCGCCGCTGGCAGAGGTCGTGCGTCTGGCGCTGCGGCGCGATCCCGGCGAGCGTTTTGCCGACGCCAACGAATTTGCCCAGGCGCTGCGCTGGAGCCGCGAGCGCTCGCCCGTGATGCCACCCGCCGACCGGGGCGCGTGGGTGATGACGCCGCAGAACCGCGCCGCGCCACCGCCCGCCGAGCAGGCGCAATCCGCCGAGCAATCCGCCGAGCAATCCGCGGCGGTAGCAGACGCGCCCTCCGAAGAAGAGCCGCCGGAACAATCGACGGTGCTGCGCGTTGCCCCGCACGTGCCTGGCATCGACCCGGAGGCGACGACGGGCCAATCATCCCAACCATCCCAACCATCCCAACCATCCCAACCATCCCAACCATCCCAATCATCCCAACCATCCCAACCATCCCAACCGTCGCAGCCATCCCAGCCGTCGTCAGCCGATGATACATCCGCCGATGTCCAAAAAGATGCCCCGGAAGATACGGCTGAGTTGCTATAGACGAGAATACCCAACGCAGAATACTGAGACAACACCGTGACGGCATGCATCTAAAGCTGTAGGCAGCCACCGCCTGATTTGTTATAGAATGTGACGGTTGGGCAAATGGCAGCCAGAGTGTGATGGCACGCACACTGCAAGTGATGGGTGCGTGCCTATTCCAGGCGCGCCATGCGCTCGGCAGATCCCCAGAGCGCAGGTTCGCGACACGGTCGCGAGATTGATGAGCAGAATTGAATTGAACGGGAGAGGTGCTACCATGAAGAGGAACCAGATCGTTGCCCTGATTGCAGGCGCGACGTTGGGCATTGCAGCGGTAACCATTGGGATCATCCTGGCGCGCGAAGACGGTCGCGAGGCGGCTCGTCGCTTCCTGAACGAGAACCAGATTGGCCAGAAGAGCCAGCAGGCCGCGCAGGCGGTCGCCAGTACCGCACGCAAGGTTGGCAACCAGGTTGCCCAGACCGCGCAGGAGCAGTATCCGCGCGCCAAGAACGCCGTCTCGAACGCGATTTCGCAGGCGCCGCAGGCCGTCGGCGCGATTAGCTCGGCGCTGCCGAAGGGCTTGTTCAATGGCAAGCCTGCCACGACCACCGAGGGCGAGCTGCCCGAGGCCAGCATCTAGGCTGTCCTTGCGACAAGCGACACAGCGAACGGGTGAGGCTCTCTCGCCCGTTCTTATTTTTCCCCAGCCACGCCTTCCTTCTTGTTCATCTCCCAGAAGCCACTTTGACGCCTCTCGCGCTTCAAACGTACAATCAAACCACATTGACTCGTTGGATACCTGGAGCAAAGCAGGAGTTCGCATGGCGCCCGGCAGAAAAATACGCCTGACGACGCTGGCAAGCTGCGCTGGTTGAGCTGCCAAGATGGGCCCGGAGGCCCTGGCGCACGTGTTGCGTCCGCTCGCCGCCACATTCGGCGCGGAGGCTGCCAGCGACTTGCTCGTGGGGCTGGGCCGCGCCGATGATGCCGCTGTCTACCGCCTGAATGACGACCAGGCGATCGTAGCCACGACGGACTTCTTTCCGCCGGTGGTGGACGATCCCTATGCCTTCGGCGCCATCGCCGCCGCCAACGCCCTCAGCGACATCTACGCCATGGGCGGCGACCCGCTCTTCGCCCTGAATCTCGTCGGCTTCCCCGATGACCTCGACGCCGAGATCCTGACCGAGATTCTACGCGGCGGCGCGGAGAAGGTGCGCGAGGCGGGGGCGCTGATCGCCGGGGGGCATTCCGTCACCGACCATGAGCCAAAGTACGGCCTCGCCGCGATTGGCCTGGTGCACCCCGCACGTATCTTCACCAAAGGCGGGGCGCATCCGGGCGATAGTCTGGTGCTGACAAAGGCCATCGGCACAGGAGTCATCACCACCGCCGCCAAAGCCGAGCAGGCGAATGAGGCCGATCTGGCGGGCGCTATCGAGAGCATGATGCGGTTGAATGGCCCGGCCATGCGCGCGCTACGGGCGCTCGGGGAGCGCCTGCACGCCTGCACTGACATCACCGGCTATGGACTGCTCGGGCACGGCTGGGAGATGGCGGAGCAGAGCGGCGTCGCCTTCCACATCTTCGCCGGGGCCGTTCCACTGCTGGCGGGCGCGCGCGCGTATGCCGCTGGCGGGTTTGTGCCAGGCGGCACTGGCCGCAATCGCGCCGCCATCGAGCCACATACGCGGTGGCTTGGCGAGGTGGACGAGGTGGCACGCACCCTGCTCTATGACCCGCAGACATCGGGCGGCCTCTTTGCCGCCGTCGCGCCGGAGGCGGTGGATGGTCTGCTGGCGGCGCTGGCCGAGGCGGGCATGACGAGCGCGGTCGTCGGTCGGGCCGAGGCGCCTGGCGCGGAAGGCGCGGAAATCGTGGTGGAGATGGGCAATGGCTAAAGACCACAGGCCAACTGAGGCGATAGAGAAGCCCGCACAGGCTGATCCGCTTGCCCCGCTGGAGGCGACGCTCGGTTATCACTTCAGCCAGCGGCCGCTGCTGGTGGACGCGCTGACCCATCGCTCCTATCTCAATGAGGTGGGGCGCAGTGGTGTGGTCTCCAATGAGCGGCTGGAGTTCCTCGGCGATGCGGTGCTGGCGCTGGTGAGCGCGGAGATGGTCTATCGCGAGCGGCCGACCGAGCCGGAGGGCCGACTCACCCAGCTGCGCGTGGCGCTGGTACGGACGACGACGCTGGCGGAGTTTGCCCGCGATCTGGGCCTGGGCGCCTATCTGCGGCTGGGACGGAGCGAGGCAGGTCTGGGCGGGCGCGACCGCGAGTCGGTGATTGCCGCGGCATTCGAGGCGGTGCTGGGCGCGATCTATCTGGATGGCGGGCTGGCGGCGGCGGAAAGGTTCCTCGATCCGCTGTTACACGCGGCACTGGCGCGGGCCACGGCGCAGCAGAGCATTAAAGACGCCAAATCGCGCTTGCAGGAGCTGGCGCAGGGGCAACTGGGCATGACGCCGCGCTACCAGCTGGTGAGCACTGAGGGACCGTCTCACGACCGCCGCTTCGTAGCCGAGGTGCTGGTGGGGGCGTATGTGGCGGCGCGAGGCGAGGGACGGAGCAAACAGCAGGCCGAGCAGGCGGCGGCGGCCCGCGCGCTGGAAGATCCCGGCTGGCTGGAGGCAAGCGCGGAGACGGGCGGATAGCGGCGGAAACGGGCGGATAGCGCGTGAGAGTGGCAGGCGCAGACCGGCTCATTTCGCCGACGCGAATGGCTCGACGAAGTAGGTCCAGGCGAGCGTCACCCCCACGATCACCAGCAGCGTCACGCCGACGCCCGCGACGGTCAGCGGTGTCGTGCCCAACGAGCGGAAGGTATCGGGCACGAGTGCGACGATGATGACAAGGATATAGAGCGCCAGCCCCAGGCCAGAGGCAAGCGAGATAATCCGAATGCTCATAGGGTTGTGCCACTGGCTCTTGAGTGCGTCGCGCAGGAAGAGGATGGCAGTCACTGCGCCGATCACGGCGGCGATGATGAAGGAAACCTGCCAGAGCAGGCGGCTATTGGTGGCCAGCAGCGCCAGCAGGCTCATGCTGCCCGGCAGGAGAAAGTAGAGGGTGATGTTGGTGGCCATCCGGCGGCGCATGGGGTGATGGATCCACTCGCCGTACTTGGTTTGCAGCACAAGCCACCAGAGGCCGAGCAGGGTAAACGAGAGTTGCGCAACCGTCTGATAAAACACCTCGGGGACCATCACTCACGCTCGCTTCCGCCGCCCATATCGAGCAATCTCACCGCGCTGCAATACACGCAGCCATCGTTGCCTGAGCACCATGATACACCGTGTGTGAAGGGCGGCAGCCAGCCCGGCATTACATGCGGCATCCGCGCGGAACTGCCCGCGCTTGACGCGCGCCGCCGCGATACGATACACTACGGGAGGTCGCCGCAAGCGCCCATCGTTCGTGTACCATTCGCGCCTCCTTGCCAGCGTAGCTCAGGGGCAGAGCAGCTGTTTCGTAAACAGCAGGCCGTGGGTTCAAATCCCACCGCTGGCTCCCCATCCCGCCTTGGTTGCTTCAACCTCCCTTAATTTGCGGTATTCCTTGGTACGCGTCGAATGCAGACCGCTGTCCCTTCAGACCGCTGCCCCGTCGGCATGCAGACCGCTGCCCGGGTCTGAAACACCGTAAGTTTATCGTCGATCTCTTGTGCCCTGCAAGCAGTATCCGCCAAATAGCCGCAGCCAAACGAAGCAACCACCAAAAACGCCGCTTCCCAGTCGTTGGAAAGCGGCGTTGTCTACTCACCATCGGGTTACGCCCGGTGCCTGGTAGCGCCAGGATCTCCGTGTGGCCATCCAGCAGTGGGCAGTGAGACAGCAGTCATGCAGGATACTGGCGGGCATCCTATCTCGGACTATAGCCCGCAATGCTCAAAATAACGATCGTCTGTGCGGGCGACAGGCTCAGCGACGCCAAACAGAGCCTGATCAATGTCCATTGACGTGCGTGGCGTTCGCCATGCTCAATGTGCCAGAGATGCCCGGTTGCAATGTCGGCGTGGCTCGCTGCTTCGCGCAAACTGACCTCTAGATACGTACGAATCCGCCAGAGCGCGAGACCCTCTTGATAGTCACCAATACCTCGCAGCAGTCGACGGAAGACCTCCTCAGGCAAGCCAATGGGAGCAACGCTGCGATCATCGCCTCCTCCATCTTTAGTGCTCATACTGCTCCTTCGCACTCCTTTCCAATCCCTTCTCATCCTGGTCTGACTGCTTGTCTTGGTCATTTCGGCATGTGTCCGACGACTTCATCAAAGTCGCAGGAAAGTCAAAACTACCAGACGGCAAAACGAGGGCAAAACGAGGGCAAAACGAGGGTAAAAAGTCCCGAATTCGATGGTAAAACGCCGCCTATGCACTGATGTGTCCCCATCTACATGCCGACCATACACGCAGGCAGCAGCGAACACGGTCAACGCGGAGGATGAAGGGGTGAGGAGGGGTGAGGGCGGCACAACTCATGCTGGTCGATGACAGGTGAAGACGACATTTGACACATCTGATAGGTCAGGACCTGATCTAACCGATCTCAGCTGATGCGCTCATGGGAGACAGAGAGATCTATGACAACTCCAACGAATAGTGATGCCGCCGTCACCGTCACTGTCACCTTCACCTATGCTCTACGAATTGATGCACGCCGCGACGCTCTTGGGCTCTCACACGAGGACTTGGCCCACAAGGCCCAACTCTCGCCCTCCACCACAAAAGACATCCTGACTGGTGACTTTGTCCCGCCGCTAGACGCACACATCCGCCTTTGCCGCGCCCTGCAGTTTACTCCCAAACAAGTACGTGATCTGAACAATCTCCGCGCGGCTGAGCGGGCTAAGGGGCGTGCGGACAGGCGTGCCGCCAAGAGTGCCTCGCAACCATCGCCCTCGCGCCCTCGATCCCAACCAACTGCAACGCCAACGCCAACGCCACGCGCCAGCAGTTCCGCGGCTGGACCAGAGGAGCCCGGCCCGTCGACGAGTGGCTCAGACCTTTCGGACCTTTCGGCAACCCGACCCGACCACGGGCAAAACAACGGGGAGGATGAGGCCGAGACGATAGATCACGTGCCTTTCGAGCAGACCGAGACCCGTAGCGCGACGCCAGACCCAGAGAGTGCTGCTCGCCCCTCATCGACACCGGCAGCTACTGACAGCGCACCTGTTTTCGAGCATCAAATTATCGGCAATCGAACCACCAATGCAGCAGAGAGACACGAGATCCACGGTCCTCCGCCTCCGGCCGCCACGACGCACCGACAGCCTCCTCAGTGGCAGCTTGCCACGCGCACGCGGCTGTTAATTGTTCTCGGCGGTCTGATCGTTGCTGGACTTGTCCTCCTACACGTGATTCCGATGCCACCGGCGATGCACCCCATGCAGGCTGCCACAATTACCTATCGCGCGGCCGTCCCTGGATTGGGATGCGACCATAGTGGGGCGACCTGGAAGAACGGCACGGCGACGCGAATGGTGTGTCTCGGCAATGGGGGCATGGTCGCTGGTACGACGCGAGGCCAAACCTTCGCCCAGGAACTATTCCAACCGCCAGGAGGCACCTTATCGTTGCAACGCTTTCGTCTCGATGTGGCAATCGCGCTGGTGCGCAGCATGTGCGGTGGAGTGCAATATCAGATGGACGTCACAACCGCATACCATTATGACGTCTCTGTCTGTCAAGACGGCTCGGTGGTGGTGCTCCTAGTCGACACCGCAGGAGACAATATGATTCGACTAAGCCTACCCGCTGCACGGGTCGCGCCAGCGAGTGATTATCATCTTACCCTGACGATTGCAAACGGCATCCAAACCGTGGCCATCAATGGGCAGCCGATTCCACTCACCACGAAGACGGTCGCCGGTGCGTGCGACTTTATCAGTCTGGCCACCTCAACTAATGCGGGTGGAGTTGTGCACGCGGCATTCGCCAACTTTGCGCTCAGCAGCCTCTAGATGTCTGTGCTGCATGTCTGTGCTACATGTCTGTGCTGGTCACGTCCGGCACGCCCGACGCGACGTGTGCCGCCGTGTGTGCCTCCGTGGCTGTTCCTGTGGCTGTTCCTAGGGCCGCTGCCCGCACGAGGCTGTGCAGCGACGCCCCCAACAGGACAGAGACGCTCGCGGCATAGGCTGCGAACCCGGCGATGATTGCCATCGCCACATAGGTGAGCTGCTGCGGTGGCCACTGGCGCGTGGCCTCAGCGCCCACGAGCACCGTCACACCCGCCGCCAGCACCCCGAACAACAGGGCGTTCAACAGCATCCGTGACACTAACCGGTCAGTGGTCTTCAGTAGAAATGCCAACATCTTCATAACGGCCTATCCCTCCTGTCACACAGTCTTCGTTGCGATACCTTGTCGTTCCCTTGGCGAAGGTGGCGAAGGCGAGCCGTGCAAGCCGTCGCTCGTCCGCAGAGGCCGGAAGCGGTCGCCGCAACTCGCGTGCGATTTGGCGATCGATGCAATCGGTGCAATCGGTGCCTACGACAGCTCGCGGACGTCTTCAGAATCTCAAGCCCACCCCCCTCGCAGGTGACTCAGTGGCGACTCGCGGGCGCTTCGACGACCCGTTCAATACCGCCCGCGATATCGTGCTCGGCGGTTCGGACACCGCGTACGGCCTCGCGGACGAAATACTGGGTTGTCTAGCAGATCCTGGCAGAGACATTGCACCTCCCGAGGCCCGGCGTCACGCGGGCGGTGCTTGGCTTACGCTTAGGCGCTCGCGGAGCGGCGGCCGGTGACGAGGTGCAGCAGCACCACCAAAAGGATCGCCCCGATGATCGCGACGATGAGCTCGCCCACCAACCCAAACCGGGTGAGATTGAACAGCGCGAAAAAGCTGACGACAAAGTTGGCGAGGATCGCCCCAATCACGCCAATGATCAGGTCGACCAAAATGCCGAAGCCCCCGCTCCGCATGGCGCGGCCCACAAGGCCGGCGGCGATGGCGCCTGCGATGATCTGCAACGCTAGGTCAGTAAAGGTTACCGTAAATGCTCCGAGTACCATGGCACACGCTCCTTGTTCTCATCATTTTGCTTGGTTCTGCTTGGTCTGGTGGGCACCGCATACCGCGGTGCCCGCATCCAGCCCCCATCTACGTGAATTCAGGCTGCGGCTGCAGCGACGCTGCCGCGGCGCAGCCCGTGAAGCTTGTGAAACCAGTTAAACTTGTTGAACTTGCTAAGCTCGTGCCCGTCTGCCGCCCAGGAGGCGCAGCAGCCAGAGCAAGACGACCGCCCCGAGGAAGGCGAGGATGAAGGAGCCAATGAGACCGATCGTGTCGCTGAGGACGAGTCCGGCCAAGAAGCCGCCAAGGAGCGCACCGACGATCCCGACGATGATGTCGCCGAGAATGCCGAAGCCACTGCCCTTGACCACGCGGCCAGCCAGCGCACCGGCCAAACCGCCGATGATAATCCATCCGATGACGCCAACCGTCGAGATGACTGCTGCAAGTACCATAATGTGCATCACGTACACATCCTTTCTCAATCTGGCAGGCACAGCGGTGTGCTGCCTGAATTCACTCGTATCCACTCGTATCCACTCGAGCCCATTCGGCAGCCGGGAAATTCCCCGACCGCGGGATGCCTACTCAACGCCTACTCCAAGAACGTTGCCTACGGGTGGCGGGCAGACTGCCCGCAACCAGACGACCGAAGTTACCGGCACGCAAGGTGCCATTAATGCCTCCCGGAACGGTCACGCCAGGAGTGTGAGCAATCACCGCAGGGTCACAGCAGGGTCACCGTATCGACTGCACACCCCCTCCTTCCTCCTGGAGCTGGCCCGGTGAGGGCTCTCAGGCGGTCGGCGTAGCGCGCCGCCGCATGAGCTCAAACAGCCGGGCGATGCCCCAGGTCAGCAACGCGTAGACAATGATGGCCAGCACCGCGGCGAGATCGAGGATGCTGCCATGGCTCTGTGGCGTGGGAAAGACGCCCTGGAAGGGGGCGACGAGTGGAGCGGTGATCGTATAGATCAGATTGCTGAAACCAGCATTGGGGTTGGCGGCAAGGAGCTCGAGGATGATGCGGAACACGAGCAGCACCGCGACGATGCCGCCGATGGTGTAGACGATCTGTCCAGCACGCCAGCCACGCCAGCTGGGGGCGTAGGTGGCGTCCGTCTCCACCCGCCGACCTGGCGCGACGTGCGGCATGGGCTGCACGGGCTGCGGCGGCGTGGGCTGCGCAGCCTCGCCATAGCGTGGGTCGGCCGTAACCGGTGTGCCAGCATACCGTGGATCGCGCGGATCCCCAGATCCTGTGGGTTGTATCATTAGAATTCCTCTCCTGGAGGGATCAAACCTCCAGACCCAATCCTTGCCCAGAGCCCGCACGAGTGAACTGCTGTTTAAAGAGCAGGCAGTACTTCCCAATACAGTCGCAATTAATGTGCCAGCTTGCAAAGGAGAGTGGTCGCGAGCGCGTCTATAACGCACTTCGTGGGAAGGTATGCGAAGGTAAATGTGTGGGGAGGTCGCAACTGTCGCCAGGGGAAATGGCGAGATGGAACAACGGGCGTAGGTCGTGTGATAGACGCGGGTATCGGGCGGCGATAACGGTGCAAGCAGCGAGTATACTGAGTATAAACGAGGCGAGTAGCTGTGAGAAAACGCCGCCGCAGCCATGGGACGACTACTCGGCGAAGAGTCGCGATAGGCGCATACCGCAGGCGGGTGCCCCAGGTATCTGTAATTGTCTTCCGTATCTCCTTCTGGTAGGTTTATCGCCAGCAGTAAGGCGGCGCAAACTAGGGTGTCCTTGGCGCATCGTCCAGCGCATCGTCCAGCGCATCGTCCGCCACGTCTCGTCGCGTGCTGATCTGGGGAGCAGTGCCTGCCAGTGCCTGCCAGTGCCTGCCGCTGGGACTCCTTGGAAGGGAAGAGCCGCCGTGAACAAACCAACGATCGCGATCCTGAGCATTCTCGCCATTGCTCTCCTGATCATTGCCTTTGTAGGATTCGGTCCAGCCTTCGCAACACAACTGAGGGCTTGCCAGAGTTCCGGTTCAAGCACGAACCTGGCGCAGTGCCTGACCTCGGGAAGCAGCGCCACGACGATCGGTCTCGTGTTATATCTCGCTGGCGTCCTTGCTGCCCTTCTCGCCTGGATCATGGGCCTGCTCAAGACGGCTCAGATCAGGCGCTGGGCCTGGTTCGTCGTGGTGCTTCTCATCAGTCCGTTGGGGTCGCTGCTCTATGGCGTGGTTGGCCCGACGACCAGGACACACGCGTAGAGGTCATCGATGACATCGCCGATGAGAGCAGCATCAGCAAAGGCGATGGCCAAGGCCAAGCACCACATGCGTCAAACGATCGCCACCATGAGCCTGGCTGCTGGCAAGAAAATACAAAAGTGGCCCGATAACGTTAAACCACTCCAGAGCCGACATCTGCGGTTACCTGGTTTCCAGAATATGCGTCGCTCGTGCCACGGCGTGTAGACACCATCTCGCACTCCCGCACACCGATTCAAGGCTCTCATGTGCATGCTAGCCAGCGCTCTTTGGCCTTGGGGTGTGGCGACGCCAGTACCAGCGCCGTGGCGGCGGCCACGGCATCTTCCAAAGTCACCTGACATCTAGCAGGGCCGCAATGGTGCGTCGAGAGAAGCCGCTGCGCTGGAGTGTACGAGCAATTAGCCGTACCCGCGCGATGTCATCTTCGGTATACCGGCGCACGCCACCCGACGAGCGACGGGGGGCAGCAGACCGACCAACGCGTTCCCGGGCCCGTAACGCATCCACCATCAGACCAGTGAGGGCGGCGACGTCACCAATATGGTAGGAATGCGACGCTCTCCTGCCTCTCCTGCCTCTCCTGCCTCTCCCCCCGCGTACTCATAGTGAACCTCCTGCCGCCACGATGCGCGCAGAAATGTCGTGGCCTGGCACAACCTACTCGTGCGGCACTGGTTGACTCGGGAGGCGCATGAGGCGCGGCAGCCACACCTCGCGCGTCACATACGAGTTGATATACCGCGTATTCCGCCGCGATTGTCCAGCTTTTCGTCCAGGTTTCGCTCGAATGTGGGTCAGCGCAGGGGTATCCTCATCGTAGATTGACTCCTTAGGAAAGGCTCCAGCCCGGTTCCACTCTGTCGAGTCTGTTGCGGCGGATGCGCGGCCACAAGACGTTGGACGAGGGACGTCAGTACGGGGAGAGAGGGTACGACAGTACAGGGGGCATGCCATGGATCTGCCAGGACCTACAGAGGATACAGAGGATACAGAGGATACAGAGGATACAGAGGATACAGAGGATACAGGGGCGCTATCTAGCAAACAAACACACACTGCTGTGCATCCTGCGCCTGAGGTCCTTCCGCCTGGCGAGGAACTCCCGATCTGCGTCCTCATCTGGGAGGATGATCTCGAGATGGCTGAGACATTCTCACTGGTGCTGAGTCTCGACGAAGACTTCGTGGTGGAAATCGTTCACGACGTCGCCACGTGCCTGGAACGCTTACGGGCGGGCACCGCGCTACCAGCGCGATCGGACCAGGACCAGGGCCACATCCACGTGCATCCCTTCGATGTATTGCTGCTCGACCTGTTGCTGCGCGCTGGACACGTCAGCGAGGTGCTCGCGGCCGCTGCAGCGGCAGCCGTCCCTCAGCTGGACATGCCACCGGTGGTCATCTGCACGGGGCTCTCGCGCGCCTACCTGGCGGCTCGTGCGCCCACGCTGCGGCTGGCCGCGAACAACATCCGGGTTCTGCGCAAACCGTTCGACATCGGTAGCTTGGCGGCCGAACTGCGCGCGGCCGCGAACAGCAGTGAGCGGCGACAAGGGTAATTAATGCCGATGCTGTGCGTGATCTTCGCACAGCTGGGATTGGCGAGCGAGGTGTATCGGGTCTCGCCGACGACGCAAGTCGCGCGCACGCGCAGCACGCGCAGCATGCGTACTGCTCCGGCTACGGCACCTGGGGCACCTGGAGCACCTGGAGCACTGAGCCCCAGCGACAGCTAGTCAGCTACGAGTCAGCTACGAGTCAGCTACGAGATAGTGCCGTAGCAGCAGCCACGCGCGAGACGCCTTGCGCCCGTCGAGAGGGGAATGATTCATG
>Ga0070683_100001072_pt1 | contig 20539 bp, 20 predicted proteins | sample KBSC713LmetaG_FD_64662 | JGI IMG/M metagenome (GOLD analysis project Ga0070683, IMG submission 64662) | Corn rhizosphere microbial communities from Kellogg Biological Station, Michigan, USA - KBS C7.1-3L metaG | ecosystem: Host-associated > Plants > Roots > Rhizosphere ... | reverse complement strand
CCACCATGAGTCGCACGCCGTACTCGGATTTCGCTGAGAAGTTCATCGAGGAGAAATCCTACCAGCCAAGTCGGATAGGACCGGGCCAGCGAGCACACCTCTTAAGCTGCGCGCCGCCTTTTGGGGCCGACTCGCTAAAGGACGACACCCGCGGGAGGGGGATGGAGATGCTCAAGGTCCGGACGCCATCTCCGGCCATGGTGGTGGCGCTGATCGCGCTGTTTGTTGCCCTGGGCGGCGGCGCCTACGCGGCGCTGCGGCTGCCGAAGAACAGCGTCGGCACCAAGCAGCTGAGGAACCGCGCGGTCACCGGCGCGAAGCTCCATACCAATGCCGTTACCTCGGCCAAGGTCAAGAATCACTCGCTGCTCGCCAGGGACTTCAAGGCCGGCCAGCTCCACTCCGGGCCCCAGGGTCCGCAGGGCCCAAAGGGCGATGTCGGCCCGCAGGGCGTCCAGGGGCAGCCTGGCATCCAGGGCCAGCCCGGTTCCCAGGGCCAGCCGGGGGTCGGGCTCGCGGCGCTGTTCGGCGACGGCCACGACGGCGATCAGGTGATCAGCTCGAACGCGACGCTCAACCGCGACCACTACTACCACGACCTGACGATCGATCCGGGCGTGACGCTCGACCCCGGAGGCTTCAGGGTTTTCGTCTCGGGGACGCTGACGCTCGGCCAGGGGGCGCGGATCGCCCGCGATGGCAACGTTGGGGGAGACGGCGGGTCCGGAGTCGGCGGGGCGGCGCTCACCGCCGGCACCCTCGGCGGCTCCGGCGCCGGCGGTCAGCCCACCCCCGCCGGCGGGTCGACAACCAACTCGCTCGGCGGTGCCGGCGGCTTGAGCGACCTCGACGCCGGGGGCACGGCCACACCGCCTGCCGCCACGGCCGGCGGAGGGGACGTTTTCCGCTCCCCGCTTTCCGCGCTCGATGGCCGCGACCTCGCCGGCAACCGGATCGAGGGCGGGGCCGGCGGCGCCGGCGCCGGTGGCGGCACCGGTGGCGGCTCCGGTGGCGGGGTGGTCGTGGTCGTGGCGCGCAGCGTCGTGCTGGGCGGCTCCTCCGCCGAGATCGCCGCCGATGGCGGCAACGGCGGTAGCGGCACTCCCAATGGTGGCGGTGGCGGTGGCGGGGTCGTGGTCGTGGTCAGCAACGTCGCGCAGCCCTCCGGGTTGACCCTGTCCGCGGACGGCGGGTCCGGTTTCGTGAACGGGTCACGCGGTTTCACCGACTGGCTGCACTGAACCACGCTTCGCCCCGTCGTTTGGTCAGGCGGCAGCCGGGTTATCTGGCGTTGAGATGCCCGCAGTCCTGCTCGTCATCGACATGCTCAACCCGTATGAGCACGAGGACGCCGACCCGCTGAAGGAGTCGGTGCGCGACTGCCTGCCGGCGATGGAGGCGCTCATCGAACGCGCGCGAGGCTCAGAGCTTCTCACTGTCTACGTGAACGACAACCACGGCGATTGGACTGCCGCCCGCAGTGAGCTCAGCGAGCGCGCCCTGGATGGCGCCGCGCCGGAGCTCGTCAAGCCGGTCCTCCCCCCTCCCGATCTCCCGTTCCTCGTGAAGGCGCGGCACTCCGTCTTCTACGAGACGCAGCTCGAGTACCTGCTCCGCCAGGAGGAAGTCGACCGTGTCCTCCTCACCGGCCAGGTCACCGAGCAGTGCATCCTCTACTCCGCGCTCGATGCCTACGTCCGCCACTTCTCGGTGTCGGTGGTGACGGATGCCGTCGCGCACATCGATCCGGACCTCGCCCGGGCGGCGCTGCGGATGATGGAGCGCAACATGCGCGCGGAGCTGATCGAGGCAGCTTCCGTGCAGCCTTGACATATATACAGTTAAGCGATATATATTGCGTTCATGAGCAAGCCACGCGCGATGCAAGAGGCGACGTTTCTCATCCTCACCGCACTGGCCGCTGGCCCGCAGCACGGCTACGGGATCATCAGCGACGTCGAGCAGATCTCGAAGCGGCGGGTTCGAATGCGCGCCGGGACCTTGTACACCGCGCTCGACCGGCTCCGCGAGGACGGCCTGATCCAGGTGGACCGCGAGGAGGTCGTGGACAGCCGGCTGCGTCGTTACTACCGACTCACGCCGGAGGGCGGCGACCGGCTTGCCGACGAGGCGGCTCGCCTGCGCGCTAACGCGCGCGTGGCGATGTCGCGCCTGGATCTGAGCGATGGGGTGGCGAAGGCATGAACGATTCGACCAATCTCGAGCGGCGCTACCGGCGGCTACTGAAGCTCTATCCAGGTCGCTATCGCGCTGAGCACGAGCAGGAGATGGTCTCGGTCCTGATGGACGCCGCGCCGGAAGGCCAGCAACGGCCTCGGCTCGCGGACTCCGCGAATCTGGTCCTTAACGGTCTGTGGATGCGGTTGCGGGCCGGACGCGGCTGGGAGAACGTGCACCATCCGCGGCTCTGGCTCATGGTGCGGCTCCTCAGCGGCATGTGGTTGCTGATCCTGACCTTCGTTCTGTGCGGATTCGGGCGCTGGTGGGGACTTGTCCTGGTGCCTGTGGCCTTGTTCCACTTCCACCGCGCGCTTCGCATCGGCCGGGTCATCGAGGGCGACGGCGGCGACGGCGGATCGCCCCCGCTCACGCGCGCATAGTCACCAGCGCGCGGGTGAGCGCGCGACACGCGCCGATCAGCAGCAGCGTGAATACGAGCGACGTGACGAGGAATGCCGCCTCGTGACCGTTCGCCGGCCGGCCAAGCACCAGCGCGCGTAGAGCGACGCCCGCCGTCACGCCCACGAGCCAGGTGAGCACGAAGGCGCACGCGTCGCGCCGCGCGTAGACGCGGAACACCGCGCCCGTGGCGAACCAGCCCGTCAGGATCGGCAGCGCATCGCGCGCGAACCCGGCCGCCGAAACGCCCCCGTGATGCGACAGCTGCCCGATCGCGGCGAACACGACTATCGCGGCGGCATCGGCAGCGGCGAGCCGCCGGCCGGTCCGGAGTCGAAGCACGGCCTCACTCTAGGCGGCACGCCGCGTTCGGCGCTGCCCGAGATCTAGGCGTTCCCTGGGTCGCGGGCAGCCGGATCGCCCGCGACACCGGTCCAGCGACACCCCTTCTCCGCGACTCGACGGGCGTTTTGGGAAATCAACGCCGTCCGAAGGAGCGGTCATGCACTCATTGGTTCACGAGGAGTACGCCCGCGCGCATGCCGCGGAGCGACTCGCTCGAGGTCGCGGCAGGAGGCGCCCACCGTGGCGCCGCCTCCCGCCCCCGCCGCCCCGGGGCGGCGGCTTGGTTAAGTGTGTCTATCTGGTCTCGCGTGCCTAAAGGGTGAAATGCTCTTGACCGAAAAGGGTCACATGGCCCTTCGGCGCCTCTTCCCCGCTCGCGGCAGTCTCTTGGCCACGTTCGGCCTGTCGGCGCTCCTCGTGACGGTGGTGGCGGGCGTCGCCATCAGGCACTTCGCCGTCGACGCGATTCGCCAGCGCGCAGTCGCCGATGCACGATCCTCTGCACAGGAGCTCACGTTTCGGATTCAGAGCGAAGTTACGTCAGATAAACGCTTCGCGCGGAATTCCGGGGCCCGATTGAGAGCAATCGTGCGTCATGCGCTGGCGACGACCCACGGTTCGCTGGCACCCACCGCGATCGTCGTTGCCGGGCCCCAGAAGGTCGCCGTGGATGCGACATCCCCCCAGCAGATGAGACAGGGACGCATGCTGAGCTTCCGCTTCCCGATCCGGCTCGATCGCGGTCCTGGCGGTATCGGCGTGATCGACACGCTTACGCCGTACGCCAAGGTAGTCGACGACACCGGCGTAAGCGTCTCGCGACTCGACCTCATGCTCGGAGCCTGTCTCGCCCTCTTCTACGTCGCCATGTTCCTTCTCGCGCGCAGCGCGCAGTCCCAGATATCGCAGGAGCTCGTCCGGCGCGACGAGCAGGCACGTCGCGATCCGCTCACCTCGCTTCCGAACCGCGAACAGCTCCACGACCTCGTTCACGACGCGATCCTCGAGTCGCGGCGGAGCAGGCGCAAGGTCGCGCTCATGCTGATGGACCTCAACCGCTTCAAGGAGATCAACGACACGCTGGGGCATCACACGGGCGATCGCGTGCTGCAACAGCTTGCGGCGCGAATCAGAAACGTTCTTCGCGGGCCCGAGACCGTCGCGCGGCTGGGCGGCGACGAATTCGCGATCCTGCTCCCGGCGATCGGCGACCGGGCTGAGGTGGCAACCGTGGCCAAGCGAATCCTCAAGACGCTCGATGAGCCATTCGTGGCGGCGGGCCTCGCGCTCGATGTCGACGCGAGCATCGGGATCGCGCTGTATCCGGAGCACGGCGACAGGGTGGCGAAGCTGCTCCGCGCAGCCGACGTGGCGATGTATCTCGGCAAGGAGACGCTCAACGGCTACACGTTCTTCAGCGAGCACGCCGACCCCGGAGACGGCGGCCGACGCCTCGCACTGATCGGTGAGCTCCGGAAGGCGCTCGAGAGCGGTGAGCTCGTCCTTTACTACCAGCCGAAGATCGAGCTCGCGACGGGGTGCGTAGCGGGCGTCGAAGCGCTGATCCGGTGGGAGCATCCGCGTGGCGGGCTGCTCGCGCCTGACGAGTTCATCCCGCTGCTCGAGCAGTCCAGTCTCCTGCCCCAGTTCACGCTCTATGTCGTGGAAAAGGCGCTTGATGACTGCGCCGCTTGGCGCAAGGCTGGATTCAACCTCAAGGTTGCCGTGAACCTCTCTATGCGCAACCTGCTCGACTCGCAGCTACCCGGTGACCTGCGACGGCTCATCCACAAGAGCCCCACTCTGATGTCGGACGCGCTCGAGTTGGAGATCACCGAGAGCATGATCATGTCGGATCCGGAGCGGATCTTCCGCGTGTGCAGTGGGCTGCGGGATCTCGGCCTGCAGCTCACGGTGGACGACTTCGGGACGGGCTACTCATCGCTCGCATATCTCCAGCGGTTGCCGGTGAGCAGCCTGAAGATCGACAGGTCGTTCATCGCCGCGATGTCGAGAGGCGACGCGGACAGCGAGACGATCATTCGCTCGACGGTCGATCTCGCCCGCAACCTCGGCCTCACGGCTGTGGCCGAGGGGGTCGAGACCGCCGCTGCATGCGAGAAGCTGGCGGCAATGGGCTGCGGGCAAGCGCAGGGCTACTACTTCAGCCGCCCGCTCCCCAACGCCGAGTTCATGGCCTGGCTTCGGGAGCGGGATGAGGCAAGCGGGGAACTCGACCTGCGCCTTGCTCAGCCGGCACAGGTCGTGTCCCTCCGCTAACGCACGCCAGGCTGCCTAGAACGCTCCGGTGCCGTTCGGAGTGCCGAGCCCGGTGGGCCCGTCGAAGCCCGTCCCGGCAGTGCACAGGTACGCCGGGCTGCACGAGCCGTTGTTGCCGGACAGCACGTCGTTCAGCGCGGTCGCGTGCGCGTACGGGAACGAGCCGTATGTCACGGACGAGGCGTTGCCCGCCAGCGCGTACACCGACGCGATCAGCGGCGACGACGCGCTCGTCCCGCCGACCACGCCCCAGCCGCTGAAGCAGTTGCCGAGCAGCTGGTTGAGCCGGCTGCAGTTCGAGTCGTACACGTTCACGCCGCTGTTGGGATCGGCGTCGGCAGACACGTCGGCCACCGTGCGCCGCGCGCAGCCCGAGTCGGTCTGCCACGACTGCTTGGGCTCGTAGGCAGAGCAGCCGCTGCCGGCCCCGCTCCAGGCGGTCTCGGACCAGCCACGTGCATTCGACGCGCGCGTGAGCGTGGTGCCGCCCACCGCCGTCACGTACGGCGATGCCGCCGGGTACTCCACGCCGTACCCGCCGTCGCCGGACGACACCGTGATCGCGATGCCCGGGTGGTTGAAGTGCACGTTGCTGCTCGTGTCCGAGCTCGACTCGGCGCCGCCGTAGCTGTTCGAGATCGCGCTCGCGCCCAGCCGTGCCGCGGTGTCCTCGGCCGCGTACAGGTTGGCGTTCGAGTTCGAGTTCGCCTCCACCAGCAGGATGTGGCACTGCGGGCAGGCTGCGGACACCATGTCGAGGTCGAGGCTGATCTCGAGCCCCCAACCCTGGTTGTTGCTCGGATACGACCCCTGCACGCCGCTCTGATTGACCTTCTTGAAGCAGCCGCCTGCGGTCGTGCACGCCGGCAGCCCATAGGTGGAGCGGTAGGTGGCGAGGTCGGCCTCGGCGGTCTTGTCGTCATAGGCGTCGACGATCGCCACGGTCTGGCCCGCGCCCGCCGTGCCGGACGGCAGCGCGTACGCGCTCTGCAGGTCGCTCGGCCCGTAGCCGCCGGCCGGTGCGGCAGCCGCAAGCGGCTTGCCCTTTGTCGTGCCGATCAGCTTGAGCTGGCAGTGCGAGAAGCCCGCGCGCAGATCCAGTGCACAGGCGCCCGGCAGGATGGTGTGTGGCCGCAGTCCCGCGAGCGGCAGCTTGCCCGCGCTCGCCGACGCAGCCGACAAAAGGACAAAGACGGCGACCGCTGCCCCAGCGGCGATCGCAAGACGAAGGCGCGACATAGGCCCAGCCTTTCTCCCCCGGCCCCCGCCGGGAACTCCGCATTACGGTCGGTCTCCCGCCAACCGTCCCGGTATGCGTGCCGGGCGCGGCACATTGTTTCACGCGTCAGCGCGCATACGCCGAGTGAGAGAAATCACACCGTCGCCCGCCCCAAACGTGGTAGGGGTAGTTCGTTCCCTTCGTAACAACTCCGTATCCCTGGCCCTAAGGAGTTCCCCTCATGTCTGACGTACTCGCCGGCTCCTCGCTCATCGACGGCTTCAAGGGCGAGCAGCTGCGGCCCGGTGACGCCGGCTACGACGAGGCCCGCGTCGTATGGAACGGCCTCTTCGATTGCCGTCCGGCGCTGATCGCGCGCTGCATCAGCACCGACGACGTCGTTGCCGCCGTCAACTACGGACGCGACAACGGCCTCGAGATCGCGGTGCGCGCGGGCGGCCATTCTGCGGCCGGCCACTCGACCGTCGACGACGGCCTTGTGATCGACCTCAGCCAGATGAAGCGCATCGACGTCGACCCCGATGCGCAGACCTGCGTCGCCCAGCCCGGGCTCACCTGGGGCGAGTTCGACGGCGCCACGCAGGTGCACGGACTCGCCGTCACCGGCGGCCGCTTCTCCACCACCGGCATCGCAGGTCTGCTGCTCGGCAGCGGCAGCGGCTGGATCGAGCGCAAGTGCGGGCTTACCGGCGACAACCTGCTGTCGGCCGAAGTGGTCACCGCCGACGGTCGCGTGGTCCGCGCAAGCAACGACGAGAACGCGGACCTCTTCTGGGGCCTCCGCGGCGGCGGCGGCAACTTCGGCGTGGTCACCGAGTTCGAGCTCAAGCTGCACGAGATCGGCCCGCTGATCTACGGCGGCCTGCTCGTCACGTCTCCCGACCGCGCGGGCGAGATCCTCGCCTTCCTGAGCGACTACATGGCGGACGCGCCGGCCGACCTCGGTGCCGCCTTCGCCTTCACGAGCGCTCCCCCGGAGCCGTTCGTGCCCAAGGAGATGCACTTTGCGCCCATCGCGGGCGTCGTGATCTGCTGGACCGGCTCGAAGGAGGAGGGCGAGGAGGTTGTGGCGCCCATCCGCGAGGCCGTTCAGCCGCACATGGACATGGTCGACATGATGCCCTACGTCGCCCTGCAGAGCCTGCTCGACGGCAGCGGCCCCTACGGGGTTCGGGGCTATCTCAAGGCGGAGCTCCTGGAGGAGCTCGACGCCTCGGCGATCGCCGCGCTCGTGGAGTACGGCAACCAGCGGCCGGGGCCGATGGTGCAGCTCCTGCTCGAGCCGCTCGGCGGCGCGGTGGCCGAGGTGGGAGAGGACGACACGGCGCTGGGGCGCCGCGACGTGCCCTGGATCTTCCACGCGCTCTCGATGTGGATGGACCCGTCGCCCGAGGTCGCGGACGCGCACGTCGCCTGGACCAAGGAGCTCGTGGCGGCGATGAAGCCGCACACCACGACCGGCGTCTACCTCAACTTCACCAACGAGGACGACGAGGACCGCGTGCGCTCCACCTACGGGCCGGAGAAGTACGCGCGCCTTCAGGCTCTAAAGGACAAGTACGACCCGCAGAACCTGTTCCACCGGAACGCGAACATCAAGCCGTCCGCTTAAGTGGTCTAGCGCTCGTCGCCGGCGTGCTTGCGCGCCCAGCGCTTCTGCTTGCGACGGGCGCTCGCCATCATGGCGGGCACGATCGCCTCGCCCATGCGCGGGGCGCTCGCGAACGCGCGCGCCACTCCCCCGCGCCAGCGCGGCAATGTCATCACCGGGCGGGGTTTGTCGAGCAGCTCGACCGCTCGCTTGGCCACGTCTTCCGGTTTGAGCAGCACGCCCGACCATGACGGCGCGGCCTGCGGGTCATCGACCTTGTCGTAGAGCATCGGCGTCCAGATGCCGTCGGGGCAGATCGCGCTGATCTGGACGCCCTTGCAGCCCTCCTGGCGAAGGTCGTAGAGCGTGCCGATGGTGAACGCCAGCGCCGCGTGCTTGGTGGCCGCGTAGACGGTCTCGCCGGGTGGCGCCGCCAGGCCCGCCAGCGAGACGACGTTGAGGATGTGCCCCTGGTTCGCCGGCCGCATGTGTTCGAGAGCGGCGATGGTCCCGTTCATCAGGCCGTGCACGTTCACGTCGAAGAGCGCCCGGCGCTCGCTTTCGCTGTGTGACCACGACGGGCCGGTCTTGAGGATGCCGGCGTTGTTCACCCAGACGGCGAGGGCGCCCTTCTCCGCAGCTTGCTGAGCGGTCGCACGGCAGGCTTCGGGGTCCGTCACGTCGAGCCCACTCCCCCACGCCAAGCCGCCGAGTTTCTCCGCGGCGGCCTGCGCGCCGCCCTCATCGACGTCCGCGACGTTCACCGCATAACCCCGTTCGGCCAACCGCCGCGCGATCTCGAACCCGAGCCCGCGCGCGGCACCGGTCACCACTGCCACGCCACTCATGGGCGCGCCAGCCTAGCGGCCCCGCCGCGCTTACGGAGGCAATATGGGAACGACCAATGTGTCGGGAGCTCAGGTGCGCAGACGTTGTGTCAATTACACAGGACTGTCATGCGCAATTGACACAACGTCCGTGCAGGGCCTGATGGACCGCCCTTTAGTGCCGCCGTAAGCGGCCCGACCCGCGGCCACACCCCACGGACCGGCTCAATCCCCGGTAATCGACACCCGGGTCGCCGGCCCTAGGCACCAAAGGCCTCCGCGGCCACACGCACGACCTCGTCATGCGGCACGTCGCGAATGTGCTGGGCCATGCCCCAGCGATGCCCGAACGGATCCGTGATCTGGCCGTGGCGCTCGCCCCAGAAAGCGTCCTCGAGCGGGTGGAGCACCTCCGCGCCGGCGTCGAGCGCGCGCTGCCAGAGCGAGTCGACGTCGTCGGTGGAGATGTTGAGCACCACCGAGGTGCCGCCGACGCTCAGTGGCGAGAGCACGCCCGCCTCGGGGAACTCGTCGGCGAGCATCACGGTGGAGTCGCCGATCGCCAGTTCGACGGACATCAGCTTGCCGCCGGGCAGCGGTATGCGGTCGCGTTCCTCCGCGCCGAGCGCGCGGGTGTACCACTCCACCGCCCGCTCGGCGTCGCGCACGACGATGTGAGGTGTGATGTTCATGGCAGGATCAGGTGGCTGTCGCCGAACTCGTGCCAGAGGTAGCCGTGCTCGAGGGCTTGGTCGTACGAGCGTGCGAGCAGCTCCTCACCGGCCACTGCCTCCAGCATCATCAGATGCGAGGCCTCGGGCTCGTGCCAGCCGGTAATCAGCCCGTCCACAGTCCGCAGTCCACGGTCCACAGAGACAACGAGGTCGGTCCAGCCTTCGCCTTCGTTCACGGTGCCGTCGGGTTGGGCTGCCGTTTCGAGCGCGCGTACCGCTGTGGTTCCCACCGCGATCACTTTCCCGTGCCACTCCTGCACCGCGTTCACGAGGCGCGCGGATTCGGCGGGCACGCTGTACCACTCCGGGTACGGCGGCTCGTGGCGCTCCGGTGAGGAGACGCCGGTGTGGAGTGTGAGCGGCGCGAACAGGATCCCGCGCGCCACGAGCTCGCCGACCAGCTCGTCGGTGAAGGGTCGCGAGGCGCTCGGCATCTCGGCGCTGCCGGGATGGATCGCGAATGCGGTCTGGTACGCCTCGATCGGCCACTCGCGCGGCACGTAGGCGTAGCGGATCGGGTGGCCGTGACGGGCGAGGTAGTCGCGCAGCGGCTCGTGCGGGTCGAAACTCGCGAGCCACAGCCGGGCGCTGGCGGCGTACGGCGCCACGAGCTCGAGGTCGCCGTTGCCTGCGAGGGTGAGGTGCTCGCCCGCACGGCCGCCAGCGAACGGGGACCAGCCGTCGCCGCTGCGAAGCTCGACAACCCACCAGCGGCCGTCGGGGAGAGCAGGCGCGGCGGTGGCGAAGCGGAGCTGGAGGCCGGTGCCGTCGTCACGTCGCGCCGGCACGGCCGCCGGCAGGGTTGCCGAGGTGTTGACCACCAGGACGTCGCCCGGGTCGAGCAGGTCGGGCAGGTCGCGGAAGACGCGGTGCTCGATCTCGCCGTCGCCGCGGCGCGCCACCATCAGGCGCACCTCGTCGCGGGCAAGTCCGCGCGCCTCGGGCGGCTCGTGGGCCTCGAGCGCCGAAGGAAGCTGGAAGGCGAGCGCAGCGCTGATCATGCCTTCACCCCCGCGAGGTCGGCGGTGCGGTAGCGGCCGCTTGGCAGCTCACCGCCAATGAGCGCGATGAAGCCTGGCACGCTCTCCTCAGGTGGCGGGCGGTCCGAGATGTCCTCGCCAGGGAACGCCTCCTGGTGCATCTGCGTGCGCATGTCGCCGGGGTCGACCGCGTACACGCGCAGGTTCGGGTGCTCGGCTCCGAGCACCGCGCTCACCTGCTCGAGCGCGGCCTTGGCCGAGCCGTAACCGCCCCAGCCCTCGTACGCCTCCACCGCGGCATCGGAGGTGACGTTGACGATCGTCCCGCCGTCGGGGATGTGAGGAAGGGCGAGCTGGATGAGCGCGACGGGCGCGAGCACGTTCACGCGGAACACGCGCTGGAGCTCCGCCGGCGGGTAGTGCGCGAGCGGCGGCTGCGGGCTCGGGCCAAGGGTGCTCGCGTTGTTCACGAGCAGGTCGATTCGCTCGCCGGCGGCGTCCACGAGGGCGCGGCGGTGGACCGGATCGGACACGTCGCCTGGCAGCGCGGTCACATCGCCGAGCTGGCCGAGCTCGCGGGCGACGGCCTCGAGGTCGGCGGCGCCGCGGGCGTCGATTACGAGCTTCCAGTCGTCGCGGATCAGGGCGCGCGAAAGCGCGAGGCCGAGTCCGCGAGACGCTCCTGTGATGAGTGCTGTTGGCATGGCTCGCAAACTAGGTGCGAGCCGGTAGGAGCCACCAGTGGCAATTGGTCCTAGGTCTTTGGGCTGAGAAGCCCGCTGCGAACCGCGTGAAGCGCGGCCTGGGTGCGGTCCGTCACGCCCAGCTTGGCCAGCAGGTGACCCACGTGCGTCTTGACGGTCTTCTCCGACACGCCCAGCTCGAGCGCGATCCGCTTGTTCGACAGCCCGCGTCCGATCAGCTCGAGCACCTCGCGCTCGCGCGGAGTGAGCTGCTCGCGCGGCTCCTCGCCCGCCGGCTGCGCAATCGCCTCCACGAGGCGTGCCGCCACTGACGGGTCGAGCAGCGCCTCGCCGTTGTGCGCGGCGCGCACGGCGCGCGCGAGCTCCTTGGGCTGCACGTTCTTGAGCAGGTATCCGGCCGCACCGGCCTGTATCGCGGGAAGCAGGCGCTCGTCTTCGGCGAAGCTCGTGAGCACGATCACGCGCGCGCCCGGCAGGCTCTGGCGCAGCCGCTGCATCGCGCCAACCCCGTCGAGGTTCGGCATCACGAGGTCCATCAGGATCACGTCAGGGGTGAGCCGGCCGGCCTCCGCGATTGCCTGCTCGCCGTCCTCGGCCTCCCCCACCACCTCAATTCCGTCCTGCAGCTCGAGGAACGTGCGCAGCCCCTCGCGCACCACCGCGTGGTCGTCCACGAGCAGCACCCGAATCGGCTCAGCCGCCATCCGCGGCCACCTCGAGCTTGATGTCGGTTCCCTGGCCGGGCGCCGAGTGGATCTCGAGCCGGCCGCCGATCCGTCCGGCGCGCTCCTCCATCGAGGTGAGGCCGAGGCGCCGCGACCGCAGCTCCGGGTCGTCCGGCCGGAAGCCCACGCCGTCGTCTCGCACCTCGAGGGTGAGCTGGCCGTCGGCGCGCCCCAGCCGGAGTCGGACGTGCTGCGCGTGCGCGTGGCGGAGGGCATTTTGAAGCGCCTCCTGCGCGATGCGGAACACCTCCTGGTCGCGGCCGTCGCCGGCGGAAACGGCGTCATCCACGTTCAGCTCGATCTCCACCCCATGGAGCTCACGCACCACCTCCACGTGCTTGCGAAGAGCGCCGCACAGCCCGTCGCGGTCGAGGTCCGGCGGGCGCAGCTCCATGATCAGCGAACGCAGCTCGTCGAGCGCCTCGCGTGACAGAGCCTTGAGCCGCTCGACCTGGGCGCGCGCCGCCTCGCCGTCGCGCTCGAGCAGCGTCTCCGCGGATTCGGCCGTGAGCACCAGGCTGAACAGCTTTTGGCTCACCGCGTCGTGGAGCTCGAGCGCGAGCCGGTTGCGCTCCTCGAGGATCGACAGCTCGCGGCTGCGCTCGTAGAGGCGCGCGTTGGTGATCGCGATGGCGGCGTGCGACGCGAGCAGCTCGATCAGCTCCTGGTCCTCGTCGCTGAAGATGTCGGCGCCCTCCTTCTCGGTCAGGTAGAAGGAGCCGATCACCCCGTCGGCGGCCACGATCGGCACGCCGAGGAACGAGCGCATGTCCGGGTGACCCTTCGGCCACCAACCCCGGAAACGCAGGTCCTCGTGGAGGTCGTCGGTGCGGAACGGCGTGGTCTCCTCGAGCATCGCTCCGAGCATTCCGTGCGTGCGCGGCAGCGGCCCCATCGACGCGATCAGCTCGTCGCTCATCCCCGTGGTCAGGAACTGGCTGAATCCGCCCGCGCCGTCCGGGATGCCCAGCGCCGCGTAGCGAGCGCCGGCGAGTTCGCGCGCGCACTCCACCAGCTGCTGGAGCACCTCCTCGACCGACCGCTGCGACGCCACCGCAAGCACCGCGTCGCTCACCGCCTTGAGCGCCGGGTTGGAAGGCTGGGCCATGTACTCAGTATGGAAGCTCGACGCCGCGCGCGGGCCTGTAGGTGCGCTTCTCCGGATAGACGCAGATGTCGCCGGGGATCAGATCGCCGATCGTGACGAGCAGCATGCCGTCCGGGCCCACCTCCACGCGGTGGCCGATTCCGGTGTTCTCGTGCGCGAACCAGAACGAGCCGGGCCTCAGCGAGTGTCCGTCCTCGCCCAGTCGCGCGATGCCGCCACCGCTGCGAACGAACCACGCCTCCTCGCGCGCGGAGTGAAAGTGAAGGTCGGTGTTGTGCGTGTCGGGCGGCATCTCGTCCTGCGCCAGCACCAGGCGCTCGGCGCCGAGCTGGTGGACGCCGCGCGTTGCGTAGGCCAGCCGTCCCTCCCGACCTTCCTCGAGCGGCAGCTCGGAGAGGTTGCGGATCGTGGGCGGGCGCTCGGGCGTCGGATCCGGGATGTCAAGCGGCCCGAGCTGCTCATCGGCCGTGAACGGGTGCGGAGCGTCGGCCGACGTCCACAGCGGACCAAGCCAGAACTGCTTGGCGCGCGGCAGGTAGGTGACGTGGTTGCGAGTGCCCTCGGCGGCCACGAGCACGGTGAGCCCGTCGTCGCCGGCGATCAGGGTGTGGCCGTCGCCGTTCGCCCGGTGCCACAGCAGGTCGTCCAGGGCGATCTCGTAGGTGCGCGCCTCGCCCGTCTCCACGTCCACCTGGTAGCTCAGGCCGCTGCCCGCGAGCACGAGAAACGCCTCGTCCTCATCGGCGTGGCTGTGCGGTGGGTTGGGCCGCTTGCCGGGATCGATCTCGAAGATCGAGACGCCAAGGCGCCGCGCGTTGCAGGCCAGGCCCAGCTTGCGGCGCGTAGCGCCGATCTCGCCGAAGTCGTAGCGCAGCGGCTTGACGTCGTCGATGTGGATCGGGATGTCTTGGTGGCGTGTGCCGGGGCTCAAACTTCGGCCCGCTGCCCGCGCTCGAGCATGACCAGGCGGTCGCGGATGCCGTTGCCGGAGAAGGCGGCCTCGAGGGCTTCGGGGCCCTGCGTGAAGTGCGTCCAGCCTTCGAAATGAAGCGGGATCACCGCCCGCGCCCCGAGGATCCCGGCCACATCCGCGGCGCGATCCGCCGACAGCGTCAAGTAGGCGCCGTCGAATATCTGCGAGATCTGCACGGCGCCGCAGTTGAGGACCGCTATCGGTATCTCGCCCGTCCTCGCGACGATGGTGCGGACCACGTCACGCGATGCGTTGTCACCCGAGAAGTAGACCGTCTCGGCACCCGGGGCCGACAGCACGAAGCCGACCACCGGGCCCGTGATCTCGTCGCTCCCGTCGGGTCCGTGTTGCGCGGGCACGGCCGTGACCTTCACACCGTCGATCTCAACCTCCGACCAGGGCTCCATCCCGGTCACATTGCCGCCGACGTCCTCCTCGGCCTTGGCGGTCGAGAGCACGCGTCCCACGGACGGAAGGAACTCCTGGCCCGCGGGATCGAGGTTGTCGGCGTGGTGGTGATGCGAGACCAGCGCGACGTCGATCGGCGGCTGCTCGGTGACGTCGAAGGCGGGGCCGGTGACCTTGGTCAGCTCGTCGTACCCACCGGGCGGCGAGAGCGTCGGGTCGGTGATCCAGCGAAGTCCGCCGTACTCCAGGATCGCGGTCGGTCCCCCGACGAGCTGGACGGCCAGTTGCGCCATGGACGGGATCGTTACACAGCCGGCGAGTCGATCGGGCCCCGGGTTTGTTACACATCCCGTATCTGTAACAGGCTCGTCTCCCGTGAGGGAAGGAGATTTCCGTGCCCGTCCCCATTTCGCCCACCCGGCTTCGATGCCTGTTTGCCGGGGTTCTCGCCGTCACGGTTCTGGCAGCGCTCGCGTTTGGCGCCGCTCCATCGTCGGCCAAGACCGTGTGGCTGTGCAAACCGGGCATGAAGCCCAACCCCTGCACACCAGGCTTTTCCACAACGGTCTACAACCCGCCGCTCACCGAGGCCACGGGCGTGGAGCATCCGAAGGCGGTCAAGCATCCGCCGGTCGACTGCTTCTACGTCTATCCGACCGTCAGCGACGAGAAGACGGGCAACAGCGACCTGAAGATCGAGGACACCGAGCGCTCGATCGCTCTCTACCAGGCCTCGCGCTACTCGCAGTACTGCCGAGTCTTCGCCCCGATGTACCGGCAGGTGACCCTGGCCGGCGCCGGCCTGCCAGGCACGTCGGGCTCGACCAGCAAGGCCAACCCGGCGCTCGGGCCGAGGGACGTGACGAACGCGCTCAAGGACTACCTCAAGCACTTCAACCACGGACGCGGCATCGTGTTCATCGGCCACTCGCAGGGCTCGGCCGTGCTGCGCGAGGTGATCGCCAAGTCGATCGATCCGCATCCGGCGCTGCGCAAGCGACTGCTGTCGGCGATCCTCATGGGCGGCAACGTGCTCGTGAAGGGCAACAGCGGGGTCGGCGGTGACTTCAAGCACATCAAGGCGTGCCGGCGCAGTACGCAGCTGAGCTGCGTGATCGCGTTCTCCACCTTCGATCAACCGCCGCCGAGCGACACGCTGTTCGGGAAGCCGACGCCGCTGCTGGGCACGAAGGTGAAGAAGGGAACGACGGTTCTATGCACCAACCCGGCCAACCTGGCGGGAGGCAGCGGGAAGCTCATCCCGATCTCGCCGAGCGCTCCGTTTGCGCCGGGCTCGACCATCGCTCTCGGGTTGGGGGTGCTGAACTTCAAGCAGCCCACTCCGTCGACGGTGTACTGGACGGCGCCCAACGCCTACACCGCGCGGTGCGAGAACTCGAACGGCGCGCACGTGCTCGAGATCACCGCGCGCAATGGAGCTCAGACCCCGACGCCGGCGCCGACGCCCGAGTGGGGCCTGCACCTGCTCGATGCGAACATCGCGCTCGGCAACCTGGTCTCGATCGTGCACTCCGAGTCGAAGGCGTTCGTGCGGCGTAGGTAGTCGCTTAGACGCAGCGGACCGGGAATCGCGTCGCGGTTCAGTGCCGCGGCGGGTTCCCGGCCGCGCGCGTCGATCCACTGGAGCCGTAGCGCTACCGGCTTGCGCTTGGCCATCTGATCACCGGTGTCCTGCTGGCGATCACCATCATCGGGATCCCGCTCGCGCTCGCCAACTGACGTAGCCCGTCAGCTCGGCACACCAGTGGTCACCGTGCCGCGAGATCCGACGGCGACCTCAGAAGGACCCCGCGTATGCCGGCCGTGGCCGCTCGACCACTGGGTCTTGCTCAACTCACAACAGCGGGCTCGCGTGGCGCGGCTCGTACAGCCCCAAGCGGGCGCCGCTGGGCAGCACGATCTTTGTGATGCGACCCCATCGCTGGTCTGTCACAGGGCCGTCGAACGCGACGCCCTTGTCGCGCAGCTCCTGCATCGTCGCCTCGATGTCGTCGCACATCAGGTAGAGCTCGGCGTCGCCGCCGTTGCTCGACTCTGGATGCACCGCGAGCTCCGCCGGCGGCAGGGCGAAGACGAGCCATCCGCCGCCCGCATCGACCCCCTCCAATCTGAGCACGTCTGCCAACCACGCGCGGTCGGCCTCGGCATCGAGCGTGTAGAGGATTGCGTGGACGCCGGTGATCGCCATCGGCTGAGTCTCGCATGCGCGTACGAGGGCAACGCCCGATGATTCGCGGATGGTCGGTCTGTCTCATTGGACAGATCACCCGAGTGTGAGAGAGGCCCCGATGACGTCGCCGCATACGCATGTCAATCTCAAAGACGTTGAAGACATCACCCGGGCGACGGCGAACCGGTAGCCGAGCCTTGGGTGTCCTAGCGGCGGTCCCCCAGCCGTCGAGCGCCACGCCGAAATCACTCCCCTAGTCCGGCGGCCTCCAGCGTTTCGCCATTCAAGCCGAGGGCGCGCAGCGCGCCGGGGAGAGTCACGTGGTCCTCTTGACGGAAGACCCGGCCGTGCCGGACCCAGAAGCAATGGAAGAGCTCGCCGTCCAAGCTCATGCCGCTCGCCTTCCATTCCCACGCCAGGCGCACGCTCATCAAAACACGGTCGTCGCCAATTGGCTTGATCGCCTGAATCGTGAATTCGAAACGGTCGAAGCCCTGCCGGTAGCTGACGAGAAAGTCCCGGATCTCGTCGCTGCCATGACGGGGCTGCGCCTCGGGCCACTTCGCGATTGGGTAGTAGTCCCCACGCGAGTCCCAATAGTTGAGGACTCCGTCGAGGTCTCCTTCGCCCAACGCCCGGAACATCCGGCCAACGACCTCTACGTTCTCCTGCGACATCGTCCGCGCAGTATCCCGCGACGCCCAGGGTTCGGCCCATGTGGATCCGGCCCGGAGCATTTCTTCGATCCGGAGACGGATCTGGAAGTCGGGCCGGAACCGCCGGGCCTGGCATTCTGCGAGCCGTGAGAGACCTCGACGGCGTTCGGCTCCAACTGGATCGGGTCCGCGCCGCGGTCGGCGAGATCGATCGGGCGTTTCTCGATACGCCGGCGTTGCCGTGCGCGGCGCTGGGCGTTGAGCTCGGCTGCGCCGTGACGCTGAAGGTCGAGACGCTCAACCCCGTCCGCAGCTTCAAAGGCCGCGGCACGGAGACGGTGGCGGCCGTGGCGCGCGATCAAGGCGCGGCCCACATGGTGTGCGCCAGCGCGGGCAATCTGGGGCAGGCGCTGGCCTACAGTGGCGGCCGTCGAGGCCTGGCGGTCACCGTGGTGACGGCGCGAACCGCCAACCCGCTCAAGCTGCGCCAGATCTCCGCCTTCGGCGCGGATGTGCGGCTCGAAGGCGACGACATCGAAGACGCCCGGCTGGTCGCGCGCGAGATCGCCGAGGTGGAGGACGCCTACCTGGTCGAGGACAGCCTGGATCTCGCCACCTGCGAGGGCGCCGCCACGATCGGCCTCGAACTCGTCCGGGACGATCCGGAGCTCGATGTCGTACTCGTGGCCGTGGGCGGCGGAGCGATGGCCAGCGGCGTGGGCTACGTCGTGCGATCGCTCGCCGCGCAGGTGGAGGTCATCGGGATCCAGCCCGCGGGTGCGCCCGCGATGGCGCTGTCTTGGCGTCAGCGAACGGTGGTCGAGACGGACCACATCGACACGATCGCGGACGGCGTGGCCGGGCGCTGTCCGATTCCCGAGGTGCTGGACGACCTCCTTGTCGTGCTCGACGACGTGATGCTCGTTGGCGAGGACTCGATCAAGGCCGGCATGCGGATGCTCTACGAGCACGCCGGCCTCGTCGTCGAGCCGTCCGCAGCGCTTGGGATCGCCGCCGTGCTCGATGAACCCGAGCGGTTCGCCGGGCGGGGCATGACCACGATCCTGTGCGGCAGCAACGTGGGCCCGGCCGACTTCGCGCGCTGGGTGCTGAAACCGGTCGCAACCTAGCGCGGGCTTGCAATTCGCCGTCCGCACCGGAGAGGATGGCCCGGTGCGAGCAAGCGGTCCCTCTGGGTCGTGGGAGCGGTATGTGTGCGGGCGGGCGTCGTCTTCGTCGTCGCGCTGGTCGCTGAAGCCGTGGTGTCTTTCGGAGTTGGCCTCGGCCAGGACGACTCCGCAGCGAAAGTGGCACATGCGCTGGACAAGCATCACCGGCGTCTCGTGGTGATCGCGTGCCTGTCCGTCGTCTACGCCCCAATGTTCCTGATCTACCTCATCGGCCTGCACGGTCGGCTGCGAGGAGACACGGACCGCAGCCGCATGCTCAGCCTGTGGGTGCTCGTCGGCGGCGCGCTGATGATCGCGATGCACGCGGTCAGCGACATCGGCATCACCGGTCTGCTCGGTGCGAAGGTCGCGGCCTACGCGGCGCAGCACGATGCGGGTCTGTCCTACTCGCTGTACTACCTGACCTTCGCGGTCGACAGCGTGGGCGACGTCTTCGGCAGCCTTTCTCTTGTCGCAGCGGGCGTGCTCTCGATCGAGCGTGGCCTGCTGCCACGCTGGCTCGGGCGGGTCGCGATCCTCGCCGGGATCCTGCTGTTCGTTCAGGGCTTTGGCCTTGGCGGCGTGATCGGCACGTTCGGCCTGGTTGTCGACGGCATCGGGTTCGTCCTGTTCCTGGCCTTCGTCCTGATCAGCAGCGTCACGCTCATGACGCGCCGTGTCGCGGCGCCACGTCTGGTTGACGCTGAAGACATTGTCCGGGTCGTAGGTGCGCTTGAGCTCGGCGAGCCGCTCGTAGGTCTCCGGCGCGTAGGCGGCCTTCACGCGCTCAGCGCCCTCGCTGCCGAGGTTGTTCACGTAGACGCCGGTTGAGTACGGCTCCATCGCCGTGAAGAAGTCGCGCGCCCATGCCATGTGGCCGGCGTCTTCCGCTGGGTCCTTCCAGACGGTCAGGATCGTGAAGTCGAACCCCGCGCCTCTGTGACCGAACGCTGCGACGTCGGGACCGGCTCGGTCGATCGCGCCGCCCAGGTGCTGGAAGTAGAACGAGGACAGCGGTGACCTCATGTGCTGCGCGTGTTCCATGACGGTGGCAATCACGTCGTCGGTGAGCCGGTCGACGTAGTGCGACTTCCAGTAGTTGCGCTGCCCGTTCGGGTAGCTCGCGTCGGACCCGCTCTGAAGCGCCGTGTACGGCATCGTCGCCACGAGATCCGCCAAGGGCCGGCCGAAGCTGCGCAACGGTTTGAGGATTCGTTCGCCCTCCGCGATGTCGCCGGCGTAGCAAACCGCGAGCATGGTCACCAGCTCGCCGATCATCTCGCTCGGGACCGGGAATCCGGGAGGCGCGAGGAAGGTCGACGCCGTGACCGACAGCTCGTCCGGCGCGGCGTCGACGTAGTCGGCGAAGAAGCGGAAGACCTCGGGCGCGTCGGCAAACGAGTGCACGACGCCGCCGGCGATCACCTCGGGGCCGATCGGATGAAGCTGGTACTCGAACGACGTGACCACGCCGAAGTTCCCGCCGCCGCCTCTGAGCGCCCAGAGCAGATCCGGGTTCCCGTCGGCGGTCGCGGTGAGCTGCTCGCCGTCGGCGGTGATCACCCGCGCGGACAGCAGGTTGTCGCAGGCCGGCCCGTGCTTGCGCGCGATCCAGCCGAGACCGCGCCGAGGGTCAGCCCAGCAAGACCCGTCTTCGACACGTTCCCGGTCGGCGCAGCGAGACCGAACTCCTGTGTCGCCCTGTCGAGCTCGCCGAGCACCACCCCAGGCTGGGCTCGCGCGGTGCAACCGGTGGCATCGACCTCAATGGCCTTCATCCCAGACAGATCGATCACCACGCCGCCGTCGCAAACAGCGTTACCGGCGACGTTGTGTCCGCCACCTCGAACAGCGAGGCGGACCCCCGCGTCGCGCGCGAAGCGCAGCGCCTCGACCACATCGCCCTCATGCGCACAGCGGGCGATCAACGCCGGCCGGCGGTCGACCATCCCGTTCCACACAGCTCGC
>Ga0070683_100001070_pt1 | contig 20553 bp, 17 predicted proteins | sample KBSC713LmetaG_FD_64662 | JGI IMG/M metagenome (GOLD analysis project Ga0070683, IMG submission 64662) | Corn rhizosphere microbial communities from Kellogg Biological Station, Michigan, USA - KBS C7.1-3L metaG | ecosystem: Host-associated > Plants > Roots > Rhizosphere ... | reverse complement strand
CCCATGAGGCCGAGTCCGAATCCTGGACCAGCGCCGGGACCATCGAATCCAAAACCATGTCCAGGACCTCCGCGTCCTCCGCGCGGGCCGAAGCCCGGCTCGAAGGGTCCGGCCATGGAATCAGAAGCAAACGTTGAATTCAAGTTGCTGAAACCAGCCGGCGTCATCGAGTACGCCGATGCCATCGTGATCGCGAGGTCACTGGCCGGCGCGCTGCTGCTGTCACTACACGCGGCGATTGCACCAGCGGCGATTGCAATCCCGACAATGTGAAGTCTGTTCACGGTGTGAATCCTGTTTGGGGTTCGAAAACAGGACACGCTTCCGAAAAACGACCCTGATGAAGCGCGCGAGGGTTACAGCTCGTTACCGTCGGGAAGCCACGCTGCGAGTCGCGTACGAAGATGTCTTAGCGCCTTTCCCATCTGAGACTCGACAGTCTTCACGGAAATTCCCAGCGTGCTCGCGATTTCGGCATATCGCAGTCCTTGGCTGCGACTCAATTGAAACACTTCGCGACACCCGGGCGGCAATTCATTCACGGCTTCGGTCAGCGCGCTGCGGAGCTCCGAGGCGACGAGCTTCGACGCGCCGGCGGCATTCACGGATTCCTCGCCGACGAGATGCGGCTCGGCGCGACGCTCGACGTTCGCGTGTCTCAATTGATTGAGCGAACGGTTGCGCGTCGCGCGCAGCAAATACGCTCTTAATGATTCTTGAATGTTGAGCTCTTCGCGGCGGCGCCACAGCTCGAGCATCACCTCCTGCGCGACGTCCTCCGCCGCCGATCGGTCGCGCAACAGACTCTGCCCGAACGTCACGAGGTGCGGATAGTGATCGCGGAACATGGAGTCGAATGCCGCCTGATCGCCCGATTTCAGGCGGTCGAGGAGCGCGCGGTCATCCATGGCGTGTCGGCAAAGGGAGGAACGCTACCGTATGGTGGGTGTTCTTCAGATGAATGACAGGCGCGCGTTGGCTGTTCCCATCACCGGCGTTCCCGTATACTCCATCGCTCGGTGCATGATCCGAATAAGGGTACCATTTTCGTCGCGTGTCGATAGGGTATGAGCGACCACGGCCAAGACCGAATGAACTCCGCAAACATTCCCGATTGGGAGGAGATTGCGCGCGTTCTCGCGAACGAAGGCACCGCTGAAGAAGCGGGGCGAGTTCGCGCGTGGCTGGCTGTGAATCCCTTGGATCGCCAACTGATCGAGCGCCTCGACGAAACGGCCCGCCCGGAGTTGGCGAGCGTCGACGTCGAAGCCGCGTTGAAGCGCGTCCACGGACGGATGGATCAGCAAACGTCCGCGCCAAGCTTGAAAGTCATTCGAGGGAATGGCCCGCGACCACGAAGGGTCTATTTCGCGTCGGCCCTCACGGCCGCGGCGGCGGCAGCCATTGCCGTCTTTGTCATCAAGAAATCGCCCTCGATTGATACCGCTTCGATCGCTACTCAGAGCTATACGACGACCGTTGGGCAGCGCGATTCCGTCACTCTGCCTGACAGCTCACGCGTCATTCTCGGTCCGATGAGTCGCCTGGTCGTCGCCTACGGTAAGGGCCAACGGTCCGTCGCGCTCCAGGGCGATGCCTACTTCGACGTCCGGCACGATGCGGCGAAGCCGTTCACCGTTCGCGTCGGCCGCGCGGTAGTCGAAGACATCGGGACGACCTTTACCGTCGAGAGTGACGCAGGCGATACGACCAATGTCTCAGTTATTACGGGGAGCGTTCGTCTTCGTGCGGCCGATGCCACCGCGAACAGTGGAGCAGTGCTCGCCGCCGGCGATCGTGGCTCGGTGACCTCGGCAGGCGAGGTTCGCTCGTATCCACAGTCAGTAACCGAAGACGCCGCCGCGTGGGCATCCGGACGGCTCGTCTTCAAGGGCGCGTCTCTCGTCCGCATCATCGGGGAAATGCGCCGATGGTACGGTGTAACACTTCGAATCGCCGATAGCTCGCTCGCTAATCGAACGCTTGACATCGATGCGACGGGCGAGTCGGCGGACCAGGTTTTGAAGATCATTGGCCTTGACCTCGGTGCACGTATCGAGCGTCAAGGAGATACGGCAACAGTCACCCCGATTCGCGGTTCCAATTCGACGCGGTGAAACTCGGCCTTCGGCTGTCTCGCTCACTCGGGACTGCCGGTGCGGCGCTTCTTTTTGCGCACGCATCGTCGGCGCAATCGCACGCATGTAAGCCAACCGCAGCCGATTCCTTGGCCTCGAGCGCGCGCTGGCCCGCGCCGCTGGACCGCCGCGTAACTGTCCGAGCGACGGGTCTTTCTTTGCGCGACGCGCTCGATCGCGTCGCCGTCATCGCAAAGCTTCGCCTTTCATATAGTCCTGAAGCGCTGCCCCTCGATCGCGCCGTTTGCCTCTCGGCCGAGGGCGATCCCGCCGGCAAGGTCATCAGCGAGCTCGTCGCCGGGACGAACGTTGTCGCCGTTCCCGCCGGAGGAGATCAGGTCGCACTCGCGCCTCGGCAGCAACAGCAGTCCGCCCCCGCTCCGCAGCCGGAACCGCCGGACATGGCCCCGTCCCTCGGCGTCCTCGACCGCGTCGTTGTAACAGGAAGCGCAGTACCGGCGCCCGAGCGAGAACTGACCGTTGGGGTCAACGTGGTCACCGGCCGGCAACTCGCGCGAGAGAATACAAACAATCTCTCGAGCGCGCTCGACAACTATGTGCCCGGCATGTGGAGTTGGGCGCAGTCTCCGGTCAGCGTGCTGAGCTCGTACGCGAGCATTCGCGGTGCGAGCTCGTTTGGACTCAGCTATCCAAAGATCTACATCGACGGAATCGAGGTCGCGAATCCGCTCCTCGTCAGCCGATTCGCGCCCGAGGCTATCGATCACGTCGAAGTCATCCGGGGACCGCAGGGATCCGCGCTCTACGGCACGGACGCGATCAGCGGCGTCGTGAACATCGTAACGCGACACGACGGCGTTCCGAGCGACGGCGAGCGCGGCACCGTACGATCGAGCGCCGGTGTCATGCAGAGTGCGTTCTCACACAACGCACTCTCGCAGCAGCACGACGTCTCGTTCCTCACTGGTTCCAGCACGAGCTCGGCGGACTTGCACGTCAGCGGCGGAACGACTGGCGCGTTCATTCCAAACGCGTACAGCCGAGATCTCCTTGCGAACGGAAGCGCGCGGTACGTCGGCGCGACGACGACGCTCAGCGGCACTGCACGATTTTTCGCGCAAGAAGCCGGTAGCGCGACAAGTCCTCTCCTCGCGAATCTCGTCTCGTCGCCGCCGAATCCGCTGACGCAGCAGAACACGTCGCCGCAATCGGTTCGCGAGTATACCCTCGGCACGACCGCGACGTATTCGCCGTCTGAGCTGTGGACGCACTCGTTGGTCGCCGGCATCGATGGATATCGGCTTGCGAACGTCGAGTCCAGCACGACGCCGGTTCCGCGTGGCGCTGACTCCGCGCTCCGCGCCGCGCAAGGCAGAGCGGACCGCGCGACGATCCGTGCGACGAGCGTTCTCAATCTTCGCAGCCTCGAGCCGACGCGTCTGACGCTGACGATGTCCGCTGAGCACTCGGCGCTTCGTGAAGTGACGGAAATGCAGGCGCAGACGATGAGCTCACCGCCTGCCATTCAAACGATGCGCGCGCCGTATTCCATGGGGACAATGCCGGGAAAAGACGGGACGACGCGTCCCGTTACAGAACAGATCACGAGTTGGCAGAGCAGCACAGGCCTCACTGGGTCCGCGAGCGCAGCGATCGACAACACGGTGTTTCTCACCGGCGGCATGCGCGTCGAGCATGACAGCCGATTGCCTTCGAACAACGACGTCGCGCTTCTCCCGATGCTCGGGCTCGCGACAGTGCGCGATTTCGGACCGGCAACGATCAAGTTCCGCGCGGCCTACGGTCAGGGCATTCGTCCACCATCGACGGTCGCGCATTCGGCGTTCTGGCAGACGCACACGACGTCGACGACGCAAGCTGCCCTTGGCGCCGAGCGTCAGTCGGGAATCGAGACCGGCGTCGACTTCATGTTCGAGCATGCCCTGACCTTCAAGGTTACTCATTTCGACCAGCACGCGTCCGGTTTGATTCAGCAGGTCGTAATTCCGTCGACTTCAGATCCGCACCGCTGGGATCTGCGTCTCGAGAACGTCGGCGAGATCGCTAACAAAGGCTGGGAGCTCGAAGCGCAGACCGCGATTTCGCGGTTGTCGATCACCGGCACGATGTCCTTCGTCGACAGCCGCGTCGAGCGTCTCGCGGACGGATACACCGGCGATCTGCAGACGAATGATCGAATGCTTCAGGTTCCGGCGCGCACCGCGAGCCTGAACCTCGCGTGGCTTGGTAGACGTTGGCACGCGTCGGTCTCCGGCTCGCGCGCTTTCAACTGGATCAACTACGACGAGCTGGCGCTGTCGCAGATGTTCCTCAGCGGAACGCACCCGGTGAATGAGATGAGCGGCGAGCGCCTCCGAGCCTACTGGCGCGACTACACTGGTTCGCTCCGAGTGCGCGCCACCGCGTCGCGCGATGTGTTCGACCGATTCGCGGTGGAGGTTTCCGGCGAGAACCTGCTCGGACATCAGCTGAACGAGCCCGACAATCTCACCGTGCTCCCAGGGCGCACGGTCATGACTGGCGTCAGAGTGAAGTTCTAACTCGCGCTCTCGAACAACTCAAAGCAGCGAGAGAACATCGGTTATCACGCGGAGCCGCGGAAAACACCAGATTTAGAAAGTTCAAAGAATGCAGTTCTGCAGCCTCTGCTGTTCTGCTGTTGCGTAGTTCCGCCGTCCCGCATTGTTCTCAATGCGCGCGCGGCGACGCCTTCGGTTTGACGAGATGGTAGTCGGTTTGCCTCTGCAGAGCCCAGCGCGCCACTCCATCCGCACCGACAGTCGCGTCCTCTTCCTGCGCTGAATGCAGTGGCTGACTTCCCCACTCGGGAACGAGCGTCGTCGCCTGGAGCTCGATCGAGAACCACATGTTCGGGGCGACCTTCGCATCGCCCCGGCCCGGAACGCCGTCCTGATAGTCCCACAGGCCGATGAGTGGGCCGGCGCCGTGGCCGTTTAAGCCAATCGGATGCGAGTAGATCGTCCCGTCGATGCCAGCCGCTTTTGCTTTCGCGCGCGCTGAGGTCAGGATCTCGTTCCCCGTTCGTCCTGGCTTGATCTCAGCAATGACGATGTCCTGCAGCTTATTCGAGTTTGCTAACGCATGCTTGAGGCCTGCCGGGACTTCCGTTTCACCGTCACGAAGCACATAGCCCATGTGCTGTGTGTCGGTATTGAGGCGCATCGCCGTGATGCCGAAGTCGCAGTGCAGCACGTCGCCTTTCTGAATAACCGGATTCTCGCCGAGTTCGGCCTCCGTCATTCCCTTGCGCTGCACCTCGACGGACGGATGGAACCATGTTCCGAGTCCGAGGTCATTCACCTTCTGGCGCATCCACCACACGACGTCGTCCGTCCGCGTGACGCCCGGTGTGATCACGACGTTCGAGAAGGCCGTATCGATGATCCCCCACACGACCTGCTGCATCTTGCGATAGGTCTCGTTCTCCTCGGGCAAACGCGTCGCAATCATCTCGAGCGCGAGATCGTCGGCATGCTTGAAGCGCGACGTCCATTTCGTGCCGAGCGCTTCGCGCATTCCCTCGAGCTCGCCCGCCGACAATCCATCGTTGAACGCGAAGATCCGCGATACGTCGATCGCGATCGACTTTGGATTTCGCTTTTCAATCTCCTTTTTCAGTACCTGCCACTGTTCGTCTCCCCATAGCTCGGCCTGTGCTTGTACTTGTCCACCCGCGGGGCCTGCAGCCGGTTTCGTTGAACGAACAGCGGTGTAAACGCCGCCCTGCGACGTTCCGCCGAGCGCAAGTCGCTCGAGCTTTCCGTCGCACGCAAGTGCTTTCTTCTCCTCGGCACACGGATATGAGAAGATGTAGATAGTTCGCCGGCGCGCCGCGAACGTCGTCGGTGAAACGATCGCCGGGAAGACCGGATCTTCATTGTATTCACGCATCGGGACGACCCACATGCCGACGCCGTATTTCTGCATGAGCGCCGGAAGCACCGTGTTCATTCGCTTCTCGAGCCACTTCTGCTGGAGATCCGCCTGCTCGCGAAGCGTTCCGAACGGACGATACGTCTGGATCTGCTGAGCCGAGAGCGACGATGCGGTTGCGACGCCGAGCGCGAAGACGTAAGCGAGTTGTTTCATCGGTTGACGAGAGGTTGACCGCGCGAATCTATTCCCGGCTTCCAGAGTCGCCAGAGAATTCGAGAGTCGGAGTAAACATGAGAAGTTTGAATACCGCGCTTTTGTTCGCGCTCGCCTGCCTCCTCACCGCGCGCGCGTCGGCTCAGCCGACCCCGAAGTCCGGCGAGGAAGTCTTGCAACGAATGCACGATGCATACGCCGGAAAGTGGTACCGCACGCTGACATTCGTGCAAAAGACCACGCGCTACCGCCCCGACGGGACATCGAACGTCTCGACCTGGTTCGAGAGCCTCGAGCACGCCGGCCCCGGAGCGACGCGACTGCGCATCGACATCGGCGATCCCTCATCGGGAAACGGGATGCTCTACACGGCCGATTCGACGACGCGCCTCAGCGCGGGTAAAGTGACGGTCGCTCAGTCCGGCGGAAATGAATTTCTGCCGATGATCGAGGGCGTCTACATGCAGCCCGTATCGCAGACGGTCGCGGAGCTGAAGGACACCGGCATCGACATGAAGTGGGTCATGAAGGGGCAGTGGCAGGGTCGGCCGGTTTGGATCGTCGGCGCGACCGCGGCCGGCGACACGATATCGCCCCAATTCTGGATCGATGTCGAACGGAACGTCGTTGTTCGGATGATCATCACGCCGGCGCCAAACGCCGGGCCGATGGACATCCATCTCGACAACTACGTCCCTCTCGATCGAGGCTGGCTTGCCACGAAGATCGCTATGAACGCGAACGGCAAGCCACTCCAGACAGAGGAGTATTTCGAGTACAAGGCGAACGTAGATTTGCCGAGGGAGATGTTTCTCCCGGCGAGCTGGACGACCGCGCCTCATTGGGCAAAAGGCCATCCGCCTTTGAAACCCTAGCGCTCATCGCGGCTTCGCGGCGACAGTCAGAAGCTTGGTGATGGTCTCGGCATACGAGACCATCTTCGCTGTCTCGGCCATGAGAAACGCTCGGCCGGAATCGGTAAGGCGGTAGTAGCGGGCTCTGCGATTGTTGTCCGAGACACCCCATTCGCTCTTCACGAGGCCGCGCGCTTCGAGCCTGTGAAGCGCCTGATAGAGCGCGCTGTCATCGACTTCGAGCTGGCCCGCGGACCGTTCTTCGAGCCAAAGCCGAATCTCGAATCCGTGCAGCGGCCGCCACGACACGGCGCGGAGAACGAGGATGTCCAGCGTTCCGCGAAGGATGTTCAGCTGTCGCGAATCGACCACTTAGCTACTCCACTTAGCGTCTAATTGGAACGATAACAACTTATGTATCAGAGAGATAGATGATTCAACGTTTGAGTTGTGTTCAGGCTTTGGCCGCTGGCGCCTTTACGGCGTCGTCCTCATCCTCATGGACCAGTTTGCGAACGATCTGAATGACGCACATGAGCAGCAGCGTCCAGATCACGATCGCCAAGCCGCGATAGAGGAGCGCCTGAAGGCCGAGTCCAACCCAGTCATCCCAGTGCGCCCGGACGGTGCCATTCGCTTCATGGCCGACCGCAATGAGCAGAGCACTGACCGCCATCTCCGACACGACCTCGCCCAAAGCGAACGCCGGTCCGCGCCACGCATACTGGTTGATTGGATAGTTGGACAGATGGGCCGTCAGCATCCCCAGCAGAAAGAGCAATCCGAGGGTGATTGTGCCGCCGATGTATAGCCAGTTGTTCGACCCGTGGGTCAGGACAACGACGCGATACACCCGGAGCAACACGCCCGTGATGACCGCCATCTCGACGAGGGAGAACGAGATCCGCCGAAAAGCCTTCGGCTCTTCGAACTTGAACTCGAGCGTATGCCGCGGAAAGAAGTTCGCCATGTCTGCCCTCCTTAGACAAACGACTCGTCGAAACCGTGGCAACCTCAGCCGCGAGATTCCCAGACCAATCTGGCACGGGGCCGACGTCCGCCGGAAGACGATCTACAGCGATTCGCAGCGTGGAAGGGAGATCCGCATCGTCGTCCCTTTGGACGACGTCTCGACTGCCTCGATAGTTCCGCCGTGCGCCGCCATGATGCCGTAGCTGACGCTCAGCCCCAACCCGGTTCCTTCCCCCTCGTCCTTCGTGGTAAAGAATGGCTCGAAGATCCGCGCCTTCGCAGCATCAGGAATCCCAGGGCCGGTGTCGCGTACATCGATGACAACCCGGCCGGAGTCTCCGTAAGTCATCAGGCGTAACGTGCCGCCGCCCATCGGGGTCATCGCCTGAACCGCATTGATCACCAGATTCAAGCAAACCTGCTGAAGCTGGCGCGCATCACCGACGACGTGCGGAAGCTCCGAACACAGTGCCGTCTCGAGCGTAATCCCGTTCGCCGTCATCTGGTATCCACGAAGCCGCAGCGTCCGAGCGACGACGTCGTTCATATCGACGAGCTCTCGATGCGGCTCGCTTCGGCGCGCGAACGCCAGCAGATCCTTCACAACCTGACTCGCCCGCATCGTTTCCGACTTGATGACGTCGAGCGAATCGCGATGCGAGGGCGCGAGGGTCTCGTCGCGCAGCATCATTTGCGAAAACGCGCTGATGGTGCTCAATGGGTTGTTGACCTCATGCGCGACGCCGGCGACGAGCTCACCAACCGCCGCAAGTCGATCCGCCTCCATGAGACGCGTCCGCATCTCGCGCTCCTTCGTCACATCGCGCGCGATGAGCAGCAACGCCGGGGGGTCCGCCTCGGGCAAGCGCGACATCGCCACAGCGACAATTCGCCGGGACGTCACGCCAGAATCGTCGCGCGTGAACGCAACCTCGACGCGCGACGGGCGTCCCGAGAGCGTCGCGTCGAGCGCGGATTGAAACGGCGCTCGGTCCGGTTCAGCGATCAGCTCGACGATCTCTCGCCCGACATTCACGCGAGGCTCATGTCCCGTGATTTCCCTCACGGCGTCATTCGCCTCGTGAATTCGACCGCTTTGAAGAACTGTAAACACCGCATCAGGCGCGGCGCGAAACAGCGTGCGGAATCGCCACTCGGCCTTCCGAAGGGTCTCGACGAGCTCGGCGTTCTCGAGCGACACGGACAAGAGATCCGCCATCGCTTCGATACGCTCCAAATCCGTCGTCGTGAACTGCCGCGACTCGCGCGTCACGAGATTCACCGCTCCGATCCGTTCCCCACGGCGCGAGATCGGAACGATCGCAACGCCGCGCATCTTGTCTCGCAGATGCTCGTATGCGTCCGGGGAGACTTTGTCGCGATGATCCCGGACGTCCGAAACAGTCCACGCTGCGCCGCTTCGAATCACACGCCCCATCGCCGAATCAGCGATCGGAATGGCCATACCCTGATAGTCCGCGAGCATTCCGGTACCAACGACGACATGAATCTTGCCGTCTTCACCGATGAGCCCAACCGCGCCCGCGTCCGCGCCGGCGATGTCGGACACCGCTTCGAGAAAGCGCTCGAGAACGCGCTGAGGATTGAGCTCGAGCGCAATCTGTTGGCCGAGCCACCACATTCGCTGGAGCACGCGCTGCGCTTCTTCGAGCTCGATCGTTCGCTGCTCGACGGTCTCTTCGAGCGAAACCTGTGCTTCTCGCGCTTCGATCACCGAGCGGGCCATCTCGAGCGCCGAGCGATGCTCCCGCGTCTGTAACCCCCACGCGACAATCGTCACGAAGCCGACAACGCCGGCGATCGTCATCAACTGCGCGAACTCAGCGCCGCCGACCAGAGGGCGAATGCGCATGAGCAAGGCGGTACCGATGACGACGCAGCCGAGCTGCATCGCGAGAATGAGTCGCGTCGCCGTTAGATCTCGGCGACGGAGCCGTTCGAAAACGCGCGGTGGAACGGAGCCCTCGAGGTGGGGGTGCGGCGAGGGAGCTACGTCAGAAACTCGTGCAACAGGGAGTGGAAGTGGTGAACACCAACTTCGCGCTTCGCCGAGTAACGCCCTCTGTCATAGACGCGCGAACGCAGGTTCCGTTGCACCGTCTCGCAGATCTCAACGTCCTCGCTCTGGATCTCGTCGCTGAACGCCACGAGTCGCGCCCAATCCGGATCCGCCGCTGGATCCTCGGGCGGATTCGTAGCAAACCACTCGAAGACGACGACGGTCCGATCCTGCGCGACAGGGAGCACGACATTCGTCTGCATCTGCCCCATGTACACATTCAACATGATGTTCGGAAACACCCAGCCATAGACCGCCTCTGGGATGTCGGCCTTCGTCGGATCGTATTTGCGATCGACGCTCGAGCCGGATACCGGACGAAGCGGCGCGTGCTGGATCGACGAATATCGATGCGGCTCGACACGATACGCGTCGTAGTCGATCTCCTTGTGCAACGACGGGTGAACGACGGGGATGTGGTATCCCTCGAGATAGTTGTCGACGTAGACCTTCCAGTTGCACGCGAGCTCGTACTCCTTGCGCATGACATAGCGCATCGCTTCGCAATTGAAATGGGCGACGCGCGGCGGAACGTCGCCGAGCATATCGGAGAGCGAGGGCGCTTTCGAATCGAGATTCACGAAGACGAGCGGACCCCAGGTCGTGACGGCAATCGAGCGGAGATGCATGTCGCTCGGCGTGAAATTCTCGACGCCTTCCATCTCCGGGGCGCGAAGCAGCGCGCCGTCGAGTGTGTAGGTCCAGCCGTGATACTTGCACTGCAGCGTCTGTCGTTTGCCACAGCGATGCGCAACCGGTCCGGCACGATGAAGACAGACGTTGTAGAAACCGCGAAGCGTGTCGCCGTCGCGCAGCACGACGATCGAATCGTTTCCGACCTCCGCCGTGAAGAATTGCCCCGACTCGGCGACTTGCTCGACGCGGCCGACGAGCTGCCACGTGTGCGCGAAGACGCGTTCGCGCTCGAGCTCGAGAAACACCGGATCCATGTACAGCCGCGCGGGAATTGTCGCGGCTCGGCGAATGTCCGGGTCGAAAGGAAAGATCAGCGACACGATTTGCTCAGGGGAGCGCGAATGCGACGAGTTTGGCCCCCGTGGCACCACCGGTCGCGATGACGACGAACTGTTTGCCCGCCTTCGTGCGATATGTCATCGGAACAGAGTACGCGGTCTGGCCGAGATCATTCGACCAGAGCGTCGACCCGTTCTGTGCGTCGATGGCGTAGAGCGTCGCGCCGCCGCCAGTCACGAATATCAAACCGGACGCGGTCACGATCGGCCCGGGCGAACCAGCAACGCCGAGCGGTGGAAGGTTCAGGCGCTTCAAGAGCGGATGATTGCGGATCGCCGGATTGTCGCCAAGGGTGACGTTCCATTTCGTGTCGCCGGTATTGAGGTCGATGGCCACGAGCGTTCCGTACGGCGGCTTGTTGATCGGCAGGTTCAGCGGTCGCGCCGACGAGTCAGGCGATGGAATCGTGACGCGAAGTCCCTGCGCGCCCAGGTCGGCGGTGTAGTCGGCGTTTAGAGAATCCGAACGCGTGGGTTGGATGATCTTATAGAGGGCCGGCGAATTCGTCGCCTTGATGAAGATCGTTCCACTCGCTGGATCGAATGCGCCGCCGCCCCAGCCTGAGCCGCCGATGGCGCCGGGCATGACGATCGTTCCACCGGCAGACGGCGGCGTGTAGAGCGGCCCAATGCGGAAATCTTTGATCGCGTCGAGGGCGCGCGACTTGATGTCGGGTGTGAAGTCGACGATATCGTTGAAGCTGAAGCCCTGTACCGCAAACGGCTTCGGTTTGCTCGGAATTGGCTGGGATTGCGCTGCGAGCTCGCCGGGAACGTCGCTCGCTGGAACCGAACGCTCTTCGATCGGCCAGATTGGCTTTCCGCTGACGCGATCGAACACGAAGAGGAACCCCGTCTTCGTCGGCACGGCGACGATGTCCTTCGATTGTCCGTCGACTTTGACCGTCGCAAGCACTGGTGCCGCCGGGATGTCGTAATCCCACAGGCCGTGGTGGACCGTCTGAAAGTACCAGACCTTCTTTCCATTCTTCGCATCGAGGCAAACGATGGATTCGGCGAAGAGATCGTTTCCTTTGCGTGCGCCGCCATACCAGTCGTTACTCGGCGTGCTCACTGGGAGGTAGACGAGACCGCGCCGATCGTCGACGCTGAACGGTGCCCAGACGTTCGTGTGGCCGGTCGTCTTCCATGATTCGTTCTGCCAGGTGTCCGCGCCTTCGTCTTTCGCGCTCTTCGGCGTTGGGCTGAAGCTCCAGACGCGCTTCCCACTCTTCACATCGAACGCCTGCACGTCGCCAGGCGGATCGTTGGGATACACGAGCTTGTCGGCGACGCCGTTGCCGACGATAACCAGATTTCGCCAGACGACCGGCGGTGACGTCTCGGTGTAGTGAAGCTTGTTGACGGGCTTTCCGTTTCTCGCGAGGTCACGCGTCAGATCGACAACGCCTGTATCGCCAAAGTCGCGGAACGGTTTTCCGGTCGACGCATCGATGGCGATCAAGGACCAGCGGCTGTTGATGAAGACTCGTCGCTGTTTGCCGTCGCTCCAGGTTGCGACGCCGCGATGAACGAAGCCAGTGCCATTCGGTGGCTGGCCGGCGTTGTACGCTTTCGGGTCATATGCCCACAGCTCGCGACCAGTGTTGGCGTCGAGCGCGACGACACGGTTGTACGAAGTGCTGAGGAACAGCGTATCGCCAACCATCAGGGGCGTCGCCTGGAAATTTCCAGGGCGCGTGCGAGTCGCCGCATTCGGCGTTTCGCCTGTCGCCCACTCCCACGCCTTTGCGAGCGACGCGACGTTCGAGCGATTGATGTCGGTGAGCGTCGAATACTTGGTCGCGGCGAGATCGCCGCCAAACGCAGGCCATTCGTTCCCGGCCTGCGCCGAAGCAACCGAAGCCGTCGCGACGAATGAAAGAAGTAGAAAGAGCCATTTCGCTGCGCTCCCGAACGCCCAGCCGCCGTAGGAAGTTCTCATCAGCTTTTTCTCGGAAGAGTCTTTTCGATCTCGTGCGCCGATCTGAGCGACAGGGCGCAGAATGTCAGCGTCGCGTTCGCACAGCTTCCCGTGACGCATGTCGGCGCGCCGACGACGAACAGGTTTTCGTGATCGTGCGAGCGTCCCCACGAGTCGACGACGCTCGATGCCGGGTCGTCGCCCATTCGGCAGCCACCCGACGGATGATCCTGGAAGCTGTCGACGTTCGTGCGAAGGACCTTGCCATTCCCTGCCTTCGCCATCGTCTCGAACAGCGCTTTGATCGAGTCTTCGGTCTGCTGCCGCAGCGCGACTGATTCAGGAGCGTCGCGGAACGCGAGCTTCGGGAGCGGGTCGCCCCACTCGTTCTTCGTCGTCGAGTCTAGCGTCAGCTCGCTCGACCGATCGGGAATGATGTCGTAGTACGCACGAACGCGTGCCGTTCCGGTCTTCGTTCGCTGGCGCCAATCATCGAGAATCGATTGGCCGAGCATGACGTTGCCTTGGTCGTCGACGAGGCGGGGTGTCTTTCCGACGGATGATTCCCAAACGCGAAGGTCGTGTCTGATGAACTGCCCACCCTTCTTCCGCATGAACTGTTGCGAGAGGAGGCTGTGCTGTTCGTTCATTCCCGGATACAAACGGATCGGGAGATCGATGTAGCCGCCGACATTTCGGTGACCCGCGAGATATTTCCCAACGACTCCCGATGAGTTCGCGAGTCCGGTCTCGGCGCCGCTCTGGGCGGAGAGAAGGAGTAGGTGGGAGCTCCACGTGTATCCCGCGGCCACAACGAACGTCTTCGCGCGATACTCGATCTGATCATTGGGACGACCGCGATCCGTTCCAATGGCGTGGGTGATTTTCTTCGTCGCCGGATCGAGTACGAGTTTGCGAATGAGCATTCGCGGAACGACCCGGACCTTTCCGCCCTTCCTGAGGCTGTTCCATGTGAAGTCAGGCGAGTACTTCGCGCCGATGGGACAGATCGGCGAGCACGTGTCGTTGCGGCAGCACTGCGGCCGCCCGCCATACTCGACAGAGTTCTTCGCGGACGGCTGACTCCACATCGCGATTCCCGCCTTCGACGCCCACTCTCTCAGCAGCTGAAGATTGTACGTGAGCGGTAGCGCCGGCAGCGGGAACGGCTTCTTGCGAACGTCTAGGTCCTTCGGTCCCTGCTCGCCGGAGACGCCCATGATCGCTTCGGCTTCTTGATAGAAAGGATCGAGATCGTCGTACGAGATCGGCCAGTCTGTTCCGACGCCGTACACGCTCTTGTGCTTGAAGTCTTCCGGCGTGAAGCGAGGCGTCACGCCACCCCAATGCATCGCGAGTCCACCGACCACCATCGAACGCGACTGCAGAGGGCCTTCGATCTCGTAACCCTCGAGGTGATCGCCGAGCCATGGATTCTCGCCATAGCGACGAAACCGGTCGCGCGTCGCTGGGCGTTGAGAAAGCGGGATCGACTCGTCCCCCGCCTCGAGCACGATGATGCTCGCATTTGTCGTTCGCGCGAGCCGGTCGGCGACCATGGCCGCCGTGATCCCCGACCCGACGATGCAGACGTCCGTTTCGACGACTCGTCGCATTAGCGTTCGCTCAATTTGAGCGTCGGCAGCGGCTTGCGTGCCTGCTGCGCGAGCGGACGACACGTCTGCTGGCCGATCTTCGCCTCGTAGCAGAGATCGTTCGCCTCCGAGCTGTTGTAGAAGTGCGCCAGCACACCCAACGCGACATGGCTCGCGTCGGCAACGCTCGGCATGCGATCGAGGCGCTGACCTTGGAGCGCGGCGCGAACGAGATCGCCGCGTTCGGCGAGCGAGATTTCGTGAAACGCTTTTTGGTGTTTTGCTTTCGCTTGTGCGTCGAGGTCGTCCAGCTGCCTCGACCAGCGCGTCATCGGCGTCGGGCCGAGCGTCCGGAGGCGCGATGTGCCGTATCCGTGATTGGCCTCGGCGCCTTCGCGATATTCCGCGCCCCATTTTCGAAACGACTCGACTTCTTTGGCGAATGCCGCTTTGCCCATGGCGACAGAGGGCAGAACGACTTCAGCGAGCGCGTCGAGCGCCGCGGGTTCGCTCGCGAGATGCGCGACGGCGGCCGCGTGTGCACGACGGACGATGGTGGCGACGGGCAGCGCGCCCGCGAGTGACGCGAGAAACCGCCGACGATTCAGGGTGGGCATGCCTCACGATGGCGCGCGTGTACGCGGCGCGCCAGATCGTTACGTCACTTCACCCAGTGTCCGAGGCGTGACCAGCGGATGTCGGTGATGAACGAGACCGCACGGTCGCTGACGGTGCCGTTGCATGGGTCGGCGACGGGATCCGGCCCGGGCACGTACGAGTAGTACACGAACATCGGCGTTCCGCGGATGTTGTCGTGCGGAACGATGCCCCAGTATCGGCTGTCCTTCGAGCAATACCGGTTGTCGCCCATCATGAAGTAGTGATCGGCGGGAACGACGAGTGGTCCCCAGTTGCCGAGCGTCAGTGTTGCCGGCGGCGGTCCGAAGCGAGAGCCACGGATTTCGTTCTTGTGCTGCCACTCGAAATCAGGGTTGGTCGAGTTGTTGTCGCCCTTGGGATTCGTCGCGGCGAATCCCTGGCGTTGCTCGAGGCCGTTGAGGAAGAGAACGCCGTCGCGCATGTAGAGCGTGTCGCCGGGCATTCCGATGAGGCGTTTGACCAGCGTCGGCGTGAAGTCAGGTGAGTTGTCGGCTTGATACGGCGAAACGAAGACGACGACGTCCTGATGTTTCGGGCTGGTGTAGCCCGGAAGATGAGAGTTTGTGAAAGGGATCGTCGGGCCGTAGGCGAGCTTGTTGACGAAGAGCCAGTCGCCGACGAGGAGCGTCGGGATCATGCTTCCGGACGGAATGCGGAACGCTTCGATGAAGAGCGTTTTGACGATGAGGTAGATCAGCACCGCTCCGCCGAGCGATTTGACGTTGTCCCAGAGCCATTTTCCGCCGCCGCTCGATTGCTTCTTGCCTCCGCTGCGCGCCTCGGCGACGACGTTTCGTGGTTTGGATTTCTTCGCGGCAGGAGACATGACTTGGTGCGGTTACTGGTTTGGTGATGGCGGGTGACTACGGCGCTTACGACTGTGGAACGCTAAACGTTCCATAAACGCAGCGGGGGGACGTGCAGTGTAGGCACGTCCCCCCGAGTGCAGACCAGCGCAGACCTACTTGATGTGCTTGTTGACGAGCTTCGTCATCTCGAACATCGAGACTTTGCCCTTGCCACCGAACACGGGCTTGAGCTTGTCGTCGGCGTTGATCATGCGACGCTCTTTCGCGTCTTGAAGATTGTTCTTCTTGATGTACGCCCAGAGCTTCTTCGTGATCTCGGTACGCGGAATCGGATTGGCGCCGACCACCGCGCTGAGCGCTGCATCTGGCTGCTTCGGCGCCATGAACGCCGCATTCGGCGTACGCTTCGCCGCCTTCTTCGCAGCCTTCTTTGCTGGAGCCTTCTTCGCGGCCTTTTTGGCGCCGCCCTTCTTTGGCGCGGCCTTCTTGGCCGCCTTCTTACCACCCTTCTTTGCAGCCATTCTCTCTCCCGGTAGATGGAATGGTTGGGGTTTGAATCCCGAGAAGATCGTCGTTTTTCCCTATGAAAAACGGTGATCTTCGAGGGCGAAAGGTATAGTGCTCTGCGTAGGACGCAATAGGGAATTTGCTTTTTTCCCCTATGAAAAACGCAGTTTTTCCCTCTGACGCGCGCGCATTCTCATTCACGAACGCAGTGTTTTTCCCTCTGAAACGTGATGTCGTTCGCTCTCACGCAGCGTGAATTCAGCGCGTGAATGAATCGAGCAGCGCCATCATTTGCACGTCGTAGGGATCGGGTGTGACGTCGTCGTCCGCGATCTCCGTGTTGAGCTGCGGCGTCTCGAGGACAAGGGGAATTTCCCTCGAGCGACGGTCGAGAAAGAGACGACGAAACGGCTCGACGCCGATCTGTCCATCGCCGATCAGCACGTGCCGATCCTTGTTCGAGCCGAGTGCGCCTTCGCTGTCATTGAGGTGGAAGAACCCGGGCGCTTCGCCAGTTTCTTGCTCGAACGCGTCGAGAATTCGAGCGATCGCATCGTCGTTCGCACGAAGGTCGTAGCCCGACGCGTAGAGGTGACACGTGTCGAGACCGTAGCCTGTTCTCGAGCGAAGTTGCTTCGGAACGTGACGAAGAATCGAGCCGACTTCCGCCGCGGTTTTCGCAAACGTCCGTCCGGCGCCGGCCGTGTTCTCCACGAGAATTCGCGTCGTGCTCTTCGGCTGAGACTCCAGCGCGCCGACGATCGCTTTCGCGACGCGCTCGGCGGCGGCCTCGCGGTTGTCGTCCATCGCGGCGCCCGGGTGGAAACAGATCACGCCGATGCCGATCGCCGTCGATCGCTCGAGCTCCTTCGCTAGACCGGCGCAGGCACGCGTGTACTTCTCTTCCTCGGGCGTCGCGGTATTCAAGACGTACGCAGCGTGCGCGATGACAAACCGTGGATCGATCTTCGACTCGTCGAGCGCGGCGCGAAACCGTGCGACCCTGTCGGGTTTGATAGAACTCTTATCGCCGTAAAACTTCGGGATCGTCGTGAAAATCTGGACCGCGCGCATCCCCGAGGCCCCGGCGCGGCGAACCGCCATGTGAAGGCCGCCATTGTCGATCGTGTGAGCGCCAAAGTAGTGAGTCATGAGAGGGGTCACAGGTCACAGGTCACAGGTCACAGGTCGCGGGTCGCGGGTCGCGGGTCGCGGGTCGCCTCAGACCTGTGAGCTCAGATCCGAAATCTTCTGCGACCTGTGACCCGCGACCTGTCTACCGAATATGTCCAACTCGGACGACCCGCGTCGATGTCGTATCGCCGGTGCGCGGTGTCGACCAGGAAACCGCGATCGTATTTCCAGCGAGAGCGATCTTCGGGCTCGTCGCGTCATCGATGTCGCGCGACGCATTCATGTGCGCCTCGAAGATGTGCCCTTGAGTGGACGAAAGCGCGAGTCCGATCTGATGGCGCGCTCCGTTCGGCTGCTCATACGCAACGGCAACGCGATTGCCTTCCGCCGCGATCGCCGTCGGGACGACTCTGTCTCCGTAGATGACCGCGACCGGCGAGTGGACCATCGAGCTGAGGAAGTGCGCGAAAAAAACGCCTGTGCCCTCCTTCGCCGTCATCGCGTAGGCGATGTGGAGATCATCGCCAACCGCGGCGATCGTCGGCGCGGGACGCTGACATGCATGCACCCCGGCATCCGCGGTGTCGACTTTTACGGGAGCGCCCCAAGTCTTACCGGAATCGGTCGACGCAGCCATGTAGAGGACCGCGCCGCTGTCGGGACGGAGTCCCCACCAGACCGCGCGCAGCTGCGACTTCCCCTGCGCGGCGCGCACCGAACCCGGACACGCACCAGGAAAGGTCGGCGTCGGTGCTATCGACGAGTCGGCAACGAACTGCGCGTGTCCGGACGAATCGACGATGAGCCGGCCGTCCGCTGGCCCCGATGCACTGACCGGATCGCCCCAGTCGACCGCGGGCGCATCGCACGCCGCCGTGAAGAGCGCAAGGAGGAGAAATAGCCGTGATCGCATGGCTCGCAGACTAGCCAGTCTGCTTATAATCAGCTAGGCAGATACCAGGTGCCGGGTACGAGGTATCTGATCAAATCGATCATTCATCCCATAAGGATTCTTTTATGGCCGTCTCCTCCGCCCCCAGTCGCTCCGCCGCCGAGTCCGAACAGGCCGAGCGAACTGTTTCGCCTCGATCAGCGCCGCTCGCCGGCTTCAGCGGCACGCGCCGCGTTCCGCCGCCGACGAACGAGCCTGTAAAATCCTATGCGCCCGGTACGCCCGAGCGCGCGGCGCTCAAGCAGCGACTCGCCGAAATGGCGAATGAGCGCGTGGAGATCCCGATCTTCATCGGCGGAAAGGAGCATCGCACCGGCGAGCTCGCACAGTCCGTCATGCCGCACAACCACAAGCATGTGCTCGGCGATTGGCACAAAGCGTCGACGAAGCACGTGCACATGGCGATCGACGCCGCGAAGGCCGCGCGCGTCGAGTGGGCAAACTGGGCGTGGGAGGATCGCGCCGCGGTGTTCCTCAAGGCCGCTGAGCTCCTCGCGACGACATGGCGTCAGACGCTCAACGCGGCGACGATGCTCGGCCAGTCGAAGACCGTGTTTCAGGCGGAGATCGACGCCGCGTGCGAATTGATCGACTTCTGGCGCTTCAATCCGGCCTACGCGCAGGAGCTGTACGACGAGCAGCCGCAGTCGAACAACACGATGTGGAACATGCTCGACTACCGTCCGCTCGAAGGGTTCGTGTACGCGGTGACGCCGTTCAACTTCACGTCGATCGCGGGCAATCTTCCGACGGCACCGGCGCTCATGGGCAACACGGTCATCTGGAAGCCGGCAGCGAGCGCGATGCTCTCGTCGTACTACCTCATGCGTCTGCTCGAGGAAGCGGGGCTTCCGCCGGGCGTCATCAATCTCGTTCCGGGCGATCCGATCGAGATCTCGAACATTCTCCTCTCGCACCGCGAGCTCGCGGGCGTGCACTTCACCGGGAGCACGGGCGTCTTCAACAGCATGTGGAAGACGATCGGCGCGAATATGTCACAGTTCGCGACTTACCCGCGCATCGTCGGCGAGACGGGCGGCAAGGACTTCATTATTGCGCATCCGTCGGCTGATCCGCAGGCGCTCGCGGTGGCGATCGCGCGCGGCGGTTTCGAGTTCCAGGGGCAGAAGTGCTCCGCGGCGAGCCGAGTGTACATCCCGAAATCCCTATGGAATGACGTGCGCGATCGCACGGTCGCCATGATGGAAGACATGAAGATGGGCGACATCACGGACTTCAGAAACTTCATCGGCGCGGTGATCGACGACAAAGCGTTCTCGAAGATCAGCGGCTACCTCGACGACGCGCACAGGAACGCGAAGGTCGTGTCGGGCGGCGTCGCGAAGGGTGACGAGGGCTACTTCATCAAGCCGACGCTCGTCGAGACGAACAAGCCTGACTATCGCCTGCTTTGCGAAGAGATCTTCGGACCGGTCGTCACGGCGTACGTCTACGACGACTCGAAGTGGGACGAGACACTCAAGGTCATCGACACGACGTCGCAGTACGCGTTGACCGGCGCGGTGTTCGCGAACGATCGCGGCGCGGTTCGCGAGGCGGCGATGGCTCTTCGCAACTCGGCAGGCAACTTCTATGTGAACGACAAGCCGACGGGCGCGGTGGTTGGACAACAGCCGTTCGGCGGCGCGCGTGGCTCAGGCACGAACGACAAGGCGGGATCGAAGCTCAACCTCGTTCGTTGGGTCAGTGCTCGTGCCGTGAAGGAAACGTTCTCGCCGCCGCGGGACTACAAGTATCCGTTCATGGCGGAAGAATAGGTCACAGGTCACAGGTCACAGTTC
>Ga0070683_100001067_pt1 | contig 20582 bp, 26 predicted proteins | sample KBSC713LmetaG_FD_64662 | JGI IMG/M metagenome (GOLD analysis project Ga0070683, IMG submission 64662) | Corn rhizosphere microbial communities from Kellogg Biological Station, Michigan, USA - KBS C7.1-3L metaG | ecosystem: Host-associated > Plants > Roots > Rhizosphere ... | reverse complement strand
CCTGTCGACGAACGGCGCGCAGCCGGACTGGTATCTCGGCTGGCTGATCGGGGCGCTGCGACTGGTGCCCGGCTTCGACGTCGTGATCGGCAACTACACGTTGATCCCGAACCCGTTCTGGGGCGGAGCGCTGTACCCGATGTTCGTGTTCGGCTTCCTCTACTTCTGGCCCTGGTTCGAGCGCAGGCTCACGGGCGACCACGCGTTCCACAACCTGCTCGAGCGGCCGCGCGACAACCCGCTCCGCACCGCCGTCGGCGTCTGGATGGTCACCTGGGTCCTGCTGGTGCTGATCGCGGGATCGTCCGACCGCGTCTACGTGCTGTTCGACATCCCCTACGTCCCGCAGATCTGGTTCTACCGCTTCTTCAACCTCTTCTTCCCGATCGTCGCCGGCTTCGGCGCCTGGTGGGTGTGCCGGGAGTTGCAGAAGGGAGAGCCGGTCGAGGAGGACCGCGAGCTGGCGGAGGCGCAGGCTAGGCTCGCGGCATGGTCCAGTCGGAGGCAGAGCTCAGAGACCTGATCGGCTCGCCGAACGAGCTCGTGCAGGCGAAGATCGCCGGCCGGCTGAACGAGTTGTCGGCGCAGTGGATCGCTCGGTCGCCGTTCGTGTGCGTGGCGACGTGCCGGCCGGACGGCGGGCTCGACGTGTCGCCCCGCGGCGACCCGGCCGGGTTCGTGCGCGTGCTCGACGAGCGGACGCTGCTGATCCCGGAGCGGCCGGGGAACCGGCTCGCCGACACGCTGACGAACGTCCTCGCCGATGCGCGCATCGCGCTGTTGTTCCTGGTGCCGGGCATCGGCGACACGTTCCGCGTCAACGGGCGCGCGCGGCTCGTCGACGACGCTGCGCTGCTCGAGCCGTGCGCGATCGAGGGGAAGGTGCCGAAGCTCGGGATTCTCGTCGAGGTTGAGGAGGCGTACACGCAGTGCCCGAAGGCGCTGCTGCGCTCGGAGCTGTGGAACCCGGACAAGCACGCCGACCCGTCCGAGCTGCCGAAGGCGTCGGAGATCCTCCGGGCCGTCGGCGCGCCGGAGTTGGACGTCGCCGAGTACGAACGCGAGCGCGCCGGCCGCTATGCCCGGCGGGAGGGCTTCTACTAGACCCGAAAGGCTGCGATCAGATCGCCTGCAATCTGATCCCAACGTGGTTGCAACATGAATGCAGGCAGCGAGCGTCAGGCGTAGCCGCGCTCGAAGAAGCGTCCCTCGTGCGCGATCGCCTGCTCGCGCGTCAGGCCCTGCTCCGAATGCGGCTTCGCACCGAGGGTGTCGGCGTAGCGGGTGATCAGGTCGAACGCCGCCTTCACCTCGACCGCCTCGCGTAGCGCGTCGCGCGACACGCCGGCCGCGAGCGCGCGCGCCGGGTCGAGCGTCGCCAGGAAGTGCAGCGCGCCGCGCAGCCGCTCGCCGATCGCCGCCGACTCGTAGTCGCGCAGCACCGCGTCCACCAGCTCTGCGTCTCCGAAGGCGTACGACGCGACCGCGCCGTGGGCTTCCGTTCAGAACGGACACTGGTTGTGCGCGGACACGAACGCCGCGAACAGCTCGCGCTCGGCCTCGCTCCACGCGGACGGCCCCTTCATCACGTCCTGCAGCAGCGCGCCGAACGCACGCCCGAAGAGCTCCGGCCGGTAGCGGAGCGCGACGGAGATGTCCGAGACGTACCCGTCGCGCTCGCGCAGCTCGGCGATCTGCGCGGCCGCCTCCGGATCGTGCCGGAGCTCCACCCTCACGCCAGTGCCTCCAGTGCCCGCCGCCGCTCGGCGAGCGCGACGCCGAGCGCCGCCGCGAGCGCTGCCTCGACGACGACGTCCGTGTCGAGCCCGGCGACGTCCGCGTCGACGATCCGGTACGCGTGCAGCCGCACCTTGTCCAGGAGCGGCGCCAGCTCGGGCGGATCGTCTCCCGCGAAGATCGCGCAGCGCTGCGCGGGCGTCAGCGTCCCGTCGCCGCCGAGCATCGCCTCGCAGACCCCCTGCCAGCCCACGGCTCGACCCTACCGCAGCGAGCCGCGAACGGGCTAGGCCGAGAGCAGCTTCCGCAGGACGAACGGAAGGATGCCGCCGTGCCGCACGTACTCCCGCTCGCGCGGGGTGTCGAGCCGCACGGTGGCGCGGAACTCCTTGTCGTCGGCGCGCACGGTCACTTCGCGCGCCTCGCCGTTCTCGACGCCGGTGATCGAGTACTCCTCGCGGCCGGTCAGCCCGAGCGACTCGCGCGTCTCGCCGGGGAGGAACTGCAGCGGCAGGATGCCCATCATCAGCAGGTTCGAGCGGTGGATGCGCTCGTACGACTCCGCAATCGCCGCGCGCACGCCGAGCAGGTTCGGCCCCTTCGCCGCCCAGTCGCGGGAGGAGCCGCTGCCGTACTCCTTGCCCGCGAGCACGATCGTCGGCACGCCCTCGCTGCGGTAGCGCTCGGCGACGTCGAAGATCGTCCCCTCCGCGCCGTCGGGCAGGTGCGCCGTCCATGTGCCCTCCGAGCCGGGCACGAGCTGGTTGCGGAGGCGGACGTTCGCGAACGTGCCGCGCATCATCACCTCGTGGTTGCCGCGGCGCGCGCCGTACGAGTTGAACTCGCGCCGCTCGACGCCGTGCTCGGTGAGGTACTGCCCGGCCGGCGAGTCGCCGCGGATCGAGCCGGCCGGAGAGATGTGGTCGGTCGTCACCGAGTCGCCGAGCGAGACGAGAACGCGCGCGCCCGTGATGTCCTCGACCGTGTCGGGCTCGCGCGACATGCCGGCGAAGTAGGGCGGCAGGCGGACGTACGTCGAGCCCGGATCCCAGGCGAAGAGCTCTCCCTCCGGCGTGTCGAGCGCAGCCCAGCGCTCGTCGCCCGTGTAGACGTCGCCGTACGTGCGCCGGAACATCTCGCCGTCGATCGACGAGGCGATCACCTCCTCGACCTCCTTCGGCGAGGGCCAGAGGTCGCGGAGATACACGGGGCCGTCGGTGCCCTCGCCGAGCGGCTCGTTCAGCAGGTCGACGTCCATGCGGCCGGCGAGCGCGTACGCGACCACGAGCGGCGGCGAGGCGAGGTAGTTCGCCTTCACGTCGCCGTGGATGCGCGCCTCGAAGTTCCGGTTGCCCGAGAGCACCGCACACACGACCAGGTCGCCTTCGTTGACCGCGTCGCCGATCGCGTCCGGAAGCGGCCCGGAGTTGCCGATGCACGTCGTGCAGCCGTAGCCGACGGTGTTGAACCCGAGCTCGTCGAGATAGCGGTCCAGGCCCGAGCGCTCGTAGTACTCGGTGACGACCTTCGAGCCGGGCGCGAGCGACGACTTCACCCACGGCTTGCGGTGGAGCCCCGCCTCGACCGCCTTCTTCGCGAGCAGGCCGGCGCCGATCATCACCGACGGGTTCGAGGTGTTCGTGCACGACGTGATCGCGGCGATCACGACCGATCCGTGCTCGAGCTGGTAGTCCTCGCCGCGCACCGAGACGCTTTTCTTCGTGATCGTGCCGGAATGGACGGGCGCGTCCGAATGGGGCTCCGGGTCCCCGCCCGGCTGCTGCTCCATGGTCGGGTCGCTGGCGGGGAATGTCTCGGCGACCGCCTTGTCGCCGTTCGTGTAGTCGACGCCGAACGTGTCGAGCGCCTCGATGAACGCGTCCTTTGCGTTCGCGAGCGGCACGCGGTCCTGCGGGCGCCGCGGCCCGGCGAGCGAGGGCTCCACGCTCGCGAGGTCGAGCTCGACGACCTGCGTGTACGTCGGATGATCCTCGGCGTCGTGCCAGAGCATGTTCTCCTTGCAGTACGCCTCGACGAGCGCGATCCGCTCCTCGCTGCGGCCGGTCAGGCGCAGGTACTGCAGCGTGACGTCGTCGACGGGGAAGAAGCCGCACGTCGCGCCGTACTCGGGGCTCATGTTCCCGAGCGTCGCGCGGTCGGCGAGGGCGAGCGACGACAGGCCCGGGCCGAAGTACTCGACGAACTTGCCGACCACGCCGACCTTGCGCAGCAGCTCCGTCACCGTCAGGACGAGATCGGTCGCGGTCGCGCCCTCTGGCAGCTCGCCCACCAGCCTGAAGCCGACCACCTGAGGGACGAGCATGGACAGCGACTCGCCGAGCATCGCGGCCTCGGCCTCGATCCCGCCGACGCCCCAGCCGAGCACGCCGAGCCCGTTCACCATCGTCGTGTGCGAGTCCGTCCCGACCAGCGTGTCGGGGAACGCGAGCCCGTCGCGCGACTCGACGACGCGCGCCAGGAACTCGAGGTTCACCTGGTGGCAGATGCCGGTGTTCGGCGGCACCGCCTTGAAGTTGTCGAACGCCGACTGGCCCCAGCGCAGGAACGCGTAGCGCTCCTTGTTGCGCTCGAACTCCAGCTCGACGTTGCGCGTGATCGCGAGCCGCGTCGCGAACTCGTCCACCTGCACCGAGTGGTCGATGACGAGCTCGACCGGGATCTGCGGGTTGATCTGATCGGGGTCGCCGCCCTGGTCGCGCATCGCGTCGCGCATCGCGGCGAGGTCGACGACGCAGGGGACGCCGGTGAAGTCCTGCAGGAGGACGCGGGCCGGGACGAACGAGATCTCCTGCGAGGGGTCGTCCCGCGCGACCCAGCCGGCCACCGCCTCCACTTCGGCGTCCGAGCCGTTGCGGAGCACGTTCTCGAGCAGGATGCGCAGCGTGTAGGGCAGCCGCGCCACGTCCCAGGTCGCCTGCAGCTCGTCGAGCCGGAAGATCGAGTAGGTCTCGTCACCGACACGGAGCTGGGCAGGCTGGGCCATATGGTCGATTCAAGCAGAAGCTTCGCTTCCGCCCGACCGACCCCCTGACCGACCCCCTGACCGACCCTGCGTGAACCGGTTCAGGGTGATCAGGCCGATCCCGCCGAGCATGTTTCCGGCGGCGGAGAGCCCGAAGTTGCCGGCGATGAACGACCAGTCGAAATGGGCGCCGAAGCGGTAGCCGAAGATCAACTCGATCGTGTCCACGATCACGTGGTTGAACGAGCCGAGCAGGATGATCGTGCCGACGATCCAGGCGATCACGATCCGGACGAGCACGGACTCCTGGCCCTCGACGAACCACGTCATCGCCGTGATCAGCGCGCCCGCGAAGACCGCGCTGACGAAGAGGGCGAGGACGCCGTTGGCGTGGATCACCTGGGCCTGGTGGACGACCGCGGCGCCCGTGCCGTAGGGCAGGACACTGTGCACCGTCAGCAACAGGACGATCGCGAGGCCGGCGAGGATGTTGCACGGCGCCGAGGTCAGCCAGAGCTTCAGCAGCTTCCGCCAGGTGTGCGGGTCGTCCTCGTCGATGCCCGCGAGTGGGACGAGGAAGTTCTCCGTGAAGAGCTCGCCGCGCCCGGTCACGAGGAACACGAAGGAGATGCCGAAACCCATCGACGCGGCGACGTGCGCCGCGTCGCCGCCGAAGTGGCCTTCGAGGTTCGCCTGCACGAGGGCGTAGACCGCAAGCCCGGCGACGATGTCGAAGCCGGCGGCGAGCGCCGTCGACATCTCCTCGAGGAAGGGGCGCTCGAGTCGCCGCTTGCCCTCCTCCTTCGTCCGCGCGTAGATCTCCTCGGGCGTCGGCGCCATCAGACGTTCGGCAGCAACTCGTGGGCCGCCCATTCGCAGAACTCGCGCTGGTTCTCGCCGATCTGGTGGATGTAGACGTGGGTGAAGCCGGCGTCGCCGTACGCCCGGATCTGCTCCAGGTAGCTCGACGGGTCGGGCCCGTGCGGGACGCGCTCGCCCACGTCCTCGCGCGAGACCATCGGCGCGGCCTTCTCGAAGTCGGACGGTGTCGGCAGCTCCTGCCCGAGCGACCCCTGCATGGCGAGGTTCGGCCAGAGGCGATGCGCGCGCTCCAGCGCGGCGTCCGCGTCGGTGTCGTACGCGACGTGCATCATCCCGAGCTTCGGCTTGTCCCGCCCGAACTTCTGCACGAGCTCCTCGTCGGGCGACGTGGACACGAGGCCGTCGCCGATGCGACCGGCGAGCTCGGCGGCGTTCGGCTGCGCCGCTGCGACGTAGATCTCGGTCGGCTCGTCGGGCAGGTCGTACACGCGTGCGTGGTCGACGGTGTAGTGCGTGCCGCGGTGCGTCTGCTCGCCGCCCTGCCAGAGCAGCCGGATCACCCCGACGGCTTCTTCGAGCATCTCGAGCCGCTCGTCCGGCAGCGGCCAGCGGTCGCCGAAGACGTGCTCGTTCAGGTTCTCGCCGCTGCCGACGCCGAGGAAGAACCGGCCGTCGCTCATGCACGCGACCGTGGCAGCAGCCTGCGCGACGAGCCCGGGATGCTGGCGGATCAGCGGGCACGTGACGCCGGTGCCGATGCGGATCGTCTCCGTCGCTCGTGCGATTGCGCCGAGCGTCGACCACACGAACGAGGCATGCCCTTGCTCGTCGATCCACGGGTGGTAGTGATCGGAGATCAGGCAGAACGTGAAGCCCGTCTGCTCCGCGAGGGCGGCCTGGTCGACGAGGTCGTTCGGAGGGTGATCCTCGGAGGACAGGGCGAATCCGACCTCGGGCATGGCACGGGCGTTTCCGGGCCGAATCGCCCGGAAACACGCTCTCTATGGACAGCGCGACCGCAGCGGAGCTGAAGACCGTCCTCGTCGGCGCGACGCTTCCGGCGACGCGTTCCGACCTGCTCGAATACGCCGTGCAACAGCATGCGGAGCCGCAGTTGCTCGACGGCCTGCGCACGCTCTCGGACGAGAAGCAGTACACGAGCCTCGACGAGGTGGTCGAGGAGCTCCTCCAGGTGCAACCCGGCCGGTCGAAGCCCGTCCCGCACGTGCCGAAGGAGGAGGCGGGCAAGCCCCCGGGCGGCGACGAGTACACGGCGAAGCACCCCGAGCCGGGAGCGGTGCGCTCCTGACCCGGGTCGCCGTCGTCACCGGCGGCAGCGCAGGCGTGGGTCGCGAGGCCGTCCGTCACCTCGCGCGGCGCGGCTACGACGTCGCGATCCTCGCGCGCGGCCAGGCGGGCGTCGAGGCAGCCGCCCGGGACGTCGAGGACGCGGGGCGCCGCGGGCTCGCGATCCCCACCGACGTCGCCGACCCCGCCCAGGTCGAGGCGGCCGCTGAGCGGGTGGAGCAGGAGCTCGGCCCGATCGACGCCTGGGTGAACGTCGCCTTCGTCGGTGCGCTCCGTTTCTTCTGGGACACGGATCTCGCGACGTACAGGCGGATCACCGAGGTCACGTACCTCGGGCAGGTGCACGGCGTGCAGGCGGCGCTGAAGCGCATGCGCCCGCGCGACCGCGGGGTGATCGTCAACGTCGGGTCGGCGCTCGCCTTCCGCGGCATCCCGCTGCAGGCCGCGTACTGCGGGGCGAAGCATGCGGTCAAGGGCTTCACCGAGTCGGTGATCACGGAGCTGAAGCACGAGGGCAGCAACGTGCGCGTCTGCATGGTCCAGCTCCCCGGTCTGAACACGGTGCAGTTCGACTGGAACGACAACGAGTTCGACGAGCACCCGCAGCCGGTCGCGCCGATCTTCCAGCCGGAGCTGGCCGGCCGTGCGATCGCGTACGTCGTCGACAACCCGCGCCGGAACATGTGGGTGGGCGTCTCGACCGCGTACACGATCCTCGGGAACCGGCTCGCGCCGTGGCTCGCCGACTGGTACCTGGCGAAGACGGGCGTGCAGGGGCAGCTCTCGCAGCAGGCCGGGCCGCGGTTCGGCTCCAACGTGTTCGAGCCGCAGGACGACGACGAGGACCGCGGCTCGCACGGGATGTTCGACGAGCAGGCGCACGGCTCCGACCCGTGGTCGTGGGTCTCGATGCACCGCAAGGGGATCGCGGGCGGGGCCCTCGCCGGCGTCGTTGCCGCCGCGGCCGCGCTGCTCTCCCGCGACTAGACATGTCCCGCAACGTGGCTGCCGGACATTTCCGGCGGCCACGTTGCTCAGGTGTTGCGCGGCAGCGTCGTCACCTTCGAGCCGCCGTTTTGCTGCGCGCGCTCGCGCTGCGGCTTCACCGTGTACTTCGGGTCGCGCGCGGACTGGACGCCCGCCTTGAACACCGACCAGCGCAGGCACAGCTCGCCGGCGCAGACCAGGGCGCCGCCGAGCGTGGCCGCCGCGCTGCTCTTGCGGCCCTTCGTCGCGAGCAGCGCCGCGCCGCCCCCGGCGAGCGCCTTCGCCGCGAGCGCGAGCTTGCCGGCGGTGCCCTTGTGGTAGACCTCGCCGACCTCGCCGAGGCGGAGCTCCATCGCGTGGACGAGCGTGCCCTCGGCGACGACGCCGCCGATCGCGAGCCGGCGGGCGGGGGCCGCGTCATCGGGATCCATGAACATCGTCGCCGCGGCGCCCGCGCTCGCCGCCGCCGAGGCGCCGAACAGCCACGGCAGCTCGTGCCGGCCCTCGTGCCAGACCGGCACCGCCGTGTCAGCGACGAGGACGCCCGTGTACGTGGCGAGCGGCGGCCCGAAGAGCGTCGCGACGAGCTCGGCGAGCAGCTTGACGGGCTTGAGGATCCCGAGCAGCTCGAGCACGGCGGCCGTGTTCGAGGCGCCGCCGTTCACGAGCAGGATCCACGCGCCGACGTTCATCGGCGAGGTCACCTTGAACACGCGCAGCATGTGGTGGAAGCGCTCCGGGCGGCCGAGGTCGGAGATCAGCAGCAGTGGAGAGATCGCGTCGAAGACGGCGCCGATGTAGAGCGCCCGGCGCGAGAGCTTCTCGTTGCCGAACAGCTTCGCCGACGTCGAGAGCACCGACGAGGCCCCGGAGACGCCGCCGGTGAAGAAGTACGTCGGGATCTCCCACGTCCACGTCGGCTCCTTGATCACCGGCCGGCCGTAGTAGGAGGTCGTCACTTCCGACCTCCGAGCGCGACCACGCCGGCGATCCCGACGAGCAGCGCGGCCGCGGCCGTCGCCATGTTCCTCCACATCTCCGGGAGCTTGGCCGTCGGCACGACCGGGTCGGGCGGGAGGCCGTACACCTCGGGGTCGTCCAGCAGCAGGAAGAAGGCGCCGAAGCCGCCGACGCCGTCGTCGGGGTCGCGGCCGTACAGCTGCGCGCCGTTCCAGCTCTGCTCCTGCAGCTTCGCGAGCCGCTCGTCCGCGCGTTGCCGCAGCTCGTCGAGCGGCCCGAACTGGATCGACTTGGTGGGGCACGCCTTCGCGCACGCCGGCTCGTGGCCGCCCTTCAGGCGGTCGTAGCAGAGCGTGCACTTCCAGACACGCCCGTCCTCCTTCGTGCCGAGGAAGGCGGGCAGTGCGTCGGGCGCCGGCAGGTGCCGCTTGTCGATCACGCCGAACGGGCACGCCGGCACGCAGTAGCCGCAACCGTTGCAGATGTCCTCCTGCACGACGACCGTCCCGAACTCCGTGCGGAAGAGCGAGCCGGTCGGGCAGACGTCGAGGCAGCCCGCGTGCGTGCAGTGCTTGCAGACGTCCGACTCCATCAGCCATCGCAGGCCCGTCGTGCCGTCGCCATTCGCATGCAGCGGCTTCTCCTGCTCGACGAAGGCGACGTGGCGCCAGCTGTTCGCGCTCAGCTCGCCGGTGTTGTCGTACGAGTGCCCCGTCCACTCCTGGCCGTCCTGCGGAATGAGGTTCCACTCCTTGCACGCGACCTCGCACGCCTTGCAGCCGATGCAGACGGACGTGTCGGTGAAGAAGCCGACGCGCGCATGCTGGTCGTCGCCCCAGGCGTCGAAGCCGGCGGGCTCGCCCGTCGGCTGCATCACGGCGCTCACGTCTTGCGCGCCTCCTCCGGCTCCAGGCGCTCCTCCGTGGCGTACGAGCGCAGCTCGTCGAGGAAGCGCTGCAGCGCCTTCCCGCGGGGCCGGCGGCCGGGACGGATCCCGCACGTCAGGCCCTTCGTCTCCATGATGTGCACGTTCGGGTCGAGCGCCGCGTGGAGCAGGTCGTTCGCGCTGTCGCCCGACGTGAGCAGACGCACCCCCCAGTGGTACGGCAGCCCGATCTGGTGGACGAGACGGCCCTGCACCGTCACCGGCGGAATGCGCCTCGTGACGAGCACTCGCGCCTCGATGGCGGCACGGGTCGTGAAGATCGTCGCCCAGCCGCCGTGCTCGAGCCCTTCCTGCTCGGCGAGCTCCGGCGACACTTCGCAGAACATCTGCGGCTGCAGCTCGGCAAGGTAGGGGATGGAGCGCGTCATCCCTCCCGCCGTGTGGTGCTCGGTCAGGCGGTACGTCGTCAGCACGTGCGGGAAGCGGTCGGCGCCCTCCTCGTCCGCAACGGGGTTGTATGGATCCCACCACGCATCCTTGTGCTGCTGGCGGCGCGGGTTCGCGCGCTGCGAGTAGAGCGCGTTCTCGAACGGCGACTCGTGCGGCTCGTAGTGCGTCGGCAGCGGACCGTCCTCGAGGCCCTGGGGCACAAAGAGCCAGGAGCGGCCGTCCGACTGCATGATGAACGGATGGTCGCCGGCGATCGCGTCGGGGCCCTTCGCGTCGTCAGGCGGCACGTAGTCCGGCGGCTTCGTCTCGTCGAAGTCGGGCGTGTCGATGCCCTCCCATTTCTCGCCGTTCCACCAGACGTACTTCTTGCGCTCCGACCACGGCTTGCCGTCGGGGTCGGCGGACGCGCGGTTGTAGATGATCCTCCGGTTCGCGGGCCACGCCCACGCCCACTCGGGCGCGACGTGCGTGGCCTGCTCCCAGTGCGGCTTCTTCCGAGCCGCCTGGTTGATCCCGTCCTGGTACACGCCGGAGTAGATCCAGCAGCCGCACGCCGTCGTGCCGTCGGCCTTCAGCTCCTTGTACGAGGAGAGGGGCGCGCGCGTCTCCGTCCTGTAGCCGCTGATCTCCTTGAGGATCGCGTCCGCGCTCGGCTCGTCGATCTGCCCGTGCACCGGGTAGTCCCAGTTCAGCAGGTTGACGAGCTTGTCGCGCTCGTCCTCCGATTCCTCCAGCATCGACTTGATCTTGCGCCCGAGATGGAAGTAGAACCACAGCTCGGAGCGGCAGTCCCCCTTCGGCTCCACGGCCTTGTAGTGCCACTGCAGCATGCGCTGCGTGTTCGTGAAGGAGCCGTCCTTCTCCGTGTGCGACGCGGCGGGCAGGAAGAAGACCTCCGTCGCGATCTCGTCGGTCTTCAGCTCGCCCGACTCGATCTCCGGGCTGTCGTACCAGAAGGACGCCGACTCGATCTCCACGATGTCGCGCACGACGAGCCAGTCGAGTTTCGCGAGCCCGAGGCGGTTCGCCTTGCCGTTTGCGTTGCCGACCGCCGGGTTCTCGCCGGCGATGATGTAGCCCTTCACGTTGCCCTCGAGCATCTGCTCGAGCGTCCAGTAGACGGAGTTGTCGTCGTCGATGCGCGGCAGGTGCTCGAACAGCCACTCGTTCTCCTCGGTGGCGTGCGGGCCGAAGTACGCGCACATCAAGCTCGCCCAGTACTCCCGGAAGTTCCCCCACCAGCCGGTCGGCGCGACGTTCGCCTCCACGTAGTTGTCGAAGTCGCCGTACTCCTCCGTGTGCGGCATCGGCAGGTAGCCGGGCAGGATGTTGTAGAGCGTCGGGATGTCCGTCGAGCCCTGGATCGACGCGTGCCCGCGCAGCGCCATGATCCCCCCACCGGGGCGGCCGATGTTCCCGAGCAGCTGCTGGATGATCGCCGCGCTGCGGATCGTCTGCACGCCCATCGTGTGCTGCGTCCAGCCGACCGCGTAGCAGAACGCGCTCGTCCGCTCCCGGCCCGAGTTCTGCGCGAGCGCCTCGCACACGTAGAGGAAATCGTCGACGGCGACGCCGCACGTCTCGGCGACGAACTCCGGCGTGTAGCGCGCGTAGTGGCGCTTGAGGATCTGGAAGACGCAGCGCGGATGCGTCAGCTCCGGGTCCTCGGACGGCGGCTCACCGTGCGAGAGCCCGCCGCCGTGCCCGCCGTGGCCGGACTGCTCGCCCTTCGGCGAGAAGCCCTCCTCGCGCTGGCCGGCGGAGCCGTGCGTCTCCATCCCCTCGTACGACCAGGTTGTGACGTCGTACTGTCCCTGCTTCGGGTCCCAGCCCGAGAAGAGCCCGTCCGCGTCCTCGGTGTCGGTATACGCCTCGTCGATGATCACCGGCGCGTTCGTGTAGCTCTTGACGTACTCCTCGAAGTACAGCTCGTTCTGGAGGATGTAGTTGACGATGCCGCCGAGGAACGCGATGTCCGTCCCGGCCCGCAGCCCGACCCACTTCGTCGCCATCGCGCTCGTGCGCGTGAAGCGCGGGTCGACATGGATGACCTTCGCGCCCCGCTCGCGCGCCTCCATCACCCACTGGAAGCCGACCGGGTGGTTCTCGGCCATGTTCGAGCCCATGATCACGATGCAGTCGGAGTTCTGCAGGTCCTGCTGGAAGGTCGTCGCACCGCCTCGCCCGAACGAGGTCCCCAGACTGGGGACCGTGGAGCTGTGTCATATGCGGGCCTGGTTCTCCACCTGCACGACGCCGAGAGCGGTGAAGAGCTTCTTCATCAGGTAGTTCTCTTCGTTGTCCAGCGTTGCGCCGCCCAGGTTGCCGATCGCGAGCGTGCGGTTCGCCGGCGCGCCGTCCCCCGTCTTCACCTGCCAGGTCTCGGCGCGCGTGTCCACGACGCGCCGCGCGATCATGTCCATCGCGTCCTCGAGGGACAGCTCCTCCCACTGAGTGCCGTGGGGACGCCGGTACTTGACCTTGTACTCCCGGAGTGGGCTGTTCGCGTAGCTCTTCGACGCCTGCCCCTTGGGGCAGAGCCGGCCGCGGGAGACCGGGCTCGCCGGGTCGCCTTCGATGTGCGTGATCTCGCCGTCCTGCACGTACACGAGCTGCGCGCAGCCGACCGCGCAGTAGGGGCAGATCGACTGGACGACCCGGTCCGCCTCGTCGATGCGCGGCGTCAGCGTCTTCGAGCGCGGCGACTGCACGGCCGGCCCGAGCGCGAGCGGGTCGCCCTCCCGAAGCTGGCGCAGGAGAGGCCACGACGCGAGGAGCTCGGAGAGCGCCATACGGAAGGGATCGTTTCGCATCCACAGGTGCAGAAACCTCGCCCGTATCCCAAGAAATCCTGCACTTTGCGCATAACCGGGGATGGGTAGGAGCCCGTTGTACCCGTGATGTCCACTGCAAGGAGGAGAACTGTGAGCACGATCGACGAACGACGGGAGCGTGCCTCCGCGGGTGTCGCTCTCGCTCCTGAGCGTGACGGGTGGTACGGCGACTTCGCACGGCCGCGGGTCTTCCTGCAGCCGATCGCGGCTCCGTCCATCCTCGGACTGGCGGGCTTCTCGGTCGCGACGATGATGGTCGCGACGATTCAGGCGGGCTGGTGGGGGACTCTCACCGACCTGACGATCGTCGCGCCCTTCGCCGCGTTCTTCGGCGGCCTCGCGCAGTTCATGGCCGGCATGTGGTCCTACCGCGCGCGTGACGCGATCGCCACGCTCGCCCACGGGACGTGGGGCGCGTTCTGGATGGCGTTCGGGCTCCTCGAGATCCTGATCGCCGCAGGCGTGCTGCCGGCGCCGGTGCCGGACGCGGTCAACATCCCGTTCGGCCTCTGGTTCATCGGCCTCGCATACATCACGGCCTCGGCGGCCGTCGCGTCGCTCACGAAGGGGCTCGGGCTGTTCGCGGTCCTGAGCACGCTCGCGGTCGGGTCGGCGTTCACCGCGGTCGGCCTGCTGACCGGCGGCTTCACGTCCGGTTGGACGCACGCGGGCGGCTGGGTGTTCGTCTTCTCGGCCGGCTTCGCGTGGTACATGGTCACGGCGATGCTGCTCGCGTCGTCCGCCGGCCGGACGATCCTGCCGATGGGCGAGTACAAGCGCGCGGCGAACGTTCCGGGCAAGGAGCCCATGCGCCCCATCGAGCTCGAGTGGGCCGAGCCGGGCGTCAAGATGGGCCAGTAGGTTCAACCGCATCGACCAGTGGGGATACGCCGCGGCGTGAAGCACGCCGCGGCGTTTCTCGTCTGGTACGTCGTGCTCTGGTGGTTGTGGCAGGCCCTTGCCGGCGTCTGGAACCACTACAACTGGCTTTTCGCCGCCGTCGGTGCGCTCGTGGCGTCGGCGATCGGCGAGCTCGCCGCGACGCGCACGAAAGGACGCGCGCCGTTTCCGCTCGCCCTTCTCGCGAGCGCCCCGTCGGCGCTGGGAATGGTCTTCGTCGACTTCGGGATCGTCATGTATGCGCTCGTTCGCCGGCAAGAGGGCGTCGTGCGCGAGACGCGCTTCGAGCATCCCGACACCGAGTCGTTCCGGGGCTGGGCGACGATCGTCGCCGACTGGAGCCCGAACGCGCTCGTCGTCGACGTCGCGGACGGATGCTCGCGCACGCACCATCTGATCCCGAACGACTCGTCGCAGAGCCCAGCATGAACGCGTTCGTCTGGGCCGCGACCGCCCTCACGATCCTGCAGCTGCCGTTGCTCGCCGTCGCCGTGCTGCGGCGGCCGATCGACGGGCTCGTCGCGCTCGAGCTCTCCGGGGGCCTCCTGACTGTGACGCTGATGTGCCTCGCGGAGGGGTTCCACCGCTCGTTCGAATACACGCTGCCGATCATGGCCGCCGTGCTCTCGACGATCGGCGGGCTCGTCTTCGCGCGCTTCCTCGGGAGATGGACGTGAGCGTATGACGAACGTCGCCGTCGACGTCCTGCTGGTCGTCGGCGTCGTGCTCGAGGCAGCGTGCGTCGCAGGCGTCGTGCTGATGCGGACGACGCTCGACCGGCTCCACTACGTCGGCGCGGCGACGACCGTGCCGACGTTCTGCATCCTCGCCGCGGTGCTCTGCCGGGAGCACCTCTCCTCCGGCGGGATCGAGGCGATCGCCGCGGCCGGCCTGGCGTTCTTCCTCTTCCCGGTCCTGCTCACGGCGACCGCGCGCGCGATCGAGCGCGTCGAGCAGAGCGAGAACTCGTGATTCTTGCGAGTCTCGCGCCGCTCCAGTACGCGATCTTCCTGCTCGTCGCGGTCGCCGCTACCACGGTCGTGCTGACGCGTGACGTGCAGCGGCAGATCGTCGTCAACGGCTTCTACGGGATCTTGCTCGTGATCCTCCTCGTCGTCCTCGCGGCGCCCGACGTCGCCCTGTCGATGCTCGCGGTCTCGACCGTCGGCTATCCGCTCGTCGTGCTGATCGCGATCGCGAAGAGCCGCGACAGGTGACCAGGAGCGTTCGCATCGGGATCCTCGTGCCCGCCCTCGGGCTGTTCGGCTTCCTGCTCGCGTGGGCGCTCGTCGGGATCCCGAGCTTCGGGAACTACCGCGGCTCGTACGGCTACATCCTCAACCGGGTCGTCACCCCGGAGCGGCACATGACGAACGTCGTGACGGGTGTCGTGTTCGACTACCGCGGCTTCGACACGATGGGCGAGGAGTTCATTCTCTTCGCGGCCGTCGTCGGTGTCGTGCTGCTGCTGCGCCAGGGCGGGCGCGAAGAGCCCGGCGACCTGAAGGACTCCGTCGGCAGCGACGGCGTTCGCCTCGGCGGGACACTCGCCGTCGGCGTGTGTGTGCTCGTCTCGCTCTGGCTGGTCGCGTACGGGTTCGTCACGCCCGGCGGCGGCTTCCAGGGCGGCGCGGCGCTCGCGTCGAGCGTCCTGCTCGTCTTCCTCGTCGCGAGCCACAAGGCGTGGAGCGGTGTGGCCTCCAACCGCGTGCTCGATCCGTTCGAGGGCGTCGGCGCCGGCGGCTACGTCGTGATCGGGCTCGGCGCGCTGATCGGCGGTCTGCCCTTCCTGACGAACGTCCTGGGGCCGGGAACGGCCGGAACCCTGTGGTCGGGCGGCAGCGCCGCGTTCGTGAACTGGTCGGCCGGGATGGAGGTCGCCGCCGCCAACCTGATCCTCTTCACCGAGTTCATCGACGAGTACGTCGTCCCGCTCGCCGCGGAGAAGTGACGAGCGTCCTCCCGTACCTCGTCGCCGGCTGGATCTGCGTGATCGGGCTGTACGGGATCGTCACGAGCAGGCACCTGATCCATCTCGCCCTCTGCCTGACCGTCACGCAGTCGTCCACGTACATCCTCCTGCTCTCGATCGGGTACGTGAACGGCGGCGGGCCCCCGATCTTCAAGGGCGTGAAGCTCGGCACGACGGCGGTCGACCCGGTCGTGCAGTCGCTCACGCTCACCGACATCGTCGTCAGCCTCACCGTGCTCGCGCTGATCCTGGCGCTCGCGCTCGACGTGCACGACGAGCTCGACACGATGGATCCCGACAAGATCGTGGAGCTGCAGGGATGAGCTGGGCATTGCCGCTCCCGGTCGTCCTGCCGCTCCTCGCCGCGGCGCTGAACACCGCGCTCGACCACGTGACGCCGCGCTGGGCCCACGTCGCGGTGACGCTTGCGGCGGTCACGACGGCTCTCGTCTTCTCTGTCCTCGTTTTGCTCCACTCGCTGTCCGCCGAGCCGCTGCACTGGTTCGGCGGCTGGCAGCCGCGCAGCGGCATCGCGATCGGCATCACGTTCGCGGTCGATCCGCTGGGAGCCGGCTTCGCGGTGCTCGCGTGCGCGCTGACGCTGCTCGCCCTGCTCTACTCGATCCCGTACATCGAGGCGGCGACCCGGAACTACGACGTGCTCGTGTCGGCCCTTTGCGGTGCCTGCTGCGGGCTCGCGCTCAGCGGCGACCTGTTCAACATGTTCGTCTGGCTCGAGCTCGCCGGCGTCTGCGGCTACGCGTTGACGGGATTCGACATCCGGAACAGGGGCGCGTTGCAGGGCGCGATCAACTTCGCCGTCGTCAACACGGTCGGCGGCTACTTCGTGCTGATCGGGATCGCCCTTCTCTACGCCCGGACCGGTGCGCTCAATCTCGCGCAGATCGGCCGCGCGCTCGCCGGTCAGCAGCCGGGCGGGCTCGAGATCGTCGCGATGACGCTGATCGTGTGCGGCTTCCTCTGCAAGGCGGCGGTCGTCCCGTTCCACTTCTGGCTCGCCGACGCATATGCCGTCGCGCCGGCGCCGGTGTGCCTGATCTTCGCGGGGATCGTCACCGACATCGGGCTGTTCGGCGTCGGGCGTGTCTGGTTCACGGTCTTCGACGCGCCGTTCGGGGCGCAGCAGCGGCTCTTCGGCGACGCCCTGCTCTGGATGGGGATCGTCACGGCGCTCGTCGGCGGGACGATGGCCCTCGTGCAGCAGCACCTGAAACGGCTGCTGTCGTTCTCGGTCGTCTGCCACATCGGGATCATGCTCGTCGGTCTGGGGCTGCTCTCCTCGAAGGGCGTGGCCGGCGCGGCGATGATGCTCCTCGGCCACGGGGTCACGACCGGCGGCCTGTTCCTCGCCGCCGGCCTGCTCGCCGTCAGGGAGCCGGCCCGGTGGACGGCCGCGCTCTGGTTCGCCGGTGCCGTTGCGCTGATCGGCCCGCCGTACGTCGGCGTCTACATGGGGCACGCGTTGATCGACGACGCGGCCGTCGAGCTCGGCCGGCACTGGGTGCAGCCGCTGATCTGGCTGGCGGGTGCGCTCGCGGGCGCCGCGATGCTGCGCGCGGGCGCCCAGGTCTTTCTCGGGCTCGCTGACGACTACGAGCACGGGATCGAGGAGGGGCGCGGGGGGCCGCTGCCGTACCTCGGGGCGATCGCCGCGCTGCTCGTCACGCTCGGGGCGGCGGTGAGCGTCGTCCCGGGGCTGACGCAGCGCGTCGTGCGGGGAGCCGACCGCTTCCGCGACCGCGCCGGGTACGCGGACCGCGTCCTGCACGGCATCCCGATGAAGGAGGGCGCGCATCTCCCGGTCGTGGTGCAGCCGACGTCCACCGCGAGCCTCGTCTACGGCAGTGCAGCGCTCGTGTTCGCGATCGCGCTCGCGGCGTTCGCAGTCCACCGGCGGGACACCGCACGCGCGCGCGTCTTCGAGCCGGTGACCTGGCCGCTCCAGCAGTTGCAGACCGGTGTCGTCGGGGACTACGTGATGTGGGTCGTCGTCGGGACGGCGGTGTTGGGCGGCGTCTGGGCGTTGACGCTGCGATGAGCGGCAAGAACGAGCCGGTCTGGTTTCGATGCCGGCCGGGCTGAAAGAGGCGCGACTGCCTGCGGCCGCGCACGCGGCCGCCTTCGGGGATCCGACGCTTGCGTGACTAGTGGTTTCTCAGCGCGTCGATGAGCTCGGCCTTGTTCATGTTCGAGTGGCCGTCGATGCCGATCTCCGAGGCCCGCTCGTGCAGCTCGTCGACCGTGCGGTCCTCGTAGTTCTCGGCGCGGCCGCCCTTGGCGCCGGTCTCGCTGCGGCTGCCGGCGTTCGCGATCCGGGCGGCCTTCTCCTTGCTCGCACCCTCGCGGCGCAGTGCCTCGTACCGCTCGTCGTCCTTGACGGACGGGCCGTGATCCTTCCGGGGCATCTCGTGTCCTCCTTCGTATCGCTCTCCCGTGGTTTTGCGCCGGCCCGGGATTTGAAAACCGGCGTACCATTCGAGGGGTGATGGTGCTCGCGCTTGCGGCGGCCACGCTCGCGTCGGCGACGGCGCCGAACCTGCGGGCCGCGGTCCTGCAGCCCTCGCAGCTCGGCAAGGGCTATGACATCTACGCGCGCAAGGACGGGTTCGGGGTGAAGGCGGCTCCGACGCTCGACCTGTGCGGGCAGCCGAAGAGCTATCCGAGCGAGTCGCTGCGCGTCGACCGCCTGCAGGTCGACTACCTGAAGAAGCAGGAGCCGATCGGCCTTTCGAACGAGGTCGTGCGCTACAAGCCGGGCGGTGCGGTGCAGGCCATGCGCGAGGTCCGCCGGCATGCGCGCGCATGTCCGCCGCGGCCGGTGGACACCGGCCTGTCCGGCGTCGGCCCGCTGCGGTTCACGATCACCGTCCTGCGCGACGCGAAGCTTGCGAAGGACTCGATCGCCGTGCGCGTGCGGGCCGTCGGCAAGCTCTCGAGTGGCAAGCGCGTCGACCAGACCTCCTACGCGGTGTACCAGCGCGTCGGCGACGTGCTCTCCGGCGTCTACAGCTTCGGCCCCAACACGGCGACCCAGCAACGCTTCGCCCTGCACGCGGCGGAGGCGAGCGCACGGCTGCTGCACAAACTGCGGCCTGCGCCGCAGGGCCCGCCCGCGTAGACGGAGGCGCTACCTTTGGGCGCGTGGAAGGGGAGGAGTTCCACCTCGGGCGCGCCGGCGTCCTGGAGGACGTCGGGCCGGATGTCGACGAAGAGCTGTGGGCCGGCGAGGACGGCGGCTCGCACGCCGGGTGGTTCTGCGTGCGCACCGATCCGTTTCCGTGCCCCGCGGCAGGCTGTGGCTTCGTCGCCGAGTTCATGACCGCCGCGCATCTCGTGCTCGTGTGGGAGGAGCGCGACGACCCGAACCTGCTGCGGCACGCCCAGCGCGCCCTGGAGGTCGGCCGCAATCCCCGCGTCGTCACCTACGAGCCGGCGTACGGGCCGAGCGCGTCGTACTACGCGTGGGAGGCGGCGGGTCGCCCCGTGCACGGAGTGCGCAACCACACGTGAGGACGCTCGGCGTCGAGGAGGAGCTGATGATCCTCGACGCGGAGACCTTCGAGCCCACGGCCGCCTCGCACCTGCTCGTCGGCCAGCTCGACGAGGGGACGTTGAAGACCGAGCTGCACGCGTCGGTGATCGAGCTGGCGACGCCGGTCTGTGCCGGCCTCGACGAGGTGCTCGCCTCGCTGCGCGCGTTGCGCCGCGCCGCGGCCGGGCGCGCCGCCGCGCACGGGCTCGTGGTCGCGGCCGGCGGTGCGCATCCGACGGCGGCGCTCGAATCGCTGCCCGTCGTGCAGGAGGAGCGCTACCTCTCGATGATCCGCGACGTCGGCTACGCCGCCCGGCGGCAGGGCGTGAACGGCCTGCACGTCCACGTCGGGGTGGCCTCGATGGACGAGTGCTGGGAGCGGCTGGACTCCGTCCTCGGCTGGCTGCCGGCGGTGCTCGCGCTCTCGTGCAACTCGCCGTTCGTCGACGGCGCCGAGACGGGGATGCTCTCGAACCGTGCAGCGCTGCTCGCGGAGCTGCCGCGCGGCGGCGCGCCGCCGGCGTTCGCGTCGTTCGCCGAGTGGGAGGCGTGGGTGGAGCGGCTCGTCGGCCTCGGCCTGCTCCCCGACTACACACGGATCTGGTGGGACGCCCGGCCGCACCCGCGGCTCGGCACGCTCGAGGTGCGCATCGCCGACCAGCCCACCTCGCTCGACCGCGTCGCGCTGGTCGTCGGCGCCGTCCGCGACCTCGTCGAGCACGCGCCGTCGCGGCCGACGCCGCGCGGCGACTACCTGCAGAACCGCTGGGCGGCGGCGCGGTTCGGCGTCGACGCGCAGTTGATCCATCCCGACGGGTCGCGGCTCGCGACGGTCGGCGAGCTGCTCGGCTTCGACCCGCCGCGGCCGGAAGCGACGCTGCGACGGAGTGCGGCCGAGCTGGCTGCCGAGACGCTACGGTTCTGACGTGGCCTCCGTCTCCGAGACGATCCAGGTGAGCGGAATCCGCTGCGAGCGCTGCGTGAACCGGCTCGCCGCAGCGCTGACCGGCCTCGAGGGCCTCGAGGGCGCGAACGCGAACCTGATGGGCCAGGTGACGCTCGCCTGGGACGACGAGCGGACCTCGCGCGACGAGCTCCTCGCCGTGATGGCGAAGGCCGGCTTCCGCGAGACCGCGGTCGTCTAGTCCTCGTCCTCGTCCTCGTCCTCGTCCTCGTCCTCGTCCTCGTTC